>Ga0058698_10000849_pt1 | contig 15289 bp, 14 predicted proteins | sample AgamicAsSfe_FD_67288 | JGI IMG/M metagenome (GOLD analysis project Ga0058698, IMG submission 67288) | Agave microbial communities from Guanajuato, Mexico - As.Sf.e | ecosystem: Host-associated > Plants > Phyllosphere > Phylloplane/Leaf | place: Guanajuato, Mexico | collected 2012-05-30
AGTTTGTTGAAGATGGGGACGATGAGGATGGGGTAGAGCGTTATCAGGCTGGCTTGCATGACCAGTGCAAAGGCCCACAGGTAAAAGAAAAAGTTACGCCCAGTCTTCTTTATTATGGCGAGGAACGCGCTTCCAATTGGTATACCAAGAGCGAGGCTCAAGCCTTGACCTTTGAAGAAATCCGCAATCCATATACTTTTTGTCTGCTTATTGAACCCGAACTTTTCCTCGAGCACAAAGTGGTGGTAGTAGCTGAATGGAAGGCCGATCAGGGACTGAGCAAAGCCGTAAGTGAAGGCAAAGACGAGCGAGTGTGTGATCTCGCCGGAGAAGCGAGCAGGTGCGTAAGCGGCGAGCCAGGTGCCAGTAATTGCCCAGAGCTTGGGGTATACATCGTAGTAGAGAACGGCGAGATCGAGGGTTTGGCTGAAGAGGCCGGAGAGGAAACCGAATTGAGCTTTGGCTCTCCCGTATGCTTGACTCTTGTCGAAAGTCTGGGGTTGTGGTATGTTAGTTGGTGATGTTACTTCTGGATGGGACGGGTGGAGGGCCGTGTCTGTCAGAGGTAGTGTACCTTTTGATCAATTTCGGATCGAAGCGCGAGTGGGACGGTCGTGCGCTGTAGGACTTTATATTGGCGGTAGGAGAGGTAGCTGTCGAGAAGGTACTGGCCGATGGAGAAGGACGCAATGAGTTTCTTCCATGGGAACGCAGGCCGATCGACGAAGTCGGCAAGTCGCTGTTTTGACTGTCAGTATGGAGCTCTGGCAGGAGGCAAAGGAGGGAGGCCCACTCGAAGGTAGTCCATCTTAAGTGCGTTGGATGTAGTCGCCAGAAACTGTAAATGGTGTTCGTGATGTTTCGATGATTATATAATCAACTCGAAACGTGAATTGCAAAGTCGCGATGAAACACAATCGCGTAACATCATACTTTACGTGTGTGCTTTGTACAGAAAGAAAGACATTGTGAGATCGGGATGAGATCGTGATATCGACTGAACGCTTCGCGTGCTTGTAGAGAGAAAGCAAAGCAAAGATGACCACACGAGGATCATCACAAGATAGCTCAGACGCAGCCCAAAACACTCACGCGACAGGGGCGTTCATAGTATCAGCACCGGGCAAAGTCATAGTGTTTGGAGAGCATGCTGTTGTGCACGGAAAGGTTGTGCTCTCATTCATCCTCCATTGTCACTATCTTCCCTCTTCGTCCCTGACCACTCCTTGCTTCCGGCTTTAATCTTGTTCACGTACTAACTCCCTTCGGTAGGCTGCAATGGCCGCATCAATTTCATTACGATCATACCTGCTAGTCTCACCAAAACCCTCAGGACCTCGTCAAATCATCCTAGAGTTCCCAGACATCAAGCTCAATCACAGCTGGGACCTCCACTCTCTTCCCTTCGCCGCCTTCTCTAATGCAACAAAAGCCAAACGCTTCGACGACCGACTCACATCACTAGATCCTGACCTTGTAGCTGCACTGGAGCCTCATATTGCCACAGTCTCTGCGCATCTTCCCGAATCGGCACGGCATCAACACCACGCCGCAGCCTCATGTTTCCTCTACCTCCTCCTTTCCCTCGGCAACCCAGCCATGCCCGCCTGCACATACACCATGCGCTCCACGATCCCCATTGGCGCCGGGCTCGGCAGCAGCGCCTCCATCAGCGTCTGTCTTGCCACCGCCATCCTCCTCCAGAACTCTCACATCGCTCCGCCATCCGCCATGTCCTCCAATCCGCACACCCTCGACATCATCAATGCCTGGGCCTTCGTCGGCGAAATCTGCATCCACGGCACCCCTTCCGGCGTCGACAATACCGTCGCCACAAAAGGCCGCGCCGTCCTCTTCAAGCGCACAATCTCTCCCAGCTCACCACCACAACCCCCTACCGTGACGCCCCTGCACGACTTTCCCACACTGCCTCTGCTGCTAGTATATACGCGGCAGCCGCGCTCAACAGCCGCACTGGTTGCGTCCGTGGGCCAATTGTATAAAGCTCATCCGACCGTGATTGGCCCACTACTGGACGCAATCGATGCATGCACAGAAGAAGCGCATGCGCTATTATCATCGCCTTCTGCAGCCTCCACGCCCCTGCCAGAAACTCTCCAGACCCTGGGCTCCCTGATCCAGCTAAACCACTCCATCCTCACCACCCTCAGCGTCTCCCACCCGAAGCTCGAGCGTGTGCGTGAACTTATAGATACACATAACGTGGGGTGGACGAAGCTCACAGGGGCGGGTGGGGGCGGATGCGCGATTGTGCTGTTGAAGCCGGAAGCGACAAAGGAGATGCGGAGGGAGGCTGAAAAGGGATTGGAGCGAGAGGGATTTGGAATATATGAGACAGTTCTGGGTGGAAAGGGCGTTGGCGTGTTGGAGGGAAGTAAGGGGCTGGAGAGGACGGGATTCCGAGATGCGAGTGGCAGCGAGGAGGTCGAGGCTTTGGTGGGTGTTAGTGGTGGTGGAGGAGGGATGGAGGAAGGGTGGCGGTTTTGGGATTGAGGGGCGCGATGGGTGGCGTGTACAGCTAGGATGGATCGATACCAGAGAAGAGTAAGGCAAGCGAGGTGATGGACATATTGACATCATGTCGTACAACTCCATTGTGCTCTGCCAGAACCTACTTTCGTGAACTGTCGCACACTGTCGAAATCGGACCGCACAGCGAAGCCCCTGGCCTGGACCATCGTTCGACAAGTGACATACTGTGCTGACCAAGCCCAGACAAGATCAATTCGGAAAGACTCAAACAGAACAACAATCAGTCGTCATTTTCCAATTTGATATAGACTGTAGTCTTCTCAGCATGACTCGCCCCTAGCCCGTTCGCATTCGCGTTCGCGTTCGCATTCACCATCTCGCCAAACTCTGCAGCTTCCATCTTCACATCCGGTCCTGCTGCCGTCGTCTCATTGTGAGCGCTCTCAGCATCTGCTGTCGGAAGGTTCGATGATGATGCACCCACGTTACGAGTGCCATCGGTCTGATCTACTCTCGGAGAATCGAGCAAAGGCAAGTCCTCATCCACATCCTCCGTTGGGCGTGGATCGAGGCCAGGACTGCTTTTGATTTCCCTGTTTAGCTCAAGCCGCACTTGTTCCTCCGTCTTGATCTCAAGCAATTCGCTCGTCTCCAACGTCTCGCCGTCAGCCTGGCGCGACTTGAGGTCGTCGATTCCACCGAGTCTCTCGCTCAGTGCTCGTAAGTTCGATTCGTGAGGACCATATGTGGTGTTGGTCGAATCTGTGGCTTCCGTCTCAGCCGCGTCAACACCATCGGCACTGCCCTCGGTCTCCCTCGGGACGTCAGGAACTTGGCTTCTGGTGTCAGGCTCCGCAGATCGCTCGAGTACAATCTTGCGTCTTTTCACTGACCGCTCGAGATCTGCGGTCTCAGCTTTCCAGTTCTCCATCTTCTCCTCGATCTCTTCGCGCTGTCTTCTCTCAAACTCGTCCATCTCTTCGCGCTGTCTCTTGTGAAACTCGTCCATCTCCTCACGTTGTCTCTTGCGGAAGTCCTCCATTTCATCCCGAAACGCCACCAACTCTCCAAGCTTTCTCTTTCTGGTCTCGACGGAGCTCGTCAGACGTAGAGATTCGTGCTGGTCATCAGGGACAGAAGCGATTGCCAAAGACGCACCCAGTCCTTCGCTCAGTTGGTTATCTGAGAGAGGAGGAGGCGAGCCAAGCCGTTGGCAACCATCGAGCGATGAATCGGAAGTATTTTTCCTTAGCACGTCTGGCACAAACTCATTGAGGAATGACTCTGCCGCCAAAGCTGCCTCAATATCTGTTTCGGGCCGCCTTTCCACTTCAGAACTCCTTGCTATTTCAGTGCTCTTGGGCTTGCCAAGTGGTTGAATTGTTACCGGGCGGGATTGTACCATCTTGCCTGTGAGTTCCTTCACAGCACGGTCAGCCTCAGCTTGTGTATTGATGGTCACATAGCCATAGGCTGCCGGCTTCTGCGTCCTTTGGACAAGCGGTATTTCCACATTTCGGCTGGAGGAAATCTATCAGTAACATACACTTGGAAAATAGCATGCATGCTTCATACATAACAAAGCCTTGGAATAGATCTCTCAGATACTGCTCGGTTGTTCCAGCACCAAGATTGCCGACGTACAAGCGTCTACTAGGCGCTTCGCTTTGGTCACCAATCTTCGACAGGCATCTGCAGAACTTTTCGTCGCTGAAATCTTGACCCTTGTCGTCTGTAGGCGATGCAGGAGTGACAACGTCATCTCCGAACACATAGGGGGTATCTGTAGTGATAGGCGCGGGCGCAAACCTAACAGTCTTGGCTGTTCTTCTGTGTGACCCTTGGTGCGGCCTAGCGAGCGAAGATTTACGGACCGTGTTGGCTACTGGTAAGGATTGGCGAACCGTGTCGGCTACTGGTAAAGATTGGCGAACTGTGTTAGCCACTGGTGAAGACGGTGTGATGAGCTCAGGTCCAGATGGAATGTTGTTTGTTACATGTTGTTCCCGCTCAAATAACGCTGGAGTACGGACAATCGGACGGTATGTAAAATTCGATGTGGATGTGACATTCGTTGGGTTCGTGACATCCGCCGGGTTCGTGACATTCGGAGGGTATGTGACAGTTGGAGAGTGTGGAGCCTGCGCAGCGCCCGCGCCAATCTCAATGCTTGGGAGATACTTTTTCTGGGCTTCCTTGCGCTTTCTGGTGCTCTTGCCGCCTCGCTGCCCACGATTCCGGGGCTCTTGCGGCTGCTGTGGCTGCTGTGGTTGTTGAGGCTGTTGTTGTGACGAAGCAAGAGCAGGACTGTGAATCGCATCATCCACTGGGACAGATGCCCAGAAGCCGGAAGAGACGCCAGCGCTTGTGATGTCTTGCGATGGTTGGTCGCATTCATAGCTAAGGACCCTCTGATCACGATAGAGGAACTTGAATGAAACAAAGGGAACTGAGCTCAAGAGAGGTCTTTTTGCCTCGAATGTGGCTGTAGCTTCTTCGGCTTCAGAAAGCCTGCTGCCCTTAAGCAGTTCAATGTTACACGTGGCGGGTCCGGCTTCTTGGTAGACCTTGGATGTGAGCTTCGTATCCGGTGCTGCTCGCTGTGTAAAGCCCCGCTCTGGGTCGTTCTCGAAATATGGTCCCTTTCTGTAGCTGTAGTCGGTCCGGCCTGACGCCTGTGGTTGAGAGGTGAAGAAAAGCAGCTCGATATTTCCGACTTCGAAAGCTGCTGAGCCTTTCACTGGGGCAAAATCGTCGTCTCCTTCATCGTCAGATCCATACGGGTCAGGGTTGCTCTGGTTTTGGGCGCACATCTTGGCATAGTAGAGAGCGTGCTTTTCTTTCATTATCACTGTATTGACAAGCTCTCGTATTGTCTGGCTAGGGCCGTACATCTTTCGCAACCGCCACACTCCATCAATCTTCACGTCAACCATGACCGACTTGTTTTCAAGCCCGATAATTCGATACTCTAGTGCCAAACTTTGTCCAACTGTGATGGGAACCATGGACGTCCATTTCTGCTCGTTGTGAATCCCAGTAGGAGATGCTGTGACAAAGTGCTCTTGAATATGGACGTCGTTGGCGAGGAGACGAACCGCGATCTTGGTATCTTCGTGTTGGTACAGCATGTTTGACTGCGGCCAGCAGTCTGCTTTGTCACTTCCTAGTGACAAGGCAAACAAGGCACAACTGAAGATGCCAAACAGAAGATGAATAAAGAGTGCAGAGTGCCGCGAGAAGAGGTGCTTATCATCACGTGCTTCACCTTGGGAGAAGCCGTTGAGATCTGAAACGAACCTCTGACACCCGGACAAGCCACGATCATTCACATGTTTGGACTCTGAAGTTAGCACGAAGAGTGTACCGCTGGGACACTGCTCGGACTTCTGTCCTAGTACAGTATGGCTTCCTCATAATTTGTGCTGTGAGGATGACTTTACAACCGACCTCTTTGCGAGATTACGAGAGGCATCCATAACCATGACAACATGATTTGAGAGTGCAACTAGTTCGCCAGTCTCATCCATAATGATGACTTCGAGATCGTATCTACCATTCTTGACCTGCTTTGCCCGCACTCTTGCAAACAACCATTCGACTCCCTCCGGAGGCAGAGCTTTCTTGATATCAAGGCTCAGTGACACAGTAGGATACCAGAAGCCTTTAACACGCCTGATCTTATCCTCCGTCATCATGCCAGGAATGTAGAAATCATTGACGACCAGGGTCTCAATGACTTGTGGAAACATATCTGCAGTCAATCAGTGCTGTTCGAGAGAGAGCAAGAGGACCTGAAGTACCTGATATGAGGCCAAGAGCCACATTCGTGAAGCGCTCCGATGAATCTGACGTCTTGAAGTGTACCCACTCGTCGATGGCACCCGGCAAGTTCTGCCCTCGTCGAGGGAAGCAGAAGCCAAGCTGTTGACTAGCTTTTCTGAAAGAAGCATTGGGTAGACCTTCGATCTCATACCAATGCTCGTCTTCCCCTCGTTCCAGCTCCTCCCAATCCACAGGCGGTGGAGGCTTATCTAACGCCCATTCCGTATCGAATGTTCTTCCTTCTTCTGTATCAAGATTGGTCTGCGTGATGTATCCCACTACCTCTTCTCGTCCGTTCTGAGACAGCGTGACATGTACGACGGATGTTTGCCGGCTGAGCTTGACCTCCTTCACGGTGAACGTTGCCTCTCCGACCTCGGTTCTGCGCAGGAAGTTTAAGCCCAGCGCGAGAGTGTGTGGTTGATTTTGCTTCGCCAATGTCGTCTCAAAGTGTTCCTTCACAACCTGAAGAAAGATAGAGGTCACATAGCCGCCATGTGGCACTGAGCCTATACACCTGAATTGTCTTGTTAGTGATGTCCTGACATGGCAGAGGAGAGTGCCGTCGGGGCAGTGGACCGAGATTTGAGCATACCAATCAGGCCGAAAATGTGCTGAGTACGAATGAGGTGAAACCGCGTTCACGGCTGTAGCTTGAGCAAACGAGGTCCGTGACATACTATAGTGCCTATCAGACCGGACGAGCTTCACATCCGGTCGGTGATGTTGTACCGCATTGGCACGGTATTATTTTGTCGTCATTCCAGGACAACCGAGGCTCAACACCATTGGATGAAGACGGTGCTAAGCTCGGCGTTAAGACTTCCAGACAACAGTCACTGCATTACTCAGCCGAGCCACTGTGATTATGAGAAGAAGGGCCAGGAAAGATCATGATGCGTGATCGGGAATCTGGGCTACGTCACAAGAATATTGCATTGTTGCACATGGCTATCATGCTAACATCTACTCCGCGTCATGACCGGTCAGCATCTCACATTAGTGCAGCCTGCTGTGATGCTATTTTGTTGTCCGGCAACTAGGGTGTCCCTTGCCTGTCCACTCGAAACTGTCTCATGGTGATCCGCCACAGCCACGCCACAGGTCTTGTACGAGACGAGCTTCGTCGAAAGCATCTGCACGATTGATTCCAAGCAAGACGTCACTCATATGACTTTCTTTGCAAGGCGACAGGGATAACCCTTCCGACTGGCCCCTCCATGGCCTTGAGGAAGCGAGTCCAATCCTTGGGCTGTTCTCTCTACCCTATACATGGGAAGTCGTCACAGTTGCCCTCTGAGTCACTTCGGGGTGAAAACTCCGAGCTGTTCCTCGATAGCTTCGTTGAAGCTGGTCGCAGGATGTGGTCCAACGTCAATTTCTTGCCGTGTTGCTTGGGCAGGACCTCCTGACTGTTGCCGTGCAAAACGTGTCTTGGATCGACGTCTTTCTCTGGACCGTTGTATTCTTGCTTACTGAACGCTCTATCCGCTGAGTGGTAGGACGAGCGGGAGGACTTAGTACACCTCGAGTGCGGCTGGGAGGGTATGGACGAGTATACGCTCAGGACCATAAGGAGGCGGAGAGCCAGGTAGATGCCTAGGGACACGGCCGTTATCGTTCACATAGTGCAACTGGGCCACATTCCGTCGTAGAATGTGCGAGACGTCATGATGAAGATTGATGGTTCGAAGAGTAGTGATGATGTGTGATAGTTGTGACTGTTCCAAGTGCGAGCAGTTGTCAGATGAGGGCAAAAATGGTGTTGAAGGGGCATTTGGCCCACCCGGTAAGGTCCACACCCGTAACGCGGAGACGTCCGGGACAGAATTCTGAAACAGTCCTCTGACTTCCCATTTTGTGAGACTACGTAATGTCAATCGGTCAATGGACATCAAGCGCAAGTACTTCAGTGGAATTACTAGTGACGGCCAGTATCATTGCACTGTTAAATGATGCGCGTTTTTGCGCCGGAAAGCCTGGTTCTGGTCTTTTGACTTCTTTTCGTCACAGCCTTTGGCTATCAGGGTTTCCCGAATGTCACAGCTGGTCAATCCGATGGTTACACTGGAAATGAATCGTAGACCGGCGGGCCCCTCCCTATGCGGCCGTCATTCCTGGAGCACACGGGAATGCTACTTAGATGAAGATCCTGTCACTAGGTTCGAATCACCAGACTTTGGGCATGCTGCTCGGGTTGAATGGTGGTCGTGGAATGGGACTTAATGGACATGTTAGGCTAGCTTATGGAATGAGTGGGAGTTACAGTGTCCATCAGCTGTGTAACAGTCGAGGTCTTGCGCTATATCAAGGGCGTGACAGAGGGATGAGGAGCAGGCTCGCAGACTTCTGGAGGAGAGTGCCGTTGGCAAATCAAGCTTAAAAGCTTCACGTGACACAATGCCCCGCTTCCCCACAAACGGTGATTAACTGCACTGGTGTAAACAACCGCCGCAGATCTTCGGACATCATGCTCTTTCAGTCACTCATGGTTACATTTATCTCATCTCAGCACCTCTTCCATCCTGCACCGAGATGGGCGCTGTCGCAAGCCGGTTAGACGAGGGGTCAATCCAAGCCAGCGACCAAGAAAGATTGTGCATCACGACACTGAAAATTACTACCGAGAAAGGAAAGCTGCTCTATACCATCACCCCGAATGCCTTTCCAGCTACGAGATACAACGTCAGAAGAGATGAGGAAGATACCGTGATAGAGTACATTCAGGACCCGGAGACGTCAGCTTCAGCACTCCCTTCCTTCCTGCTGCGTCTGTCCAATGAAGAAGGGATCATATTCTACTTCACCTTTGCCATGAGGCAAAGCACAAACGCCTCGACCGCCGCAGAATCCACGAGACCAACCAGCTCAATGATCGCCGACACTAGTATCAATAGTCTCACGTTCCTGTCAGCATCTACAACGAAAGAGCTGGAGTCACTCGTGACAAGGGAGTTTAACGTGAACCCAAATTTACACAAGCATTCCGCGGTGGAGCTCGTAGGGGACTACAGTACAGGAGGCAAGCCAGTAGAGCACTTCGAATGGTCTTGGCGTTGGAAAAAGCCTAAGCATGAGAGAGATAGGGGCAATGGCTGGCGAAATACGTGTAGTGTATGTTGTCTGGGGACTTTGATGTGAAACTTGCGGCTGACAGGCTCCAGTTCGTCGAATATGATCAACGGGCGCACCGTCTCTCAACTCTTCTCACGTTTTCGTTCTGGGTGCAAAGTAGGAAGACCTAGACTGCATACACAACGCCAATACTGACCCCAGATAGACGATCGCCGTCTGGATAGTCCTCGTCTACCCTCCTCTCGCTTGAATCTCACCGTGCCGCAGCGCGTTCGCATACCGTCCACGCAGAGCATCGAATCGCGGCTTAGTGATTCCGAGGGCGAATTGAGCTGGGGACGCGAGCCCCCATCGCCGATTGATATAATCCCAACGATCCCTGAATACAACTATGCGCACGGCCTGGGGTTCGACGCTTCACCAAGTAACAATCCGATAAAAGTCGACCTGAACTGCTCCAAGCCGAGTGAAGACCCAAGCATGCTATCGGACGGACCACTCTTCCGTTCCACTTTGAAACAGATGGAGCTGAAAACCATCAACATGCGTACGAGGATGAAGAAGGTCTTAAAAAAGGCCGAAGCTGCGAAAGAGTCGCAAATCATGTGTAATGCGGCAATCGCTGCTTTCATGGAAGCGCTTCGTGAAGCCTCGTCCTCGAATGCGAACGCGGTACAACCAGCACTTGACCACTACTTTGAGAAGATAGCAGCAGAGATTTTGTCATATGAGAGACAGAATACCACAAACTTGCAAAGGCTGATCATCGACCCATTGTCGAAACTCTATAGCAATGATATCAAGCAGGTAGATTCGAAGAAGAAGGACTTTGATGAGGAGACGAAAGAGTTCTACTCCTATGTCAGTAGATATCTCGGAAAGCGAGAAGACTCAATGAAAGACAAGAAACGAGCGGAGGTCGACTCAAAGTATGAGACTAAGCGACGAACGTTCGAGCTGAAACGATTCGAATACTCCTCATTTATGCAGGACTTGCACGGCGGAAGAAAAGATCAGGAAGTTCTATCACAATTGACAAAATATGCCGATGCTCAAGCAAAAGGATTTTTGAACACCTCGCGGAAGGTTGAGGTTATGCTGCCCCAGCTTGAAGCACTTTGTCATGAGGTTGGCGAGACTAACAAAGAGTATGCACTGCTCAAAACTGCTCGAGAAGAGAAGCGACGTGCATTGGAGACTAGCTACAAGTCACTTACAGAAGGTGAAGCTGCTCCGCGAGAGTCCATGGCATTGGCACATGCACCAAGTCAGGTCGCGACACTGAATGAGTTAGGCCAAGCGAATGGCAAAGCCTCCGTACCACAAGCTGCACGAGAAAGGCCAAAATCTTTCGGGCCACTATCTGCAGCAATGGCAGGTGAGCAGCTTCCAAGCTCATCACCTCGAATTCCTTCCAGCACCTTCAGCACAAGTCCCGGGCATGATAAGTTCAAAGGCATCAGAGATCTTGAAGAACGAGATCGAACGCTTGTTCAGGCAGGACCTGATGGTTCGTACCGAAAGGAAGGTATACTATGGTCAATGAGTCGACCGGGGAGTCATTCTGATCCAAAGGGCTTGAATAAGGCAGCTTGGCATAAGTAAGTCTACCTCTATCATATGGTCTACAGCTGCTGACCTTAACAGATTCTGGCTTGTGTTGGATCAAGGTAAGCTCTCCGAGTATGTCAACTGGAAAACAAACATGGAAGCACATTCTGATCCTATCGATCTTCGAATGGCCTCCGTCCGAGAAGCAAGAAATCAGGATCGCCGGTTCTGTTTCGAGGTAATAACTCCACACTTCACTCGTGTCTACCAGGCGCCTTCAGAAGAGGAGATGAAGTCATGGATACAGGCAGTGAACAATGCATTACAGGGCGCCTTCGAGGGTAAAGCAGCTGCTAGGGCACATTCGCCACAAGACAATACAGGAAGTATTGGTCGTGATCTTTTCGGCAAGAGCTCATCGTTCCACGGTCATCGATCAATATCTTCTTCCACAACAGGACCATCATCAAGAACCCCAGTTCGACACGCGACAGTCGGTGACCGACCTGCTATACCCCGGGCACTAAGTAGTGAAGAACGGCCTGCAGAGCTTCTGAAAAGCATTCGTGATGCTGATGCTGGGAATGCTTGGTGTGCTGATTGTGGATCTGATGTGAGGGTGGAATGGGTGTCCATCAACCTGGGCATCATCGTGTGTATCGAATGCAGTGGTATACATCGCTCCCTCGGAACACATATTACCAAGATACGGTCACTCACACTCGACACGGTCTCATTCACACAAGACATCGTGGAGCTACTCCTTCTCATCGGCAATCGGGTGAGTAACATGATCTTCGAGGCCACCCTGGACACCGCATCAGGCTTGAAACCAACACCAAACTCAACACGAGATCATCGATCACGGTTCATCACGGCAAAATATGCTGAGCATGCCTACGTGGAACCACTGGCAAAAGCCGCAGCACGTTTCCATTCCTCCGACGACCTTCTCCTCACCTCAATAAAGACCAATGACATCCAAAATTCGCTATATGCGCTTGCAGTCCGTGCAAATCCTAACGTCACAGATCGGTCCCGGGCAACTCCTGCGCTATTCCTCGCTCTGGCTGCAGCAGATCCGGCAATGCCGTCGGCAACCCTTTCCAGTCCCCCACATGGCCATCAACGAAAGAGTTTTCCCATCGCTGAACTGCTGCTGCAAAATGGTGCAGACTTGCCGAATCAGCTACCACCTATCCAACTTAGCGCGTCGGCAAAAGTCTATCTCGACTTCAAACGTGATCAGAAACTTGGGACCAAACCTAGACAATTGGATGGCAGCAGCGGTGTTGGCAGCAGTGGGGCATACAGGACGAGTTCTGAGCCATTTGGTGCTATGGATCCAGCTTCGTCTGCAGGTGATGCGGATGTGCTTAGTCCGCTTCCGAGAGACGTTGACAGTGCTAGGATGCGGGATAAGCTGATGAAGAGAGGGTCGCTGGGCGCGAGGTTGGTCAAGCCGGCGGGATTATGACACGAGTGATGTGAATAATGTGAAGGGATGTGTACAGGATTAATGATTAATGAGTATCATTGCGAGGTATGGCGTTTACAGGAGAGCAGGGCATCGAGGCACGGTAGTATACCTTGGATACGGCAGCAAAGAGGAGAGCATTAAGAGACACATCTGCTTAGAGGCAGTAACACACTGAAGCCTCCTCTGCCTTCAATAGTAATGTAATGAGGCTGGAAACTGCATCCAGCAGGCACGATCCTGCCCCTATTTCTCAATTCCGCCCCTGAGCACTCCGCAGGGCAGATACCGATCGCACAACCACTAACCTCAACTTCAAAGCTCGACCATCAGCACAACAACCCATTCGTGACCCTTCATTGCTCTCTCTCTTACCTGTGTATTTTAGCCGCCGGGCTTCTCGCATCTTGCTACCCGCACGAGGTGACATGCACGATGAGTGACGAGGCTAGCAGGATGAGCTAGCTAAGCGCCCAACCTCGAATGTCTTAGCTCGGCGGCTGCGTGGACTTACTGCATGCGGCGAAGCTGGAGCAGGAAGATGCTGTTGATCAGATCTTGACGATTCGAATCACAGTGACGGATGAAGCTTGCTTGCATCATGCAATGTTTGCCTTCCCTTTGCCGCTTATGTTGAGCCGCTTACGGCGAGATGCTTGCGCTTGATTTTGGATGAGCTTGGACTGGACTGGCTAGAAGCATGAGTACGGCCGAGCTTGTGGACCGCGAGTATGCCTCATTGGACGCGACATCGCTCTAGTATTGTTTGTATACCTTTTGCAGTGACCAGGATGAACAATGGGCACGCAAGGGACGAGAGCTAGAAACAAAATGTCTTCCAATGAATTATTGCTCACATGATCCATGTCTTCTGCCTCTTGGGCGGCTAACCGTCCTTGACTCCTGAATGCCAATGTTGATGTTTCTGCTTGCTTCTTCCACACCGCTACTACATAACAAGCTAGCCTGCCATACCTCTCACAACAGCAGGAGTCAAACTTCAGTGTCTCGTCGCCTGGAGCATTAGCGCTAGCTTTGACGCTGGAGTGGTAGTGGTGGCGGCTAGTATTTGCTTTTATATCCCTTTGCGCTATTACTTTCGTTGACATTTAATCGATCGAGTTGTTCAACAGATCTGGCAGATAGATTATCAGCACTGAAACACACCGGCAGCAATAGCGTAAACTACTTGACAAGATGGCATCTTCGAAAGGACATCCGGTCACCAAGCCACCACCCTCATCACAACCTCCATCATCCGCAGAACCATCTACCAAGGCTCCTATGCCAAATATCAGCATCACCAATGAAGCAACCTTCTCATCCCAAACTTCAGGCTCTTCGGATATTGCCCCCTCAAACGTTCCCAAAGCACCAACCCCGACCCCGAGCGACGACTCAACCCCACCAAAAATCAGACGCCGTCCCTCGCCCGTCGCCACAATCCAGGGCCAAAGAAATATATTCATGCGCGACCCCGTCACCGGCAAAATGATGCACTCGCCCTCTCACCCCAGCAATACCGGGATCCCTGTCATCAGGTCCGGAACAGGCTCGCAACCAGGCTCCACAACTCTGTTACCGCCAACGCCAAGGACGAGTGGTACCGCCTGGTCGCCGACGGCTGCTGATCCGGGAACGCCCATGGAGTACTACGAGTGGCAACTCGTGGAAATCGAGAAGAAGGCCCGGGAGGCCCGAGAAGGGAGGGCGACGACGCCGAGGAGTGCGACGGCGGAGAACAGGAGGAAGTTTGCGAGAGTCGGGGACGGTGAGGAGGCTGATGATGGTGGTGGTCTTGGGATAGACGGAGAGGGGAGTAGAGAGAGGACGCAAGGCGCCGAGTCTGCAATTGCGGAGGGTATCAGGAAGGGAGTCATACCGGCGACGAGTGTCTCCTTCGCTGACGGTGCTGGAACTGGACATGGTGCTTTGCCCACATCTGGTGCTACCTTGGCCACACCTCTACCGTCTCAGCACATTCAGTCCGGTACAGCTGCAGAACCACGCACGACGCTTCCCCGTCGTCCAACCTTGACCATTCCTCCCTCCGCACCATTAGGACCCCATCACTTCCAAGCCAGCACCCCCCTCAGTACCCTTTCAGCCCATCGCGCCACAACAAACCAGCCGCCTCCAGGCAGCATATCCGCCATAACCTCCGGTCCCGCTAGCGCCTTCGCCCGCCTCGGTCTCGTGACACCTACAGTGCCCACTCCCGGCTCCGCCGTGCTACGTCCCAGCACCACCGCCACTCCCGTTGCGCCCAACGTCACACCCGTCTCCGGACTCCTACCCCAGTCCGCGTCCCTCCCACACCCACACCCACACTACCTGCCCCATCTCCATGCCACTGGCCACTGCAGCCATCCGCCGCCCATCACGCAAGCCAGGATCATCGCGAGCACAGACCCGAATGTGGAGTTTGTCACTGTGCAGAGCACGACGACTAGCACGACGATGCATCAGTTTCGGTTGCCGAGGGCGCAGGCGATGGCATTGGTAGGGCAAGCGGCGGCGCAGGGGCAGGGTGAAGGATGGCGGGAGTTGCGGGGCACGGGTAATGTTAGGGCTGGCATTGGTGGGGTGATGGATAGCGTGGAGGACAGAAGTGGAAGAGGCGATGGTAGGCAAGGGGATGGAGCAAGAGAAGGGGAAAGAATCAGTGAAAGAGTCAGCGATCGCGAAAGAGGGAGGCGAGGAGAACGGCTGAGAGCAGCAGGCGGCGATCTTGGACGCGGACGCGGACGCGGACGTGGACGTGGACGTGGACGTGGACGAGGCCGTGCTGCTGCTGCTGCCGTTGCCGCAACCACGGCAAGGCCCGTGCATACCGAAATTGGCGCTGGGACCACTGCAGCTACCACC
>Ga0058698_10000850_pt1 | contig 15275 bp, 15 predicted proteins | sample AgamicAsSfe_FD_67288 | JGI IMG/M metagenome (GOLD analysis project Ga0058698, IMG submission 67288) | Agave microbial communities from Guanajuato, Mexico - As.Sf.e | ecosystem: Host-associated > Plants > Phyllosphere > Phylloplane/Leaf | place: Guanajuato, Mexico | collected 2012-05-30
AACTCGAGGGAGATTCTCGAGCCTGATCTTGACGAGTACTTTCTCCATGACCGAGCTGTTCGCGAGTCTGGGCACGATACTAGCTACCGTCTTGAAGGGCTCGCCGCAAATCTTGCCACCATCGATCTGAACTCTTGCCTGTTCAAGATCGAGTCTGACATTGCTCGCATTATCCGATTTGTCTTCAACGATAAACTTCCAGTCCCACCAGAGTTCCAGACAGCTGGTCAGTTGCCTGGTCATATCGAGAGTTCTTCTGCTTGGGAACGCCGATGGAAGAAGCGCAGAGTCGCCATGGACAAGTACATGTGGGACGAGGAAAGAGGTATGTACTTAGACTACGACACTGTCAAGAAGGAGAGGACTACTTATGAATCTGCCACCACATTCTGGGCCATGTGGTCAGGCGTTGCCACTCCTCGGCAAGCAGCGCATATGGTCATTAAGGCTTTGCCAAAGTTTGAGATGCACGGTGGTCTTGTCTCGGGTACTTTGGAATCTCGTGGCAATGTTGGCCTGCACAGACCAAACCGTCAATGGGATTACCCCTTCGCTTGGGCACCTCATCAGATTCTTGCTTGGAATGGTATGCAGCGTTACGGCTACATTGAAGAAGCACAACGTCTGGCCTACCGCTGGTGCCACATGGTCACCAATGCCTTTCAGCAGTTCAACGGTATCGTCGTCGAAAAGTACGATCTCACTCGCACTTTCGACCCGCAGCGTGTCGAAGCCGAATATGGGAACCAGGGTGCCGACTTCAAGGGAGTGCCAAAGGAGGGCTTCGGTTGGGTCAATGCATCCTATATTGTCGGTATCGACCTTCTCACTACTCATCAGAAGAAAGTACTCGGCACCAACGTTGACTGGGAGGCATTCAGCAAGACTGTCGACTCTGAGATCTACAGCGAAGAGGGCGTGGCAGCTGGGAGTGGATTCCCTGAACAGGCTGCTGCTGAGCGTGGTCTTCAACAGAATTATATCGGGCCCTATGGCACAGGCAGCGGCCATGTTGGACATGCTCGCGAGCACGTCGGCAGTAATGGCCATCATTGAATGGGTTCATTGTTGTTGAAGCGTATGGGAGATGGTGTCACGAATGACGATTATTGACTGTATGGACGAGCGGGTATGGTGTACGATAGGGATGATGATACTGGTAGACTTTGGTGTCTGCAGACTTTTGGGACGAGAGGGAGGAACATAGCTAGTGAGTAGAACCTTATTGATATTGATGCTCTTTTATCCTAGTATGAGCATAGGGAGACCTTCGTGCTTTAAGATATGTCTGATTCAATTACGCTTTGGTGACCATCGTGAATCATGCTTCACAGCGACTTCGTGGCTATCGTACAACCTCAACAACGACACTGCTCTAGTCCTCCCGCGTACGCAATGCTGGTGTATGCCAGATACCCAATATGTTCTAAACCCAAGAAAATCCTCCAAAATGCCACTACAATCTTCTCGTCCCGTCACGCCTCTCACACAGGTTGCGTCTCCCTCTCCAACCAAGCGAGAGTCTTCTCATCGCCCTTGAAATACCCCTTTGTCTTCCGCGCCACCTCCTCGTGGTACTCGTTGATGAACGCCTTCTCCTCTTTCGTCAATAGTGTGGGATCGATCAGTTTGCGACACAGGGGCACCATGGTGACGTGCTCGAAGCCGAGGAAGGGCTTGTCGCCGAAGCGATACTTGGTTTCGACTTCGCGGACCATGATGACGTCTGTGGGGGTGGGTTAGTGGGCGCTGCTTGAGAGTGGACAACGGAGGGAAGTAGGGAGAGCAATGGGGATGGAAATGGGAATGGAGGCTCACTCTCGATGCGAATGCCGAAGCCGTTGTCTTCGTAGTAGCCGGGCTCGTCTGATATGACATTGCCTGGTGCCAAGGGGACGTCGGTGTACTGTACGCGAGTTCCAATGCCTATTGGGCCTTCGTGGACGTTCTGTAGATTGCGTCAGTGCGATCAATCACTGCCGGGTGGCTGGCTATACATACCAGAAACGAACCAACACCGTGTCCAGTTCCATGCCTGTAGTCTAAACCCTGTTGCCAAAGGAACTGTCTAGCCAAAGCGTCCAATGCGTATCCAGAAGTGCCCTTTGGAAACTTCACCACTTCCAATGCAATGTTACCCTTCAGGACGTTAGTGTATGCCATCTTCTCCATCTCGGTCGGTTCGCCGAAATGTAACGTCCGCGTTGTATCTGTTGTGCCATCGAGATATTGCGCCCCCGAGTCACAGAGATATATCTTCGTTGGGTCGATCGTGGAGCAATTCCCTCGTTCCGGCTGGTAGTGGATGACAGCTGCGTTTGCTCCGGTCGACGATATCGTGGGGAAGGACAAGCCAACAAAGTGCTCTTTTGTTGATCGAAGTTCTTCCAACTTGTCTGCAGCTTCTACCTCGTCAAGTTTTGCTTTTTGATTTATAAGCTGATCTTCCAGCCATGCAAAGTATTCAATGAGGGCTGCACCATCACGGATGTGGCACTCTCGCATGCCTTTCAATTCGGTGCCGTTCTTCAATGCCTTGGCATCACCTATTGGACTTCGCATCTCCTCGACGATATCTTGCCCTCCAAGTGCAAGACTTAATGCCCATGAAGTCTCCTTTGACATGAGATATTTCCTCTTGCTCGCTGGACTGTCACTTTCTTTGATGCTGGCATTCAGAGCCTTACCCATTGCGGCCGCATCGTCGAAGACTGCCTCGTAAGGTTTTATCGTAACTACACCTTCGAGGTGCTTTCTCACGGCGCCATCGAGCTTTGTCTCGTCGACGTATAATATTGCTTCATCTTTTGTGATGGCAGCATAAGAGAAGAAGACCGGATTGTAAGGGATGCTGTTTCAGTCAGTCTCTGAACAAGGGTTCTTCCAACACAGCGTCACCTACTCATTACCACGGATGTTGTAGAGCCAGGCAACTTCGTCGAGCATAGCTGCACCCCGTCAGCTTCCAAGTATGCAATCGAGGTGTGAGATGATGCAACATACAGACAAGAAAGCCTGATGATTTCTTCTTCTCCAGCTCTTTCCGAACATCCTCAACCTTCTCGCCAATACCTTTCCCAGCATATTGCAGATCCAGCACTATCACAGGCTCATTCGGTCTTGACGGCTTCTCCTTGGCCCAAACTTTGTCCACCAGATTCTGTGTCACTGCCTTCAGATCTTTGCCCCCCTTCTTCTTGATCTTATCAGCAAGCTTGCGTGCGTCCGCTGCAGAGAAAGTCAATGTGTGTGTCTGTCCTTGCTAGAGCATAACCCACCTGCTGTTACTAGTTCGGGATCTACTCCAACCATTTTACCACCCTCTGATTGATCTGCGGTCCAGTCTTGCCATGTTGGAACATCTTGTAGACCTTGCTTCAGAAGCTCCCAATTGCTGTCAAGTTGTTTCGCCGCTTGGTTGAAATACCGGCCGTCTGTTGCTAGGGCCGCCTTGTCATGTGTGATCACCGCTGTACCTGCAGACCCATTGAAGCCACATATGAAAGCTGGTCGTCATTAGAATGGGTTCCAATATCTTCCATGATGTGTGCTCAACCTCTTCGAGCGTCTGTCGGAGCTATGTATTCAGACTGATGGCTATCCTGAGACGGTACAACTAGCTGGGAGTCAAATATTGTTCTTAAGACGTGTCTCTATCCGTCGGCGTACTATATATGTCGACACTATTCTGCTTCATCAGATCCCGCAGGTGGGCCAGTCTGTCTGAGGTGTTAACAGTCTCCATGTCTGCGGCGCGGCGTGGTAATGTGAGGTGCAGGCAGCGAACAGCAATGGAGGGCGACGGGAATGAGTAGCAATAGGGACTGCGAGTGGAGGAAGCGAGGGAGAGGCGACGAAAGGCACGCCCGAGATTGTGCATGAAAGAATGTCAAACAAAGGCAGCAAGCATCATAGGTGCTGGTAGCCCTCCCCGCCTTCCTCTTTCGGTGTGCGCTCAGCCCTACCAAATACTGTATATTCTGAAACACAGTTTCAGATTTACTTCTGACAATTGCCCTGTCTTTTCACCAGCTTGCCATGTTTTCTTGCTCGGGATCACACTGGGTTTGAAAGATGATCATCGGCTGTTCTGTGAGGTCATCTTTGGTCGACCCACAAAGTATTGGCTGATGCGTCTTCTTCCTACACGACCATGACCTCACTTGCGGAAGTCGAACAGCTTGTTCAAAGACTATACTCGTCGTCGGATCCTGCAGTCGTCAATGGAACGCAGTCCCAATTGCAAGCTACTCAACGCGAAAATGGATGGCAAATCGCGGAAGCTCTTCTTCAAAGTGATGACCAGAACGTTCGCTTCTTTGGCGCTCTGACATGGTTGGTGAAGATCAATCAGGACGGTGCATCATTGGGGGAAGATGACCTGACGCAGCTCCAAGCGACACTCTTGAACTGGACCGTTCGACTGGCCTCGGGCGGGGAAAGTACACTGGTTCTCCGCAAGCTGTGCTCGGTCCTTGTCGCATTCTTCATGCTAGCAAAAGTCGACTGGCGTCTATGCATTAGACATATCATTGTCTGTTTCCGTCATGGTCAAGTGTTTGACACGGAGACAGCGGTCACAATGTATCCTTCAGAGCACCCTTTGGCAGATCTTTGGGTATCATTGTCCTCGAAGCAGAAAGACTTTGTACTTGCGTTCACCACGAGCTTGGCAGAAGACGCTGCTCGGGTCGAACATGGCAACCAACACTTCGACTACTGCCATGAGCGCGTTGCGTTGAATCTTCCCGATGCTATTGAGGTCATGCAGTATTGCTTCCAAGAGGTCAACGTACAATCAAACGACAGCTTGCAAGAGACACTGAAATGCTATCAAGCTTGGACAACGTATACACGTCAGGAGCAACACATTCAAGCGGAGCAGATGGGACAATTGCAGCAGTTGAACAGTTTCGTTGTGCAGCAACTGGGGTTTGACGAGCATTTCGAGACTATTTCCCAGTTCCTCATTGAAAATTTCAGTTCAGGCGAATCGTTCCTTAGTCCGCAACAATCTCTTGAATTCAGTCAGATACTCGGTAGTCCTTGGGCAAAGCAGTGGCTGGAAAAGCTTGAGGATAGTGATCCAGAGCACGAAGCCATTCTCTTTGGACAGCTAGTATGCTCGTTTGGTCACACGAGTGCAAAGCTAATTCTGCGTGGTCCGAGCCATTACAGTCATATAATGACAATGGTACACAGTATCACTCGCACACAGACATTCTACAATCATGACCACACACTTTCGAGCATCGTCATAGACTATTGGGAGATCGTCACGTCCTATGCAGAGACTATTGACGAAGTCGATGGAGGCTTTCGACTGATAGGCGCAGAATGGCTGGCGGCGATTGAGGAGCTCTGCTTTGCAGGGATCCTCCCAATTGACACTTCTACAGGGGATCTCCAAAATCTTGCGCAGGATAACGACTTCTCAGCATTTCGTTTCAGAATCAAGGACGCTATTGCCGAGTCTTTCGTTACTTTTGGCGTCGTCATCCTGCAGAAGCTAACAAATCTGGCCATGTCCTGCCATGCACAGCGAGGCTCACCAGAAGCTTGGCCGAGCGTGGAATCCATCTTCAACTGCTTGAGCGGTCTAGCCGAGACCATGCGCTATGAGGTCGGCAACGAGGAGGTCGAGGACGTGTGTCTGCATCAGCTCTTCAGTTCTCAGATGTATAGTCAGCTTACAGACCTTTCATTTGCAGTACCAATGAAGTTGCGCAAGAAAGCTATGACCATTATTGGAGAGCATGATGCTTTCCTTGCTCGTCATCCTGATCTGATGCTCGGTGCTATCCAGATGCTATTTCAGTGCCTTGAACGACCTGAGCTGACACATGTCGCATCCCGCTCTATTTTGACTCTATGTGATCCCAATAGAAACTTATTGCACACATTGTTGCCAGCATTCATCGAGGCAGTTGAAAGAGTGTATACTGCTGGAAACGCAGATGACATAACAAAGGAGAACCTTGTTGGTGCGCTGGCCGCCATAATACAAGCCACTCCATTGGAGGAAGATCGCGTCAGGAATACTGTCGACTTGCTGAACATGCTGATGCGAGACTTGTCGAACGGACTAGGGGATGGTGAAAGCACTCAATCAGTCGATCCCGAGACTCAGCACATTGTCAAGCTCGCCACATTGAGTCAACTACTCGCTGTTGCCAAAGCATCTCAAACGCCAGACGAGGCGATTGATCTCGACGCAGACGACGAGATCCTCACCGACACTCCCTGGAATGGCGTGCAAGCTACAGCCAAAGCAATCCTCGACGTCATCCTCGAACAACCTGGGCTCGACGGTGAACTGTTCCAAGCAGTCTGCGACGTCACCAAAGCCGGCTTCAAAGAACGAGCCTCAGGCCCCTTCGTGTTCACCCCGGAAAGCGTCGTTGACATCCTCACCGGCGCATCGCATCGCTGGAAGGTCCCACGTATCGACATCGCGATCCGCACATCAGCCACCTTCATCTCCTCCAACAATTCCAAGCTTACCCGACTCGCCGCTTCCCTTCCCGCCCTGATAACCTGGATCACAAATGACATCCCCACCTCCCTCCACATTACCTCAGGCAACCCCCTCGACCCCGACATCCTCCACGCCCTCATCGACTTCACCTCACGCCTGGTCCCGTCTCACCTGTCCTACCTCGCACCCATGCCCCAGCCCAATCTGCACTGGCTCTTTACGCTCACCATCACAGCGCTCCTGTCCGCAGACGTTCTACCAAAACGCGCCGCTGCAGGCCTCTGGACCGACCTGCTCTCCCTCCCCAGCACGTCGCGCTCCGCACCCCTTGTGTCGCACCTTCTGCACACCCACGGCTTACACCTCACGACGGCGCTGATTTTCAATTTCGGCGGTCTGGCATCCCGGAGTCAGCTCGATTGGCTGATCGAGCCTTATCGGAAACTCATCGCCAAGAGTATGAAAAACCCACAGGGCGGAAATTGGAAAGTCTGGACGCAGCAGGCGCTGGATGATGCTGCGTTCCCCGGTCAGGCGACGGTGAGGGTGGAGGAGAGGGTCAGATTTGTGAGACAGCTGGAGATGTTGCGAGGGGATTCGAGATGCAGAGAGACAGTTAGGAATTTTTGGGTATTGGCAAGGGGGACGCCATTGGCTTATGGGTCGTAGGTCGATGGGCGAAAGGTTGGGTAGGATTCAGATGAGATGAGATCTGGTGGCTGTGAACGAGTGGGAGTATGAGGACTGTGGAAGGATGAATTCCAGCTTGGAAAAACAAGATACGCATATTACACCTATAATATTGGCGTCATTGGCCTCAGACTGATGGGTATTGTATGCAGTCACGAAGTCATCAATTTAATTAGGTTAATTGCAATGCAAAGCAACCCTCTTGATCGCTTGCACACATGAAGAACGATCTGAGCTCATGCCCAATTGTGACCAGACAGTTCCTCGTTCTGTGTTTGATGTCTAGACGTCTTCAAGTCGGCGTGAAATTGTTCGCCATGTGCCATCACCCAGGTTGTGGTCACGTGCTGCAGCGCTCGGATCTTTCCAACGATCAACATACCGCCGTTGCTCTGACTGTTTCCTCTAAACACAAAATCATCTCTTGACTACCATCCAGCTTTGCGCGCATTGAATGCTGCCTCCCTTCCAGTGCCTCAAACCATTCACACACCGTCCCAACCGCCAGCATGCCCCCCATCCGCACCTCCAAGTCCCGCAAGCCCCCGCCCGACGGCTTCGACGACATCGAAGACACCCTCCTCGAATTCACCAACAAGATGAAAGACGCCGAAGCCGCCTCCCACGACGGCATGAAGCGCCATGAAACCGTCTGGCCCATTTTCCAAATCACGCATCAGCGGTCGCGCTACATCTACGATCTCTACTATGAGCGCGAAGCCATCTCTAAGCAGCTGTACGATTGGTTGCTGAAGAATGGGTATGCGGATGCGAATCTGATTGCGAAGTGGAAGAAGACGGGGTATGAGACGTTGTGTTGTCTGAGGTGTATACAGACGAAGGAGACGAACTTTAATAGTACGTGTATTTGTAGGGTGCCGAAGAAGCAGTTGAAGGAGGGGCAGGCGGTGGAGTGTGTTAGTTGTGGATGTAGAGGATGTGCGAGCTCGGATTGAGTGATTGGATGGACAAGAGGAAGGAACTGTGGTGATTTATCACAATACGCACACTTGGAGACTGTTCATCTCACTAGCAGTTTGTCGTTGGTGCCAGCATTATCCACGACTGGAAAAGACTGCCACACAACTCGAGCAAACTATGGCGGGTGCTGCTCATGGACCACGCTCGGTCAGCTCATTGTCATTACCTACGTGTTTGGTGACAGCTATGGATCAAACCCCGAGACACAGAAGCCAAAACATGAGCCATTCCTGGGTTGTGCTGTATCAGAGCACATGATGAGGACGGCAGGCGAGGGCTTCGGACACAAAGCAGTATTACGATGACTAGAGTGAGAACGATATCAGCCCTAAGATCTGCTATCACAGCATATCAGCAGCAGCAATGCGTGCGACAAGAGGAGAGGAAAGCACAGGATCATGCAGAACGTGAATGACTGGGACCACAGAGCCCAACCCGCTCTCAATGCCCGCACGGCCAACTCCCACCTCCACCCCCCACACCACAAGCTGATACTTATCGACACTCCCCTCGAACACAGCCTCACATTCGGCCAGTGTGTCCAATCCGCACTAAACAGCACATTATGTTCACGCCGGCTCGCAATCATGCACTCCCTGTCCCAGTCCCTCGGCACAGCCTGCAACACTGCGATGATGTCGCGCACCCACTCTGCTTGGCCGGCGGGCGAGATAGGGATCGCGGTGTCGCTGAGGTTCAGAGTCGGCGGAGAGGTGGTGGCGGCGGTGCAGCGGGCGGGCCAGTCGATTTCGGCGACGTGCATGGGTTAGGAGTATTGGAGGGTGAGGGTGGTGCAGGTGGTGGACAGAGTGCGAGGGTGGCTCAGGTGTCGTAGAAATCATGCTCAGACTTATGCTCATCTACACTACAACACCCCCGCCATGTCTTTCCCAGTCCAGTATCGCAAGCCTCTCCAAAACGACCCATCTACGTAGTCTTGAACGCCGTGCCCTCCGCCGTCAAAGCACTCGTGTTACACATCGGCACGTCCGCCGTCACCGGGACCGCCAACGCCGGCTGTCCCGCAAAGATCAAGTTCAGATATGCTGCCAACCTGTACCCGGCCCGCGCAATCTGCATCTGCACCACCGGCGCAGCCTGCGCGTAGTACTTTCCCGCACCCAGATCCGCGCCTGCGATCGCCGTCGGGCTCAGCGCCAGCGCGGCCGGATACACGGACGAGCAGACGAGGGCGTTGGCTTCGTGCTGCCACAGGTTGGACGTGGTGCCGGACCAGCAGGTGCTCAGGTCGTAGAGCCATGCGGTGGTGTTGATGGTCGGATACGCCCATTGCGCTTTCGCGGCGGAGGCGGGGGCGGCCTTTGTGAAGTTGGAGAGGATGTAGGATGCGAGGAGGGAGGCGTTGTTGGCGGCGAGGGCGGCGGGGATGGAGGACTCCCAGGCGTTGTAGACGGTGGTGGCGGTGCCGTTGAATTTCACCTTGATGGAGGTGCCGTTTGTGGCGTCGTTGTTGAGCGGGGTGGACATGGAGGGGAAGAGGGAGATGAGGAGTTGGAGGGCTTGCTTCTTTTGGGCGGTGGTGGAGGCGGTGGGCGTGTTGGTCAGGATGGCGGTCTAGTGGATGAAGCCTGTTAATTGGGCTGATTCTGATGGGTCATGACTACAGAAGGGTACTTACCCAGTTGCCAAAGGACCGAGTGGAACAACCGGTCGTGGTGCAGTCGGTGAAAGAGATGTTGCAATAGGTGTTTGGCTCATCAAGAGGCCCTGTGCAGAGGTTCAGTACAACTAGTCCGTCAACTGAAACGCACACCCGGCCCAACTTACACATGTAGAAGTCGTTGTAAGACCAGGAGCCGGCCTTTGAGGTAGAGTACGAAGCACCGTATGTAGCGGCCGTCTGCAAGTAGGTCGAAGACGAGTCGCCGAGCATCTGCTTGACGGCCTTGACCGTAGCAGCAGTCATGAAATGTTCAGCCACGATGGCGGTTGCTTGAGAGCCGATTGTGCCCCACGCCACTGCGCTAGGCAGGGCAGATAGAGCAATGAGACCAAGCTGAGCCAGCATCTTGGGCTTAATCTGAAGGGAGTGTCTTGGGGTGAAAAGGGGGGGTGAGTTCTTTGGGAGCAGCAACCAGCGCTGGAAAGGACAAACGAGAGAAGGAGATGTGAGAGTGATGAAACAGAAGGATGAAAGCACTTGGGCACGATGCTGGTTTTATATCATATATATAGTCAATGCTGAAACAGAATACATTTGCTCAATGTGGAGCAGCACACCAAACGCAATATACTTGAGCCCGACGATGCTCCAATGGCGTGCATACGCTCGGCCACAGTTTCAGATTAGCAGCACGCGTTACTAGCTCTGTTACGCACTTCGTGCAAGCCACAATGGGGAGTTCTGCCAGCTGCCGGCACACTTGGCAACCCTGTTTCGGTCCAAAGTATACTGGGTGGAAGGAATGGAAAGTTGACCAGGAGTGCCGGTACGACAATGCCACGCAAGCTCGGTACTCGCAGAATCTCCCTACAGCACCAACCGGTACTTGTTTGGAGGAGATTAAAGCATGACATTTGCTGTAAGTAGTGTTTCAAGTTGTTGTTCGGGGAGTGCCACGCATCTTCCCCGCACGGCACGGCGAGCGGTGCGAGTTTGCCGATGCGCCCATTATTGTGTTAGCTCGCTCCACCACCGCAATTTCAGAAACTTAGAAAGAAGCCGGTAGGCAGCCTGGACCGTATAGCAGCGTGTGCTTCTAGTCTCATTCTGTCAGAGCATACACCACGTTTGTCCCTGTCACTTAGACGCAGCGGCAGGTACGGCACTAGGCAGGATCTCTTCTTGCACGGTTGCGCACACAATCTGCACTAGAAAAAGCAAGCTTTGCACACGTCCGGAGTCCGGTGCCCGTGAATCAGGAAACAAATGAAATGAATTGGCATGTTGGCATTTTGCTTTCGACCGTGAGTATTGACGCAAATGTGATTATCAACCTACCGGCACCTCAGGAGGCAGAGGTAAGTCCGCTCGTGCTGCTGCGGTCGCAGCATCTGCTCTTCCTGCTTCTGTCCCTTCGACTGCAAGTGCATCACCAGTGTTGTCCGCCGCTGGTCTCCTTCGATCGAATATCCTCACCCACCACGCCGGGGGATCCAAAGGTCGATATCCTTCATACATTGGTGGGAAAACGTCGTTGAAGAAGTAGTAAGCTAGGCGCAAGAAGAGTTAACTTGCTGAAGCATGCTTCGGCAGTCCACGATCTAGACTTACTATGTCCAACAACGATCCCACATATCTCGTCCTTCGGTATCGTGTTGTGAGTAACGAATGAGAAGAGGATCAACACCCATGGCAAGAACGGGGCACGGAAGACCACCAATCCCAGGAAGCTCAGTCGAGTATCAGGATTGCGTCGGCTCCAGATGTAGACCAGAGTGCTTGATAAGCCCTGACCGAGGAATGGTAACGAGAAGATGGGTGACATGCAGAGGAGCAGGACTGTTGCGTATGCGAGGAGCCAAGAGTATTGTGCTGGAGATCTGCCAGCTGATTCTTCGAGAAGACGAGAGTATCGTTGCAGGAAGAAGACGTGCAGAAGCAGATCCATGCTGAGCGGGCCGAAGTAGAAGAACGTGGTCAAGAGGCGCCAATACTGGACATCATGTCAGCATCCGTCTACCAAAGATTCTGGACCTCCAGTATATCGTACCTGATTCTTGACAAACACGGCTCTCAGACTGTAGAATAGCTGGAATGGCGTGAGAACCTTGCATTGCACAAGGACACTGGTCAAGACTGTTGCTGTTGTCCATGCACGAGTGCAGACTGGCATTTCGTAGAACCATTGCTCGAGCGGGAATTGGGCAAGACCACCCTCAAGTAGTTCGGCCATGGTTCGGGGACTGTGTCAATTTCGTGAAATGCTGTTCTTGTTGATGTGTATGCGATTGTCGACACAATGATATGTGATGCCTCAGTTGAGCATATCTGGAGGGATCGGCTAGATGAGCGTGCTGCCAAAAGTCGATACTCGTGGATGGACTCAGAAATAGCTACGCTGTTGCTTCGCGTGCCACACTGTTTGCTGTTTGCTTCGTGTTAACAATGACGAATGAGACGAGTCCGGAGCATCGCCGAGAAGGAGGCCCCAATGTATCACGTGACTGTGAAAGCCGACCTCCAATGATCGACACTTCAATGCTTGGTGTGGTGGTGTTTCTGTTCTAGCTATCGAGACAGCATACTAGCCAGCCATGGTCATCAACCCTACGTATCTTGCGCAGAGGACGCGCTCTTGTAAGCCTTCACTATACGTCAAGCTTCACACCTGCTAAATCTCAGGATAGCAACCACTTGGCCGGATGCTAAGTCTCGCGTCCTCAAGACTTACCGGGAATGGATTCGGGCCGTAAGCATATCACCATTTCTCGGCGGACCAGCGCAGACAAGACCTCCGGATCTGATAAATTCATGCTGCACAGTCTCCAGAAATTCAAAACATGTATTCCTTGAACATGCCAGTCTCCGCAGTCCGGACGAAGATAAGACAAGAGTTTGAAAGACACCGATATGTGAACCAGCTACAAGTGGTAGACGTACTATTATTCCAGAGTCATGCCGAGTTTCAGGTACGTGGATAAGAAGATACCTGCTTTTGGCTCGAAGGAGGGCAGGATTGGCAAGATGAAATGCTGATGCATACTCCGCAGGAGACCATGAACTACTGGAAGCAATTGAATCATGTCATGAAATACTTCAGAGCAGAAGAGGATTCCAGCGCAAAGCTGCCTCAAAATTTCATCACTGGATTCTTAGAGGTAGGGCAAGACAGTCAAATATCTACCATGACTTCGCTGACCATGCCCAGGGACGAAACTAAATACACGAGAAACCAATCAAGATACCCACGTCCTCACAAACTCCGTCGCTATGCTTAATCTCATGTCCGGCTGTTATTGCTCGATGACCTCGTGACCGACCATTCATGCAATTTCCGTAGGGACTGATTTAGGGAAACCGTCTTTTGCGACTGTGAACTTCTCAGTCACAACGTCACATAAATCAGCCAGATCTTGCAATCCCTTCTCCAGGACATCGAAGATAGGGACACCGTCTTCGCAGTTCATCAGTTGCGACCCAGAACTCGTGCCTTTTCGTTGCTTACCATAAGTCTGAATTCTCAGATTCATTTTCGGATCTGAGGGATGCGGGATGGAGTAACCACAGAACTCGACTGACGGACTGTAAACTACACGTCAATTGCTGGACAGACGTTTGTAATCAAGCAATTTTCATACTTTTTCATGATAATATATCGGAGCGCGTTGCCAAGTGTGTGATCCTCATCTGTGAATTCGAAAGTGCCCGAAGTCTCAGTGTCGCCAGGAAGCTAGCATTATTATAAGTCGATGACTAGTGCATAGAAATTACAATTTCCTACCACTCTGATGCGATGGGTGTCGTCCTTTGGCCGACTACGATCGGTGACTACCTCAGGCACAGCATCACCAGCTACTGAAGCGTCCCGCATCTCGGTGTCATGATCATCCTGAGTTTGTGCAGGCATAATTGATGATGGTCTCTAAAAAGTGTCTAAACCCGATGGACGCTGCCAGTCTCGTCGTTGTTTCAGAGGAAATTTTGCGGAGTTGGGCCGTGAATCTGCCTCATCTTGGGCGCAACAAGTCTGAAGTCATCACACGATAGTCCACTCTGCAGCCGCGTTCGTTCTCTACTGGGACCTCATGACAAACACAATACTAATGTTACCGTGGCCAAATTGATCAAGTCCCTCGTAGCTCATAGAGCTCCGACCTGTTCTCCTTCCCCAATTACCTCATACGCGCCTGAAACATACTTCTTGGCGCCATGATCATTCCTCGGAGCATAAATGGAGCTGGCAATCCTGTGACATTCGCACTAGATGTGCTCGCGGAAGAACCACCTCAATCTCGTTTACCTGGTGGCTGGTCCTCAATCATTGGCATTGTCTGTGCTCTCATTGGGAATGTCCTCATCTCTTTCGCGCTAAATACACAACGATATGCACACTTGAGGTTGGCACGGGAAGCCGGCGAGATCAGCAGTATCAGAGAGGCTTCTCGGCTGGGAAAACCAAAGCATCAGAAGACAACCTACGGCACAATTCAGGAAGACATTGCCGAAGAAAGAGCCAAAAAGAATGCTAAGGCAGCCGGGGAACCGATAGTGGATTCTGAAGAGCCTACGCATGAGGATGACAGCGCCGAGACTCAGGCTTTGATACCGCATGTGGAGGAGCCCACATCAGATGCCTCGTCCGAGACTACCATCCGCGGGGATGAGAAGCAACCACAGCAGCAGAAGAGGAAGACATATCTCAGATCTCCTTGGTGGTGGCTTGGAATCACCCTTATGACTATAGGCGAAGCAGGTAACTTCCTGGCTTACGGCTTTGCGCCAGCTTCCATCGTCTCACCACTTGGCGTCGTTGCCCTGATAGCCAATTGCATAATTGCGCCTATAATGCTAAAGGAGAAGTTTCGTGCCAGAGATCTACTTGGTGTCATTATCGCTGTCGGGGGTGCAGTTACAGTCGTTATCAGTGCCAAAGGTAGCAATCCGAAACTTGGTCCCGAAGAGATCGGTGCTTTGCTGAAAAGATGGGAATTCCTACTTTACCTAGGCATCACTTGTGCAGCCATCATTGTACTGATGTTCATGAGCAATAAGTATGGTGGAAAGACTGTGGTCATAGACATTGGGCTTGTCGGACTTTTCGGTGGCTACACGGCTCTATCGACAAAAGGTGTGGCATCATTGCTATCATACAGATTATTCTACATCTTCACGTTCCCGATTGCATATCTTCTGGTGGCAGTATTGGTTTTCACTGCGGTCATGCAGATCAAATACGTCAACAGAGCACTCCAACGTTTCGACTCGACCCAAGTTATACCGACACAATTCGTCTGCTTCACCATATTCGTGGTGACTGGAAGTGCAATATTGTACCGTGACTTTGAGAAGACAACAGCAGATAAGCTCGGCGAATTCTTCGGTGGTGTTGCGCTGACATTTCTTGGCGTCTGGTGCATCACAAGCGGTCGTGGTGCGAAACACGACGTTGTGGAGGATCTCGAGATCGCAGAGGATCACAACGCTGAGGCAATCAGCCTCGTG
>Ga0058698_10000851_pt1 | contig 15271 bp, 11 predicted proteins | sample AgamicAsSfe_FD_67288 | JGI IMG/M metagenome (GOLD analysis project Ga0058698, IMG submission 67288) | Agave microbial communities from Guanajuato, Mexico - As.Sf.e | ecosystem: Host-associated > Plants > Phyllosphere > Phylloplane/Leaf | place: Guanajuato, Mexico | collected 2012-05-30
AAAGGTGACATGACCGTGAAATATCACATTGCTCAACACCTGCCAAGGATGTTCGAAGATTTTGTCCTTTCCGAGCATGATAAGATCCTGCAAGACGTTGATAGTAGTTTACCAGGCGATGATGAGGGGCTTGAAGGCATTGCGGTTCGTTTGCTGGTCCTGTCGCGTCTGGCAGCTCAGTGGCACACGCTGCTGCGCCATAGTGTGTATCGCATCTTCGCCACCGCGGGGACCATCGCCGGAGCTATTAACCACGCCAAACGCTGCATCTCCGATGTTGCTCAATCTCGAGGTCTCGGCGATTCGCAAAGCCTCTTTAGGCTCTTCGCTCCGCAAGTCATATACACCTGGTTAGATCGGGGCCAAAAAGTCGGTCGCATTCCTTTCCAGATTTTTGGTTATGCTTCGCTCCCGGACCTTCTCTGTGACATTGAAGCCGAGGTGGTGGGTCAAGCCATTATGTTTGGTCGCAAGGACGAGGTAGACTTCCTGGCTGATCATCTAGAGATATCAGCACAAGAACTGTTGTCGAGAAACATTGGCAAGGCAGCTGCGTACACCATCGCATGGGACACTTGCAGAGGTTCCGCTCGGAACAGAGCTGACTCCAGCTTCGGCAACCTTCTGAAAGACATGGTTGGTAGCGACAAATACTACGGCCTGATCCAGAAGCATTTCCCTCAAATTCTGGGTCATATGTTCCAGACTATCGATCATGAAGAACGTCTCCCAAAGTCGCTAGACAAGAAACCAGCATTCAATCCCGCAGCAGCAGTACTGGCCGAGATTGCTGAAATTAGTCAGTCCGCACAAGGTCTTAATATAGGCATCGAGCCATCCTTCTCCGCCTTTTACCTGCCAGATCAGCTCGAGCGTTTATGTAGACGGACAGGTGATAGACCAGCTGGCTTCTGGTCTCCAAGCACCTACACATATGTGATGCGCTCTCTGCTTGATCGGATTCATCCGGCTCTCGGCTCGCTCTATGCCCGATCGATGATCCGCAAGATCCGAATCATTGTTGCGCTGGCCGGATCTGTAGCTCTTGAAGGCTATCCGTTACAAATGACGCTCCAGTCCCTGCGCCCTTTCCTCACCGATATGCAATGCGCGGAGGATACGGTGGGCATCATGCAGTATCTTTTTGAACACGGCGCCCAGTACCTTCGCCAACAGCTTAGCTTCGTCACAGGTATCGGCCTGTCAATTCTTATTTCTCTCCGAGTGTTTCTGGGCTCCTCTCAAGAAAGTACCACACAGCAGTCCCAACATGTGGCGACCATGAACGCAGCCAATAGGTTTCATACGTGGCTTACCGAGTACCTCAAGGCTCATGCTCAGGCAATCACGGGTACAGAACGGTCCTCTGCCATCAAAGCCTTCAAATCCATCACCATTGCGGCTTCTCAGGTTACCGCCGAAGGTAATTCAATTCGAGGTAGCGAAGAAAGCAAGCTCCTGTTAGAGATACTAGACGACGTGCGATTAGGACGCAAACTGTTGAACAAGACGTCGCGAGATGTTGCTTTGGACTTGCTTTGCCAGAACTTTCGCCCCGCTTCAAATGCCCGAGACGATGTGCTTGGGTTGGACCACGACGCGGCAGAATATGCACCCTTAGTCTGGGAATCTTGTCGCAGAAGTAAAGTGGGTGACGGCTATTTGCTGTGGACGGCACGAGTCTTGGGTAGAGCGTATAGCGCTTACGGTGAGGTCAAGCAAAGTTCGGCCCAGGCCCGACCCTGGTCATCGTCGGTCCAAACTTCAAAGTCTGTTCCTGGAAAATCATCAAGGGAAGCTATTGTGAACGAGGTCATCGACTTGTTCTATAGCGACGATCGCAGTGAGGTCAGCCTAGCAGAGGACGCTGTGAGACGTCTGATCTCTCGCTTAGATCCTGAGTCGCCGTACATGAAGGAGATGCAGCGAGTCATCCCAGAGGCCATAGGTAAAGCGCTTGTATACAAGCCACCAGAGCCGGACAACACTTCGCAACCCGTGGCAGATGGCTTGCGCGAAGCTGTATCAACTACGCCGGTGAAGCCAGTATCTGACTGGATTAGAGACCTGACGATGGCCCTTTGCAGAGTCGCATTTGATGACCCCATTCTCGGTGCGCTTCCAGATTTGCTTCGTGGTATCAATCACATGGCGGAGAAGTTGTTACCCTACATCCTTCATCTCGTGTTACTAGACGAATACGAAGAACAACGCGACGTTCACGACATCGTCTCCAAGTCGATGGCAACTTGGTTCCGTGAGTGCGGCCCAGCTACTATCTCACACGTTCGTATCCTTATACAGTCTATTCTCTATCTGCGGAGTCAACCAGTTCCAAAAGAGGTCACCAGAGTGGAACGAGACAAGTGGTTAGATGTAGACTATCTCGAGGCTTCACAGGCTGCGAACAACAGTGGCATGTTCAGGACTGCACTTTTGTTTGCAGAGACCTCTTCTGGTCAGCCGATAATCAAGAGCACTACAAGGAGATCATCTGTTAAAGTCGATCCTCCAAAGGTGCCTCTTCAACTACAGCTTTCGATCTACAAGAATCTCGACGAACCCGACTCGTTTTACGGAGTGGATCGTGGCTCTAGTCTTCTGTCAGTGCTTGATCGCCTTGACTACGAGGGGGATGGTGTGAAAAGCCTTCTTTTCCGCGGTGCTCGCCTCGACAGTCAGATGCGCCGACGCAACGAATTTGAAGCGGAAGACTCTCGTGGCACTGTCAAGTCTCTCATCATGCTAAACATGAACAGTGTCACGCACTCTTTGCTCTCCAACGACCAATTTCGTGACGCTGGAGACGATGTAGTGGAGAGTACACTTCATACCGCACGGAAACTGGGCCAGTGGGACATTAAGGCACCCGAACTCAATCATACTGAGGCAAGTACCTTGTTCAAAGCTTTCCAAGGCCTGAATTTTGCGAAGAGTGCGGCAGAAGCTCAAGAGAATTTCGACCGCCAGTTACAAGCCACCATGAACTTCCTCTGTGGGAAGGACAGCTCGGCGATATCTACGAAGATTCGGCTGCGAACGCTTGGAGCACTCACAGAGGCAGACGAGGTGATCAAGGCTGAGCGATCAGAGCACTTGATGGATATTTGGGATCGAATGAAGGCACGAGAGAAGTGGATGCGCGCTGGCGAGTAGGTACCCTGCACACCTTGTAAAGTCTGTCCACTCACTATGGCTAGGTTCAACGACGTGCGCCAGCTCTTATCATGTCGTGAAACGCTGTTCAACGTAATCGGAACGAACGTTGCTCTTGTCGACTCATTACATACCCGAACTGCGACTATACGGGGTATGGAGGTAGAAGCCTTGGTTTCTTCGTCCAGTCTTTGCAGAAAGCACGGTGCGCTCCAAGAGTCGCTCGCGAGCGTTACCTATCTGTCAGATATTGTACCAGAATGCAAAGCTGTCGGTCTGGACATTGAGGCTACAGCCCAGCATGAGGTTGCAAACGTGCTCTGGGAACAAGGCGAGACCGAGATCTCGATAAGAATGCGTCAGCACTTGATCGACCATGCCGACTTCGAGTCACAGAACATTGACCTGAGCTTGCCAGTATTGCTGGCTCGACTGGTAAGGAGCGGAAGTTTTTAGTGTTTCTTTTCACTAATGAATTTAGGGTCACCACCTTGCTGAAGCGCGCCTCGCCAAACCGGACGCGATCATGGAAGAGTATTTGCAACCAGCGATTCGCGAACTCAAAGGCCAAAAGGAAGGCTTAGGCCCAGGCCAGGTTTTCCACGAGTTTGCTTTGTTTTGCGACAAGCAACTACAGAGCCCTGAAGCCGCCGAAGACATGAACCGCATCAAGACAGTGATGGACAGAAAGCTGCAAGAGTACCACGACTTTGCCAAGCTATCCAAAACCGACAAGAGTAAAGGGATGCGTGAGACGTACCATCGAAACGCTCGTCGCGCCAAGACTTGGTACGATCTCGACAATGCAGAATACGAAAGGATGCGCAAAGGCCGCGAGCAGTTCTTACGCCAATGTCTTGAGAACTACTTACTTTCCCTTCTCGCTAGTGACGAATACAACCACGATGCGCTCAGGGTGTTCTCCCTGTGGCTGGAGTACTCTGACACTCCACTAGCGAACCAAGCTGTCAAGGCATATCTTAAAGATGTGCCTAGCGGGAAGTTTGCGTTGTTGATGAACCAGCTGTCGTCACGTTTACAAGCTGAAGAAAACGACTTTCAGCACTTGCTGATGGAGCTGGTCTTCCGTATATGCGTCGATCACCCGTTTCATGGTATGCACCAGATTTTCGCCATTCAGGTAAGTTTTGCCATGTTCAAATGTCTATACAAGCAGCTCCAAGGCAGGGTCTACCACCTTCCTACTCTTGTGGTAGGCAAATCTGCCAACGTACTTTGCGCTAACAACAAGGTAGATGAAGGTAGCCGCTACCTCTAGAGAAGATGTCGTCCGAGCTAAAGATGAATCCGCGAAATCTCGTCAAAAGGCCGCAGGTGGGCTTGCAACAGCGCTCAGCACTGACAAGAGAGGCCGCTCGTATTGGAGCTCAATCTTCCAGTCTAACGAAGTATACCACCATCTTGCGATGTTCAAAGGCGAGAAAGAAAGCACTCAACAAGGCCGGGAGCTGCCGCTCGAACGGTACAAAGAATCACGGGAGCTGGTGAGCAAGATACCAAAGCTCAATGTTCCACCTGCTACGCTTCAGATTGAAGTTCGACCCAACATGAATTACAGCGATCTACCAAGGATCGCAGGCTTCAAGTCGACTATGACGATCGCGAATGGACTTAGTGCGCCAAAAGTCATTACTGCTAAGGGCACTGATGGCAGACCGTACAAGCAACTGGTAAGCAACGAAATTGGTTCATGAACAAAACGCGTATGCTGATCATTTTAGTTTAAATCTGGAAACGACGACCTCCGTCAAGACGCAATCATGGAGCAAGTTTTCGACCAAGTATCACGCTTACTAAAGAATCATACCGCAACGCGCATACGCAACCTCGGCATTCGTACATACAAAGTCTTGCCACTCTCGACGCGTTCTGGACTCATGGAGTTTGTCCAGAACACTGTCCCACTGCATCTCTGGGTCATGCCAGCTCACGAGAAGTACTATCCAAGTGACTACAAGCCAGAGAAATGTCGCAAGGAAATCGGCGCATGCCAACAAGACTCACTCACAACGCGTGTGAAAGTGTGGCAGAAGATAGCAGATAACTTTCACCCTGTTATGCGCTACTTCCTGCTCGAACGCTTCGAGGATCCAGACGAATGGTTCGAGCGCCGTCTAGCCTACACGCGGTCCACAGCCGCCATATCCATCCTTGGCCACGTTCTCGGCCTAGGCGACCGGCATTGTCATAATATTCTCCTTGACGAAAAGACGGGTGAAGTAGTGCACATTGATCTTGGTGTGAGCTTCGAAGCCGGTCGTGTGTTACCGGTACCGGAAGTCGTGCCGTTCCGACTCACCCGGGACCTGGTGGACGGTATGGGCTATACGAAGACGGAGGGTGTGTTCCGTCGCTGCTGCGAGTTCACCATGGACACATTACGCGAGGAACGGGAATCCATCATGACGCTACTCAACGTCCTGCGATACGATCCCCTCGTCAACTGGAGCGTTACGCCTACGAAGGCGAAGCGCATGCAAGAAGCCAATCAAGAAACTGCCGGTGCGAATGGCACGGCTCGCTCAACGACTGTCGCGCCGGGAGGTACGCCTGCGCCGTCGGGACAGGAGGAAACGGCGGCGGGTACGGTGCATGAGAGCAATAAGAAGAGGGAGAAGGAAGAGCAGGCTGGTGAGGCTGGCAGAGCGTTGAGCGTCGTGGAGAAGAAGTTGAGCAAGACGCTGAGTACCAAGGCGACGGTGAATGAGCTCATTCAGCAGGCTACCGATGAGAAGAATCTGGCTGTGCTGTATATGGGGTGGGCTAGTTATGCATAGCTGGGGCAATGGGCCTGGAGGTATTTTCGGTGATTTGTTAGTTAACGATGATGGCCAAAAGTTCGTGTGCACCTTTAGAGTTCCTGTTTGTGATGGGTGACTTGGGCCTACCCATGGTTGACTTGGTGGGCTTGCACGTGACGGCCACTCCAACCACTTCAACATCAGAATGGACACTGCACTACACATATATCGCTGATACAAAGCGAGCTCAGGCTCTCCATTGTGATGCGATACTTATATGCGACAGGTATCAGTGCTTAGCTAGATAACTTCGTGTCGAGGACATTATGAACACAGTAATCGCGGTCGAATCAGCGAGCCGAGCGCGAGCATAAAGATAGGCATAGCCACATCCTTGATGTCGAGAAGCACTGGTCCCAACAGCTTCACTTCCTTGATAGGCAACTTACAAAAAGGCTGTTGATCACAGCTGAAAGCAAAGAATCGCGAACGCAGGGATGCAGAGGCAGCTGCCCACCCACGTACGTAATGACTACCTATCCGGGCAGTTTCTAGAAAAAAGTGTTGATTGCAGCACGTGAAGAGATGAACAACTGCAGATAAATTGCAATGATGCTGACTGGCTGGCTTGAGGCAGCTCCAGCACCAGGCTTCAATAAGCTAGCGATCTGCGACTGGTGCACAGCTAAGACGATTGGGGTAAAACGTCGCTTTGGACCATCGTGGAACGGATCAGACTGCCCCGCCGCACAAGACGGCTTCCTGTTCAAGTAAATCTGAGACCTGCGTTACTGGCGCAGCCACACTCCATCAATGTCGCTCTCAGGTGTTGGCATATAGCCTTTCTACGATGATAGACGCCAAGTCAAGCCGATGAGGCGAAGCATGCGGATGTGTGAAGATGATTGGTCGAGTTGTACGACTCAGCCACCTAGGTTCACCGGTTTTCGTAATCAAAATCCTAAAGTTGACTTTGTGACACTCATAAACCTCTCAAAACTATTCTACTAATTGTTCTCACTCATTCGATCTAGAACATGAGTAACCCACGAGACGCTTTCTCATATCAACCGCTTCCCGAGGTTCCCTTTGAGATTCGACTCATAAACCTACATCCAGGTGGCTTCGATGACACGATATATTGTACAATCTACCACGTTAACGTAGATGAAAGGCGACCTCGAACACAGTATACTGCATTGTCGTACGTATGGGGCGATCCTACACAGGAGACAAAGACTATTCAACTTTGTTACCATCAGCCTTCAACGATTGAAAACGCTTGTACATGGCCGTCTGCCCCCTTTGCGGGGGCCGGTTGCTACAGATCGTTTCAAGTCACGACAAAGTTGGAACGAGCGTTGCGGCATCTACGAGACCGCATTTCAGAGCGCATACTCTGGGTCGATGCTATTTGCATCAACCAGTCTGATGTGAAAGAAAAACTTTCGCAAATAGAATTGATGAGCGAGGTGTACAAAAATGCCGTAGAGGTACGAATCTGGCTAGGTTCTTTAAATGAAGTACAAGAGGTGATTGAAACCAGTCAATTAAGACCAGTTTCAATACCTGGAAGATCCTGCTCTCGGTTATCCACAGAAGAAGATATAGGAGCAGTCTTGAGGTGTAAAAAAAAGAGGATTGAGATAGCATTGCTCGCAGCGAAAGACTACGTTATGAATAAGGACCGCCTACTTGGCCAAGAAGCACACGACAATTGGTTTCCTGATGAACCACAGGCTCTCGGAATACGACTTATAGCCATGCAACCCTGGTGGCGACGCGTATGGGTTATCCAAGAAGCCACGCTCTCGCAAGAGGACCCAGTCATGCAATGCGGCGATATACAAATTGGATATCGCAAATTCCTAGAAGCGGCAAAACCTTGCATATTTCACATTGCGCCATCAATACTTTCACAACCTTATATATCCCTCATTGTTCACGGAATGTTCAAGGACAAATATAAACCATTGGAAACATCACCTACAAGCCGTCTGCTCACGTACCTCAGCTGTATGAGTGGGAATTTCGAATCAAGTGACCATAAGGACAGGGTATATGGAGTGTATGGTCTTCTCTACGTCAAGCAGGAATTGTATTATGGGTCCCTCTCCCTGATAAGACCCCGATACGAACAAACAGATCACGAATTCTTTCACCGAGTCGCTGTTTGGATCCTTGTTAGTCCTCAACCTCAATCGTACCCTCTACGAATCTTGGAAAGCGGACCTAGTAACATCGAAGGGATACCATCTTGGGTTCCGATGTGGAAATCAAGAAAATGGAGTGGAGATGACAAAACCCACGGAGCGCCAGAAAGTAGGTATGATATCCTTGCCCGGGGTATCTCAATCAAGGAAAAGTGGCACGGGCCGTCGATTGGTCTTTGTAATCTATGCTCTGCAGAGTACTCGCGAGAATGGGGAACACCGAAGATTTCATATGACAGCGTTGTGAGATGTACTGAGATCAAAATACATAATGCGCTGGCGCTTGGACGAGTTATCACAACGTTGAGACTTCTTCCAATACCCGAAAGAGAGGACACAGATGTGCTGCGCGAAGCAATCCTCGGAGTGGAAGAGCGAATCCTGGCAGCTCTAAGGCTTATACCTCATGCTGATGCGAAAACGTCTATACGAAAATTCCGAGAGTATCTTCGTACCAACTTTTGGGACCTTGATAGACGGGAAGGTCCATGTTCATCTGAACATAGTGCGACATTGGAAGAGTTCCTTGGGTGCAAAAGGAAGTCGGAGAAAAGAAAAGGTCAACGACGCAGCAGTAAAGTTTCAGCTAGTCAAGCGGACCCCAACGTTCCGAGTCCTTCCTCGATTGCGAAACTGAGCACATTCTTCGAGCATAGCCGCGATCTTATCGTTGGATCGAAAATTGTAGGGCACATATTCGAAGATGAAGATTCGCTGCCTTGTTGGCAGTCTGGTGACAAGCTGTGTCTCATCCCTGAATGCCGCTGGGTCCTGGGTCTTCGACGTAATGGCAGTGAATACCGGTACATGTACAGGGTATTCATCTCCGACCTGGCATGGCAACAATGCAAGCAGATGTTCGATGACAAAGGTGTCTATGAGAACATAGTACTTATATGAGGACAATGTATCGAATTCCGTTGTCGCGCTCGCTGTACCTCATACGTTACCTCTTGCTAGACTTATGCATGTTGCTTCAGATAGAAGACATAGACGCGATGGTGCACTAAGCGTAGGCTCCGTTGAGTGTGAAGTGGTAGCCGAGCTTGCCTTGGAGGTGCAGATTGAATGCGCGCCTGCGCGCACGACGACTGGCGGCGGGCGAACACCCTTTGCTTTTGGAGCATAAACTTCCTTCACAACCAAGCGTCCCGGACGGAACAAACATTACCTAGAAAGGAAACTATCGCAAACGTACCATCGATCGCGGTCATGCATAACTACGGCATCTGACCATTGCCTAGAGGGGAAAGTCTTACAATTGACTGTTGATTACAGCCACTCATGATCGCGGCGTGTAATGTTATGTCGGCAGCCGATCGGCAGACAAAATTCTGGTTGTGGCTATACCCCGCCTGGCCTACTTCCTTTGTGTAGCTGCTCTATGCCCCACCACACACAAAATTTCGTCAAGAGTAGTCGGATATTCCACTACCATAAGATACAATGAGCTGCGCCAAACAACGTACGTATATAATGTCAACGTACGTATATAATGTTAACAATTTTGATTTCCTCCATCAACAACCAGTACAACTGGCCTAATGGCCCAATGGCAAGGCGCTTGACTACGACTCAGTTCGATATCAAGAGATTCCAGGTTCGACCCCTGGTTAGGTCATTAATAATCGATTATTTTTGCTGTTTCGATGTTTGGGTAGATAGGAATTGCGTGTTGTAATCTCCTGTTGCTTTCTACAACGCCATCCGTTATTTTGCAATACCGAAGCTTCTTCGCTATTGACCGAGACGATGCGCAGTACTAAGGAGGCACACGTGGTCTTGTTTAGTATTACGAGGTCTCGTTTTTTTTCGCCATCTAAACAGCTTGCTCGTGTATAAAGAAATAAATATGCCCTGTAACTTTTTCCATTGTGGTCTTAACAACCTACAAAACATGCAGTACGGAAGAGCTTCGCACTTGGAACAAACACCAGTGTCAATGTTTGGCAAATGTTTACGACTCTGGTACATTCTCAGTCGGCAGGGCAAATTCTAGCATACAAGACATTCTATTTCCTATCTCCTCACGGGCAGAGCGTAAGCACGGAGCTAAAGAACGCGATGACAGGAGAATTAATAGCAAAGGAAAGAAAGTGGCATTTGTGAATCTGCTGCAGGCAACATCTCTGGGTTAGAAGCATTTTCGTACCCTTATGCTCTCTCACCTATCCTCACATACATTCACATATAACGACCTCTCGTCTAGCCTAGACAGAAGTACAGCGAGTATAGCATCTCCCAGTCGTCTAGCTACCATCCTCACAGGCACCCGAATACCCACCTCGATAAGGACAAGTCTATATCTAAGTGTCCTCAACCTTCAGCCCGATATCTCATAGCACAGTGAGCACAAGGCAAGCTTGACCTAAACCTCGAACTCCGGCTGGATGGCCTTCAAAGTAGAACGAACACAGACGGAATAAGAGAACAGAGTATTCCTGCATTAATAGTCCTAACTCTTGGCCCGAATCGATATCATGGTAAGGAGTGATGAGAAGAAAGCCCTAAGTCCTGGAAACATTCACTATTGAGATATCAAACCAAAGACGTATCTACCGTATGTGCTAAGTATATACTCACGATAATAAATTCGTTCCATCATATATCCCAGTATTACTCTCACCAAAATTCCACATCACTACAACATATAAGATAGTGCATACCTCCACATCATGTCATCGCATTGCGCACAATCAGGAAAATTTTAGTTAGCTATATTCAAGATATAGTTTATAAAGAATACAGTACATATAAAACCAGACTCTAGTATAAAGATATACATACTACTTCAACATACCCATACCACGCAATCACATCACCGAACCATGGGAACCGATGTATATTTATGTAATATTTTAAATTGTTTTGCCTTGTGCTTATTGTTTCTAATATGTATATTCATATGCGCTTTCGAAAAGGCGAATGCTGTGAATATGCCGAGGAAATACGACTGTGAAGTCTGGCAATCTAGATCGCTTTAACCATGCGATAGGATGCAAATTGTGTAATGGTATGCGTGCAATGCGGAAAAGAGTGCCTTTTCGTCGCTCTAAAAAATTGCACCAATTGACGACATGAAAAAAATGTGTAGCGGTCAGCGCTTGACCGTCCTATGCTCTCCATTGTGCACACAACGCCAATAACCCATGCGCCGACCCATGCTAATGCTTGAAAAACTGTCAAGAGCGAATATGTGAGTTGGCAAAGGCGAGAAGGAAAAAAAATGCAAAAGTGCTGACTCCCGCTCTCTCTCTCCGCTAATACGCGTAAAATCATACCACGGTACGGAAGAAAAAAAAACGATGAGAAAAAAATAGATGAAAGGTACCCGCCTCGGAAATCTCTCGTGGGCGCTCGGAACCAGTGCTGTCCAGTCCTATCCAACCCGAAGGCATTCTTGCTCGATATAAACGTGTAACACGAATTTCCTGTCGTACCCCCACTGTTGCGCGCGCACTGTCTGTAGCGTCGGCGAGACCCGGCATTGTGGAACTGCCGAGTGGGGTGTGCCTTGGAAAATACCAAAGTTGGCATCGTGAAAGCATGTCCCCAGCTTTTTTTGTCGCGAAGCGAGTGTAGCGACCGGTAAACAGGTATTCACCGGATGGCGGGTGGGTATCGACCGTTGCGCAACGACGGATGGAAGCATGCGACTGTGACGTTTATCCGCGACGTGTGTGTCGTGTGTCGTATCGTGTGTCGAGGTCACGCGTTCCCGATGAACCACCGAAACGTGCGTATCGCCGAGCAAGCTCGCGCGGCCAACCTTCCTGCGACAAACCTGCTCTTTGACTTTCCTGACCTGACGTTGTTCGCAAAGCATGCGGCAGCACGTGCAAAAGCCCATGTCAATGTCTCCGCCAGATCCTCCACCCACTCCAACGGTGCAGCCGTGACGTGACCCTATACCAAGACCAGGAATTCTTGCTCGATGGCGCGGAATCGGAGGCTCCACTAGAACCCGGTCCGCTCGCGCACTATACCGCGGCAGGTGATGCGATCCTCGGAGAATCTGAACCCGGGATCGACTTCGCCAATGCGCCCACCAATGACCAAGGATCGAATTTCGTGCATTGCGATGCGCTACGTAGGTGGAGCGTTTCGCGACACGCACATGCATGCAGCTCGTCTCGGTTCGTGTCGTGTCGTGTTGTTGTCGTGTGAACGTATCGAGGGTACCGTACCAAGACCTGCGTGCATGCCCAACCTTGGAATTTGTTGACGCAGCCGAATGCCGCTGCTACGGCCTGATGGGAACTCTCTAACCATGGTGCATTCACACGGCAACAGGAGTCCATCTAAGCGGCACACCGCTTGGGCTGTGAACGGAAGGTGCCTTGCTAGACCCGGGCTTTCTTGGCGGTAACCAAATACGTGCCTTGCCGACGGCCTTTGTGTCGAGCTTGCCCACGCGGCGCATGTTCATTTCGAGCACAATGACACGCAGAAAGTCGCTGTTCTCGCGAGGCTCGCGCTGCCGGACGGTAGGTGCGTCGTTGGAAAGGACTCGTCCTGCTTCGGAAAAGGGATCCGTGGCGCGACTCCGGCGCGACTTTTGCGATCGACCTCGGCGTTCGTAAGTCTGCATTTGGATCATCGGCGCGTGGGGTTCGGCGTCGGCATCGAGAGTGAGGGAGTCATGGAGATGCATTGACAACTCAGTCGCTGAGATTGGCGCAGGCTGTGGGTTGAGGTATCGTCGTAGTTCTGGTGACGGTAGGCCTTCGACGTGTTTTGGTCGCATCTCGCTTGTGTAGTTGGGTGCCAGCAACGACCGAGTAAGGAAATCATCTGGCGGAACACTGGGAGCTGTGAAGTTGGAAAACGACTTCGCAGCGGACTTGAGCGCTTGAAGTGATGCAGTCAAGTTCGACTTGAATGACCGGAACCGCTCGTTCGAAGACACCGGAGTGACGGGTTCGCTAATGCTTGTCGAGACGATGTCTTCGCATTCATCAGGACCAAAATGTAGTAGCGGGTGGTCCAATATGCAATCTTCTTTAGGTGGTGATGAGACAACCTTCTCTCGGCGCTCAGGCAGTGACTTCCTGCCAAGCGAATCTGGCGTACTGAGGTTATCCCAATGTGATGCGAACGACGGGTCCTCGAAATCCAAAGAAGGCGGCATAGTGGATATTGAGTCGCTCGAGATGGATCTTGAGGTCAGGAAAGAGCCCTTCTCGTGCTCCATGCTCAAGACGCTGTTATATTCATCGTCGGATTCGTCCACGCGACCAAGTAGCAGGTCCATGGGCGAGCCGACAAGTGAAGGCGGAGTGTCGGGATCGTCCTGCTTCCACTCCTGTATCAACTCGTCCATGGATATCCTCCTGTCGGTTGTAGTACGTGGTCGTCGGCGGGTGGGCATCTTGGGAATGGCGGTAACGGCTAGCAAGGCTGCAACGGCCGGTGGTAGGGCTTTGGCATCATGGCTCTGCGAGTTGCGTGCAGGTCTGCCTCCATTCTGTCCTCTCATTCTCACAGTCTGTGTCGAAGTTGCTGACTTGAGAGGTGTTCGAGGCGGGATGACGACAGGTTGGGTGGTAGCGGCTTCGATATTCGAGATCGACATGTTCTTATTCATAGATTGCGTGTTGGTTTCCACTGTGACAGGCATGACACTTCTCGGTGAAGGACTGGCTCGCGCTCGCGTGCCCATCTTCTCGGACTTTGATCTTGTACTGCGTGGTGGAGATGACTGGAGGTAAGGAAAGGACCTTGGCGAGTACATCATTATCGTTGGCTTGGGCCCTGAAGGCGTTTCCCCCGTGACTAACAGCTTGGGTCGATCCAGGTACGGCTGGTGCTGGCTAGGCTGGATGTGACGTGCGGCCGTCGGATTTCTTTACGTTATTGCTGGTTGGCGATTGGATGGTGCTGCAAGGGCAACATCAGACTACAGGGTATGCGTGTGCCGAAGATCGCCGACGCACTGTCGCACACGAGATGGAGAAAGAAAAGGAAGTGAGTATGTTTGAGGACGTTGGACAAGTAAGTACAATGGCAGTACCTCGGTGGTGATAGTGGTGATAAGGGAGGGATGACGACGTTGGGGTCTCAGGGTTATCGGGCAGCGATAAGTAAGTAATAAAGGACAGGCGTCGCGTGGGAGTGCACCATGCTCCCTATCAAACCTCGGGACACCAAAGCACAGAGCATCCATCCAGGCACTTTTCTCGGACCAGATTCTGGCGGCTGAGGATAAGACTGCGTGTCCTTCTGCCACCGCCACGCCTACGCTGCGCTGATCACGCTTCACACGAGGCAGGCAGACATTACCAGACATGCCGCCTCTTTCAGCCCCGGTCGGTCCCGCATGCACAGCACTCGACAAAGGTGATCGCCTACGGGCATCCCCTGATTGGCCTTAGCCGCCACCTCCGCCCTCAGCCCTGTCGCCCCACGCCGGCCTGCCTTCTGGAAGGTGGAAAGTGGAAGCTCTCTGAGACAATCCCATCACACGGAGTCGAGTCACCTCATACCACCATCTTCAAGTCATCGTCTTAGTATTCACTTTGACATGCGCATTCCGCACTAACCCCAATACCGTCACCATGACCCTTTGATCTGCCTAGATATCAAACCATGACTGTACGTGGCTTGCATCCCATGCATGCAGAGCGCGATGCGCGGTAAGACCGCGTTGCCTTCCGGTCATGGTTGGCTTGAGTGGGAATCGCTCCGGGCCTGTCAGATGTGCTATCCTTATCTCTTGCCAATATCTCGCTTCAACGCATGTAACTTCTGTCTTGCAGGTTCGCGCCGTCTCGCACGCTAGCACCGCATCGGTCCTGCGGGGTGCATGCCCGCCCATCCTGCTCCAGAGAAAAGATGGTGTCGTGTGGAGTGGAGAGGGAAACTTTATTCCCACTCGAGATACCGGCGCCTTTTGGCAATCGTCATAATACCGCCGACGCGACAGGCTTGCAACTTTCCATGGAGCAGAGGGCACGTGTTCGCTATGGGAATTAGTCCAAATCTAAAGAGTTGAGGCTCCCAACGGCCTTGCATAATAGGGCACAGTCATAGCAACTGCACCTGCTTCATCGAGCCTACGGGATCTCTTGTGCAAAACAGGAAGGAACGGAGTACATTTTGTCGCACGGTTACTCCCCTCGCAAAAGAGGAAGGAACGAA
>Ga0058698_10000852_pt1 | contig 15257 bp, 21 predicted proteins | sample AgamicAsSfe_FD_67288 | JGI IMG/M metagenome (GOLD analysis project Ga0058698, IMG submission 67288) | Agave microbial communities from Guanajuato, Mexico - As.Sf.e | ecosystem: Host-associated > Plants > Phyllosphere > Phylloplane/Leaf | place: Guanajuato, Mexico | collected 2012-05-30
CTTGTTGGCTTGATGGACTCTTGTTGGCTTGATGGACTCTTGTTGGCTTGATGGACTCTTGTTGGCTTGATGGACTCTTGTTGGCTTGATGGACTCTTGTTGGCTTGATGGACTCTTGTTTGCTCTTGTTGATGGTCTATTAGTCTAGTAACTCTAATTCAGAGCGATTATCAAGTCTGTTGGCCACGTTCCAGAAGTAGTGCGCGGTCACATCAGGACTGCGTGGCAAGCCAACGTATCCACGGCCTCGAAAAGCGCAAACACTGGTCACGTGATCCAAGACAACAGATTGTCGAGCACAGCGGCAGGCTGATAGACAATCACCTCTGCTCAGTGTGTTTGTTGCTCGCTGGATAATTGCTAGTATATATTGCCAATGAGCTGACATAGTGCAAGGTCTGTCTGTGCGACAATGCCAAATCTGTGAATCGTGCTTTCCCTGTGAGGCACGGGACCCACGAGATGCGTCAACCACGGCTCCCTCCATACCATCCTCAACCTTCACCACCTCCTGATGCCGTGTCAAAGAGTTCCACATCCGGCTCACAGCTGCCACTAAAGCGAACACGAGAGAAAGCCAGCTATCAGTTTAGTGACTATCTTTCCTTGCTCGAGCAAAAGTATAACATCAACTTTACGAAAGCTCTTCACAACATCAACAATGGCAAGCCGCGCTCTACGTACCGCGATGCTGCTACCAGGTGCTATCTTGTTATGCAACAGCGCTTTGAGAACGACTCGGTGTCGTTCCAGACTCGTTTCAGACGCTTTCAAGCACTACAACCCGCGGAGCAGACCCTAGGCTATCTGTTTCGGCTCATGGAAGAGGCAGGACAGGGCGCCCTCGTATGCACTACATCGCCTTCGAAACTCTCGCCACCGACTCGAAATGAAGCTCCAACTATGTCCACAAATTACAGGTCTCACTCGGGCGAAGACTCGGCGACGACATCCTTTACTTCTACGACTTCAAAGAGCTCAGTGTCAAGTGCAATAACGATAGACAATGCTGATGACCTCTCATCTTGTTCACCTGCACGGAAGTCACGATATAGTCATACCAAGGGTCATATCTCGAGTGACGGTCTTTTGAAAGGCCTTTCAGATGAGTTTGACATTGATCTGGATCTGCCGCCACGTCTCGATCAACCAGGTTCAAGAACATATGATGACAGCTGGCTGCGCAGACGTGATGATCCCAATCTAGCTGTCTCTGATCTGGGTCATGCGGGAGGTCCACGCCAAGCGGTGGAAGACCCGGACCTGCCGTCTTCTTGGCCCTATGCTACGCAGCTCGAGTCACAGGAACCGTCGAGACCACCACGTCATGATCTAGTGCATGACCTGGGATTGCCACATTTGCTACCTGAAGTTGACACGGCGGATGCCCACCGAGCAAGTTTCGAGGACTATCGCGTTCGAGACCTCCCTGGACAAGGCCTTTTCGGTGAGCCTATGAGCTCGACAGCATATGTTCGCATTCGCTAATTTCGCCAGCGAATCACATACGATACATACACGATCTTGCTGCAAGATGTAATGCAAGTCCCAGGCTAGCGTACGAATTGACTCGTATTGCACTGGCTGGAACAGACAATGCAGAGAAGATGATGTCGACCATTCTTCCAGTCTTTCACAATGATGAGAATCTGTGGATGTATTGTGAGTTCATCCGTGATCAAGGTCTAGCAATACCACCTCCTCCGTCTCGTAGTGCTTGGCAAGCAGCTGGAAGAGGCAGTGCGCACGTCGTGCGTACTGGTCGAGTCGTGTTCGACACTGGAAGAACTCAGAGCTTCCTTCGACTAGTGCTTGATCCTTTGCAACTTGCGTCGACTTCCAATCGGTTCTTCCGGCATTTTGGAGCACAGCGTTTTCTCAAACTGATTGTGCCCTCTTTTGGAGACATACCACCGCCACTCAACGTGAAACGCGCCCAGATACATCCCCGGATACAAGAGTGGCTGAATATGCCGGACAAGGAGCTCATAGGCTGCAAATGGAGTGCTTTCCATACTCGTGCTCGAAAACGAAAGAAGTCCAAGTCGAAGTTTGTCGAAGATGAAGATGAAGGCTACGAGGTGATGTTATTCGCGACTGAAGGTCTGGATTTGCCGCACATCACGGTGTACGATCTGCTCAATTGGTTCATTCCCATCAAGCGCAATTCTAGGCAGTCCAGCTGCAAGGCTTTCGCGCGACTAGAGCTAGGTGTGTTTGGTACATCGCCACTGATTTTTTGAGTCAATGCTGATCTCAGTTTCGGTCTTACGACGACACACGCGACCGTAGTGTTCAAGCCCAGTCAAGTCAGATGGACCAAGGATATCCAAGCCAACGGGGAGTCAGAAAGCAACGAGTACCGTGATCAGTCACCGAGCGAGAAAAGTGTGTCCGATCACCATGACATCGTCAACCCGCACGTCATGAACGATGTGAGACAAAATCGTAAACATTCTTGCGACTACTGACAGCATTAGGGGTGTGCAAGAATATCCATCGCTGCAGCTCAGCAAGTCTGGACCATGCTAGGTGAACCGGGCCCCTGCCCAAGCGCATTTCAGGGACGAATCGGCCCCTGGAAAGGGATGTGGATGATTTCTGGCCCTCCACAAAGCAGCGAGGACCATTGGATTGAGGTCAATGACAGCCAGAGGAAGTTCGAAGTTCATCGTGAAGATCTGGATGATGACACTTTCGACCCTGATAGGCTCACATTTGAAGTGATATCGTGGTCAAGAAAGCCTTCATGCAGCAGCTTCTATCTCGAATTCATGCCTATACTGGAGCATCGCGGCGTTTCTCGAGCTAGACTGGAAGCCTTCGTAGCTTCGTGCATGGACAAAGCCAGGGACGACGTTGAGGAGGCTGTTTATGATAGGGCGCTACTCTTCAAATGGATCAAGGACAACTTCGGTTCGACGCCACGAACGGTGGAGGATACTACTGCGAAGCAATTGCCGACGGAGAAAGTGCTGACAATGCTTGCAGTAAGTGGCTCAAGTATTGACGATAATCGAAGACTAACTGCTGGCAGGCTGGTTTCGAACCTACGTCAGCCTATGTATTGCCCACCATGGGTAACCTCAAGAGCCAGCATTATGCTCGAACCAGTAGCAGCCTCAACATATCGATAGCACAATCAACCAGTGTGTACGGTGTGGCAGATCCGTTTGGGTGTCTTGCACCAAACGAGATACATCTTGGATTCTCTACCAATTTTGGAGATGAGCCATATCCCTGGCTTGACAATTTACCCGCGCTCGTTGCTCGGCATCCAGCGTTGAGGCCGTCGGATATACAGAAGGTCTGTCAGCTGCAATCTGTACGTGAAAGACCTCGGCTATGCTGACACTCTCGTGAAGGTGAAAGTGGTCTTCCACCCCAAGCTGAAACATCTGGTCGATGTGGTAGTCTTCCCGACGCGTGGTACATTCCCTCTTGCTGGCAAATTGCAAGGTGGAGATTATGATGGCGACAAGGTGAAACCACGCTGTCAGGGCACAGGATTCTCCGAGCGTGCTGCTGACTTCAATGCAGTTCTGGATCTGTTGGCAGAAGGAGCTGACTGAGTCGTTCCGCAACGCACCTGTACCAGCAAGTGATAATATGCTGCCGAGTGATCTCGGTATCAGCATCGACCGGACGACACTGGGCAAAGTATTCGATACAAACGATGACCCTTCCAGATTCCTTGCAAAAAACTTCGAGTTTGCATGGAAGCCCAACCTGCTGGGGATGAGTACCGCCTTCCTCGGCGATATGTGCTACTCCTCAAACCTCATCGACTCATCCCCACACCGTCTCTTCGTTTCCCTTCACGACTACCTGGTCGACTCAACCAAGAGTGGCTACACGTTCACCGAGGACGACTGGCGCCAGTTCAAAGCGCGACACGCGGATCCCCGCCTCAAGATTATCTCACCAGCCTACAAAATCGCCTCAACTCTTCCCCTCGTCGACTCTATCGGCAAACCAGTCATATCGAAGTACAAGTCCGAAAATATCACCGACTACCTCATCTTCGGCGTCGCCCGAGCCCGCGCCTTGTCATATATCCTCGACACTACGCAGACTCCCAGCGATCTATCTCCCGGGGATGCCGCCCTCCCCGACTTCTTCCTAACCACTTTCCGATCGCCAAATTTCGTCCTCTCCACCCTTGCCCGTAACCTGCGCTCAGCCCGCGACGCCATCATGCGCGACTACAAAGTGCGCCTCGCCCATATGCAGAACGGTCCTCACGACCAATCCCGGAAGTTTGAACTCCTCGACGAAGCCCGGCTCAAAGCCTCTGCTGCGTACGCCGCGCTGCTGCCTAGCCCGGAGCAGCGAGCTGAGCACGTGGTGCAGACATGGATGCAGCAGGCGGTGCCAGGGACGCCCAGTCTGTGGGACCTGCTGAAGGCGAGCGCGGCTGCGGCACTGCAGCCGGAATTTGCGTGGACGGTGGCCGGGAAAGCAATTTGCTATTTGAGAGCACATGCTGCTGCTCCTGGCAAGAAAGGGCCTGTACTGGTTGTGCCAAAGTTGTTTGGCGTGTTGAAGGTTGGGAAGGTGAAGACGCCTGGGGAGGGGAGGCGTTCCCGGACTAGAGACGATGAGGGAGATCGTGAAGGTGTGGAGGGATTGGATGGGAAGGAGGAGGATGAGGTTAAAGACACTGTTGGATGGTGGAATGGTAACGGCGTTGCTGGGCGTGATGAGCACGCTGAGCACACTCACGATTTGGACTTGCGTGATATGGAGGACGGAGAGTTCTTCGATGCGCGCAGCTCGCCACTGAAGACGGCTTGATGATAATGACATTGGAAGATGTATGTTGGACATTCAGTCCTGTTGTATGCAGACGACGATATGGAAAAGCGCATGCAGGACAAATGATAGATTTGAAAGCCATACATAGCGCTAGATCCGCGCTGTACATAGCCACGAACTGTCCAATATGCCACACAGCATAACCAAACACACTCCATCTTCTCACCCACACCACAGCACAGATCCAACTCCACTCAAAAACACTCACACCACTTCCCTCCTCAAGCAGCGACACCCACACTCCTCGCCCTCTCCCTGCCAACCAAATCCACAACCCCCGCATCCGTATTCAAATGCTCAATCTGTTCCTCGCTCTTCCTCTTAAAGCCCAATTGCTCCTCCGTCCACAAGCTCTGCACCTCCTCCGCCTCTCCGGCCTTCATTCCCACGCCCACAAACCCACCCTGCGCAGCCCAATCACTCGTCTTCTTAATTCCTAACTCACTCCAAACGTCCTTCAGCGCCTCCAACAAATGTCCCTGCAGCTCCTCCGTATGACCCGGCGTGGGCGTGATCCTCAGCCGTTCCTGGCCTACGGCTACGGTGGGATAGTTGATTGCTTGCACGTAAATGCCCCATTTCTCCAGAAGCATGTCGCTAGCAGCGCGTGCAGTTTGAGCGTCGCCGACCAGCACGGGAATGATGTGTGAGGGGTTGGGGATTACGGGAATGTCTGCCGCGTCGAGCGCTTCTTTCACCTTACGCGTGTGCAACTGCTGCAGCGTGCGGTCGCCTTGTTCGCGCATTTGGTACTCAATCGCGGCGCGGGCGCCGGACATAACGCTGGGGGGCAGGGAAGTGGTGAAGATGAAACCGGGGGCGAGGGAGCGAATGGTGTCGACGAGTTTGGCAGACGCAGCGATGTAGCCGCCCACGCAACCGTAAGCTTTTCCTAGAGTACCCGTGATGATGTCGATGCGGTCCATGACTGTGCCACTGGGGCGGCCAGACACGTGGGCGTCGAAGTCGAGATGTTCGGCTACGCCGGCGCCGTGTGGGCCGTACATGCCGACGGCGTGGACTTCGTCGAGGAAGGTGATGGCGCCGTATTTATCGGCGAGGTCGCAGATGGCTTCGATGGGACCGATGGAGCCGCACATGCTGTAGACGGATTCGAAGGCGATGATTTTGGGGATATGGGGAGGGAGGGAGGCGAGCTTGGATTCGAGATCGGCGAGATCGTTGTGCTTGAAGACTACTTTTTTGGCGCCGGAGTGGCGAATACCTTGGATCATGGAGGCGTGATTCTGGGCATCAGAGAGGATGACGCAGTCAGGCAGCTTGGATCCGAGGGTAGCTAGGGTAGCGTCATTGGCGACATAACATGAAGTAAAAACAAGAGCAGCCTCTTTGGCGTGCAATTTTGCCAAGGTGGCTTCAAGCTGGATCGCATGCTGATTGTGTCCAGAGATATTCCTGGTGCCACCAGCACCGGCACCGTACTTGTCCAAAGTTTGATGCATGTTGCGTAGAACCTCTGGGCTGCGTCCCATTCCGAGGTAATCGTTTGAGCACCAGACGGTCACACGCTCTTCAGCAGCGTTCATATGCGCACGAGGAAACTCGGCTGCGAGACGATTGATGTTGTTGAAGTAGCGATATGATTTGTCCTTGTGTTTCTTGTCGATTTCATTCTCGTAAAAAGCGTCGTAGTTGAACTTGGATGCAGAAGGGGGTGGAGGAGGAGCGCGGGGGTGTTTCTCGCAAGCCAGCTTAGAATGACGAGTTGGAGGTGGGAAAGGCGCTATATGTACTGTTAGAATTCATTGCTTTCAATAATGCCACTCTTCGGACGGGAGGATCCCATACCAGGCGCATGGCGCAACATCTCGACATCGACAGCTCTTGCCTTTTTTTCGGTCGAAGTGTGGATTTTACGGTTGACCTCACTGTGGTACGAGCGGATGCCACCAATTACACCAGTCGAAGACACCTTGGACATGCGGGAGCTCTGTACGGCGAGAGCCTTGCCCATCACAGGACAGCGACGACCAAGGACCTGAAGGTTAGACATCTTGCCACCAGAAACCGAGGCATTGTGCGCGACCGAAGTGGATAGAGTGCGGAGGGTGGACGGGCTCGTCTTCTTCAAGAATGGACAGACGCGCTGCGACTGAGCTAGGATGGCCTCCATTGTAATGCTGCCTGTCGAGTTGAGGCAAAGGTATTGTTGTTGTAGAGGGGAGAAGAAGAAGAAGAAGGGAGGATATTGTGGTTACGATCGTCTGGATTGTGATTGGGTGTTGTTTCTTGGGATCTGCCGATCACACTCTCGAACGGAAAAGGGACAGCACGTGACATTATGCATGTCAGCGACTTGTCATCTGTTTTTCAGGGACTGGACTACGTCCTGCCATTCATTCTTACGCCTGCCTGACAAGGCAAGGCACAAGTGGATAGAGTAGCAGTACTTGAAGGAAGACAAAGTCAAAGAGAAGATCATGGTCAGTATTTTTCGCGGGTTTCAATCATTGTTTCATACTACAACAGCCTCGTTGCGACGCTATACAGCAGATACACACCAGAGCATATCAACACTGCTGGAATGTAGACAAGCAAAAACTCAAATGGACTCGTGTTCCTTACCGTCGTCTCGATATACCGATGTCCTCCTGATCCCAATTTCGTTTCTGTGAATCCATCTGCTTTCGCCACCATCCCATCACCATCGTCTGCGGGGAACCTGCCTGTTTGCATAAACTGCTCCAACAAGCGATCTTTCTCATCCCACTTCTCTCTCATCCATGCCTCGAAGATCTTGGAGTCGTCAAATGGAATATCCTTGAGTGCAAAGCGTCTCCAGTACATGTTCACCGACTTCGGTGCTCGTCCTTCAAAGTACAGTGCACGCAAAGGGTAGACGTCTTGTCCAAATTCTCCTCGCCTAAAATTATTCGTTAGCAGGACTTCGGGAATCACTGAGGCATGACTACATACGCGACGCCCTCATATGCGATAGTACAATCATACACCCAATCTATTGTACCCCTCAGCTCTTGCAAACAGAATTGAGTCCCGGTACTCCTTGGTAACAGCTGATGCTGCATATCAGTCTGTCCTGATCTGTCTGCCCACTTCTTGCTTGCGATCCTGCCGTTGTCCGACAAGTTCGTGCCTTCTGGGAAGATGAGAAGCCATGCAGGATCCAGCTTACCGGAACCTGACATTGGCCCGCCGTGCGCGGTTTTCAGCTTCTCTAACCGTGATTGCAACCGCGGTTTGTCCTTTGTCCAGTTTCTTGCCATGAAGATGAAGCCGAAGAACCACATCCCAGGTCCGAGGAAAGGGATGAACCGAAGAGACTCTTTCAGAATGATATAGAGATGACCGTGCATCCGAGCGGTGTAGCTAATCCACCAGAGATAGAGCCAGTCCGTGTAGATCTAGCATGATGAGACAATGCCTTCGTGAGTTCGTCGATATACTTCGTCTTACCTGATGATTTGCAATCAAGACCAGACGTTCGGGGAAGTCGGTCTTCAAGAAGCCATCTTTGGTCAGGAGTAGTTGGCCTCTGACAGAGGCATCTCCACTGATGCGTATCGTTATGGGTGCAAACCACTGTGTGACCTGGTTGGTGACTACGCAGAAAAACTGCTTAGTCATGGCAACCCACGAGAAGTAGTAGCCTTTATCGATCAGATACAGTGGCAGGCCGGCAAATTGTGCGATATGTATGCTATAATCCATGAGCTTCGACGATAAAGACGAAGAGATTTTTGACTCACGCTATGCATATTGAGAGAAAGTACAACGACAACGCAAGCATGAGCCCATACTGCTTGAGCTTTGAGTGCTTCACTGGACCTGCCGGATGGACATCGCTGGCAGTCTGTGCGCTGAAGCCAGCTCCAGCACTGGCTTCTGGCAGCTCGTCCTTTACGCGCTGCCGCAGAGCTTGAGCCATATACGTGGGTCACGAGTGGTCACAAAGCTGACAACAGCATGCGGTAGTGCTTATGGTCTGTTTTGCTTCGATGTCAAGACGAAACGCACGAGCAATCTGATTATGCTCTGCGAGATGGAGAGGGTTCGATCCAAAGACTAACTCAACTCGCTGTATATGTCAGCTCAGGTTCGCGAGTATGGAGAGCTCTCTCTGGATGTTCAATGTCGCGAGGTAGGCGCCAGAGGACGTGGTCCGGAACCAGCCCCCGGCGTCATCTTCAGCAAGACACAGCACGCCGATTTACAACCACCTTCCAACTTCAATGCCTAAGTGTTCCCTGCCTTCATCCATCACAAGACGATCCTTCTCACTGTCAACTCGCCGGAAAGAAATACATGATGTAGCCAATCTTCCGCGGCGCATACAGCCAAGGTATCAAGGTCACCTAGTGCTGCTGCTCATATACTATTAGAATCATGCACTGATACCTATCAGAACTCGATGACCACGATTTACTAGGCCTCAATTGGCCACAACCACCTAGAAATATCCTATTAACAAAAAAAGACTACTCGCCAGCTGTCACAGAGTCATTCGTGGAATACGCCAAGCACATACATTCATGCTATCCGAACATATCCATCATCCTGGAGCCACACACAGCAAAAGAGCTTCACGAGCGATTGCCATTCCCGACGTATTGCGCTCAGCCAGCGCAAGCATTCCGTGTGCTTCATGACAAAGTCGATCTTATATCCACACTCGGCGGAGATGGCACAATACTTCGCGCTGCTTCATTGTTCGCCTCGGCGCCCACAGTTCCACCGATATTATCATTCGGTATGGGCACATTAGGCTTCTTGGGCGAGTGGAAGTTTCAAGAGCACAAGAGGGCATTTCGTGAGATATACATGTCTGGCTCGCAAGGAAGTCATGGAACCACACTGACGGCAGAACATCGCTGCGCAAATATTAAATCAGCAGCGGATGCATCGTCTCAGCCACGACCTATTACGTCAGAAGTGCAATCATCTGCTACTCACCCGTTCACTATGCCCACTCCTACAAAGACAGCACTCAAGTCACCACCTGTAGGCTGGTCCTCGATCCGCGGAAAATTCATGGGCGAAGGACGGACGGCGCGTGTGCTGGTCCGCAGTCGTCTCAAGGTCGGCATCTTCGCGCCTGACGGATCTCGTGTCTCCTCCTTCGACGAAGGCTCGCCATCATCCATCGCTGCAGACCACGACGATGCTGACATATTCGCCATGAACGAAGTTATAATACATCGTGGACGCGACCCACATCTAGCCATTGTCGAAGTCTATGTCGGTGGGCGTTTCCTCACTGAGGCTGTGGCTGACGGCATGATTGTCTCGACGCCAACGGGCAGTACGGCGTATTCTCTTTCGTCTGGTGGGAGTATCGTACATCCCCTTGTTTCGTCCCTATTACTCACGCCTATCTGTCCAAGGAGTCTATCGTTCCGCCCACTGGTACTGCCATCGAACACGCCAATTACGTTACGTCTCAGTGAAAAGAACCGGGGGCGAGAAGTTGAAGTCAGTGTGGATGGGATTAGGAGAAGGCGAGGATTGCAGGTTGGTATGGAATTGAGAGTGGAAGGCGAGGAGGTCAGAGATGCAAAAGGAGAATGGACTGGGGGTGTGCCTAGCATTGTTAGAGGGACTGCGGGAGGTGAGGGAGGTGAGGAAGACAGCTGGGTCGGTGGGCTGAATTCCCTGCTGAAGTTCAACTATCCCTTTGGTGAGGAGGCATGAGAGTTGTATGAGTTGGCGACGCAGCACACACCAATACCTGAGAACGCAGCAACCACTGCTTGGACCTTCTCAACGGCACCATCTCGGCATTTCAACCATCCCACATGCATCCCTAATCTCCTCATGTACTTGTACATGCATGATGCTCGCTCAATCAGGTTAGTGATGGAAGCACGAATCACAGGGTCTGTGCCTACCTCTGTTCAGTGCGTTTGTTTCCTCAACAATTCATTTCACACACTCTTCTCAATCACTCTCTTCCCTGTCAACTTCTCTTGACTTGTCTGTCTTCCAATTAAAGTCATTTGTAGAAACTCCCGTGCTTGCCTTGCTTTGGCGTATCATGTTAGCTGCCTTTCTTGCCTCGTTCCGTTTTTGCTTCCATGCTCAGCTGTGCCGTCACAGGCGCATGACGTGAGAAGGTGCACACAGCTGGGATGGCTTTTGCGGGACATGAAGAGAAGAGCTCGATAGCGGCCGGTATGTGATCCGACGGACTGGCGCTGCTGTTACTTCTGGCTGTAACTGCTGTTCTTCAAGGAGAGGTCAAACACTGGAAGGTAGTCATGGAGAATGTGGCACCAGATCTCAAGCTAAACAGTATGTTTGGCCTGACTTCAAGCCAGCATGGAGAAACACATCACAAACCCAAAGAACAAGCTAATGTGTTGCCAATGCTCGAAGACGGTCAAAGCGTGTGACCTTCATGTCTCAATCTGCATTATCTGCCAGGCAATTGGCTTGTCAAACACCCCCAATAAGGACGCAAACTCAATCTGTCATCCAGACCTAATTATATGCCACCATCATCCTCGCTAACATCGTGCCAGCCCAATCTCGACTCCTCCCAAGCTGTTGTACGCTCGACAAATCTCATCGAGGAGGAATGCTCGAGCTCGCAAGCTTTGACCGCTGTCGCTTGTTGGCCTGCATACCCGCCAACACTACACTCAGCATCCTTGCCTTTCGTCACAAGATGCACTGAAAGTCTGTGAAACACTTATATATTTATACAGAGCGTTCAGCATGACCACGAAGCAGATCACGAGCCTCGACGATCTTCGAGTCCGACAAAACACTTCGGCTTCCGACTCTTCCAAGTCATGGGCAAGGTCGGCAACAAGATCTCAAAGAGTGGAAAGGTGAATTTCACACAAATTGGAACCTGGACGTTGCGGACGGGTTGAGCTGAGAGACTGAGGACATAGGCTTGCCGAAGAATGATCTTTAGTGGATGAGAACCAATGTCTTTGGCTGGGATATGGCGCTTTCTATAATTGAGAACAGCCCATGTATAAAGTAGGAACGAATGATGGAGAGATACCAGAAAAGAGCTAGATCCAGTACATAAAGCATAATGTCCTAAAGTCCCTCCATGAGTCCCTTGTGAACCACAGGACGTCATCAACACATGCAAGTCCTCGTTTCATGTCTCGAACTCTTTCTCTGAAACACAGCATCTCAACTAATATTGTCCTACCGTCCTCGTTTGTGTGGCGCTTTGTGTTCACTATTCCGATCTCGGCGAATCACATATCGAGGCCTTAGGCTGCAGCGGCAGCTCTCCCTAGCTACACGGTTACAATGGCAAACACACGAACTACGACGCCACCTCCCTCCGCACCCTCGAACGTAGACATCACACCTGAACAAGTCCGTCGCCTCGAAATAAACCGCCTAAAAGCAAAAGCGTTACGTGAACAGCAGCAGCAAGCTCAAGCCGCGTCAACGAAAGCAGCAGCATCCGCTGCCACAGGCACCAAAAGGCCATACGATGCAATTGTACCTACTCGAGGCGGGGGAACCGCAGGCCCAAACTCAAGAGATGGCGCAACGGCAGCTAGTACCGCTGCGGCTACAGTGAAAGCGCACGAAGCCATTCAGCCTGCCCGCAAGTTCGCGCGTGATGCATATATCGAATATGACTTCGCCAAGATGACCGACACGAAGGGTGGTTTCCTTAGCGCGGAGGATGACCCGCGAAACAAAGCTATGCACGTCCCAGATCAAGAGCAGAAACCTGCCCACATGAGTCTGAAAGAGTGGGAACGGCACCTCCTCCTCAAGAAACTGCGCGACCAGAAAGCTGGCCCTTTCGAACCAGGTCTCAGCGTGCTCAAACGCGAACAAGGCAAAGACGGTAAGATCGACGGCTGTCGGGAATGTGGCACTCAAGAGATCGACTGGCAATGGCTTGAAGTCTTCGACTGCCGCGTCTGCAATACGTGCAAGGAAAAGTTCCCGGACAAGTACAGTCTCCTGACCAAGACTGAGGCGCGAGAAGACTACCTTCTCACGGAGCCGGAGCTGCGCGATCCAGAACTCCTGCCACATCTCGAAAAACCCAATCCGCATAAGAGCACGTGGAATAACATGATGCTGTTTCTACGGTATCAGGTCGAGGAGTACGCACTTAGTGAGCGCAAGTGGGGATCAGCGGAGAAGCTGGACGAGGAGTATGCGAAGCGGGAGAAGGAGAAGAAAGTGCGAAAGGAGAAGAAGTTTGCGGAGAAACTGAGGGACCTGAAGAGGAGGACGAGGGTGGAGGCGGTCAGGAGGAATCGAGGAAAGGGCAACGGAGAGGCTGGGGAAGGAGCGCAGTTTGGGGATGTCATTAGGAATAGAGGGGATAAGCATGAGCATGAGTGGGGGAGGACGATTCTGGATGCGGATGGCGTGTCGAAGAAGGTGTGTGTGGAGTGTGGGATGGAGGTCGAGGAGCTGGAGTTCTGAGGTTATGGTCAGGGGAGGGAACATCTGGATGTGGGCGACATTGCATTGCATCGTGTGGCAGGGCGTTTCATCAAGAGACCCAGGTTTAGCGTCTGATATATGCATATTTTACCAGGCTATCACGCCAATTATTTTAGTTAACAGTATCCACTGGCCGCTGCGCTCGTCAGCGCAACTAACCATTGATATTTCGTGCACAGTTCTTCTGTTACCTCAGTCTGTCGTATAGTGGCCATATAGAGCGCTTTCAGAAGTGGCAGCCGGCAAGGACTAGGCAGATCCTGCCACCATCGCCTGGCTCCATCTGCGAAAGAGGAGGGATCGAGCTCCCTAAAAATAGTACCACGTCTATGGGCATACTCCTGAAGGTCACAGTAGCATACCTCACTAATCACCACGTCGCCTGCGTAGAACTAGCAAGCGTGCATTACCGCCGTCCTATCAGCGTCCTAACCTACAACGACGTCTTTACGGACCCCATCAGGAAATCTGCCGCCATATTCGCAACCCTGCCCACTACGAGTCTCAGCAAGAAAATTGCCGCCATATTCGCAGCCTTACCTATCTCTACAATCACAGCCACAAAGCGCACAGAGACGCGCGCAGACAAGTCTGGTCTGTGGCTATTGATGGTAAGATCAACGTACGACAATCGGCTTAGCGCGCTAGAGGCATTGTTGGAGGCATTGGAAATGGAAGATGTGATTGGCAGGTCACTGGCTGGGTTAGAGGTGAAGGACACGAAGACGTGTGTGTAAGGTCTGAATTGGCGATGAGGAATCGAGGGCAGCTTTTCACTGAGCGCGTCATGATTGAAGTGTATAGGAGTGGTAATGATGTAGCTGAAGAGTTTGTCTACCAGGCTCAGTCCGGACTGCTAGAGCTGTCCCGTCAAGTCCGCAACTGAGTTCTTGGTCCGGCTTTACAGATTCGAACGGTGGATAGTAATCGCGTTGCGAGTTTCTGCTGATGGGTAAAACCGGTGCTAACCGACTTCAATTTGTAATCGGCAGGACGTCCAAGAGCTTCTGTTGCCGTCCTCAGCAGCAGTGTTTTTTTTCCCAGCAAGGAAGTCTGCTCGACAACAACTCATTCGCGAGGTCATAGCATAATCAGGTGAAGTGCTAAAGCGCACTGGAGGTGGAATTGAAAGTCGAGCAAGGTATGTATGCTTATCTTCCTCACCAAGTCACGAAGCCTTTTTATGTTGCTGCACATCACGACGAGATCAATGACTACGAACCAAAAATCATGAATTGAGACTGTGCTGACTTTGCAATTGCTTAGATGTTCCATCAGTGTCTGAAACACGGGGCCACGTGTCAACATGCCCGAATTGGCCAGATTGATCGCGCCCGAATCCTCAGAAATCCAGACAGACAACCTGAACTTATTACTTTCCCAATAACATATCAAAAACACACTCTCTCCTCGCAAAGACAGCAATCATGGCCGGACTCAGCCCGCAGATCACGAATCTGCTCATCATCCTCTTCTTCATGCAAGCATCGAAGAAGATCCCCTTTGAAGACCCTACTGTTCTCACTGCCGTGCGCATTGGCTACGTTGTGTCCAACGTCCTCATTTTCGGCGTCTACTTCTACTGCCAGCAGAAGATCAATGCCAAGAAGGGTGAGTATTGCCTCCCGCCATTTACTGGCCGGGATCATGTCGCGCTTCTCCTGGCGCCCACGTGTACATACTGCATACTAACCTCCCACCTCTCCATTCACAGACATGACAACCCTCGAATACGTCGAACCCCCCACCATGGGCTCCCAAGACGCCCCGCGCCTCGTCACAACCACAATCCACGCCTACGACTCCGGCAAGGTCCGCGAAGCCTGGAAGCAGCAAGGCATGGGCGTCGCCATGATGGCCTTCATGCACATCTACATGAAGTACACCAACCCGCTCCTCATCCAGTCCATCATTCCATTGAAGGGCGCGCTCGAGGCGCAGATTGTGAAAATTCACCTTTTTGGCACGCCGGCGGCGGGTGATTTGAAGAGGCCGTTTAAGGCGGCGGCTGGGGG
>Ga0058698_10000853_pt1 | contig 15255 bp, 10 predicted proteins | sample AgamicAsSfe_FD_67288 | JGI IMG/M metagenome (GOLD analysis project Ga0058698, IMG submission 67288) | Agave microbial communities from Guanajuato, Mexico - As.Sf.e | ecosystem: Host-associated > Plants > Phyllosphere > Phylloplane/Leaf | place: Guanajuato, Mexico | collected 2012-05-30
CCTACGAGCTTTCCACTCCCTCTCCACCCCCGAAGACGCTCTCTATGTCGGATCACAGCGCAAAACGGCAACGTTTGGACTCGATAGGAAGATTCTCACCCGCCAGCCCGCCCTTTGACGTCGCTGCCAAGGCGAGCGGCCAGCCGACAAAGACGCCCATCCACCCTCGCACGCCCACCTCACCGCCCTACTCCTCGATGAATTCGCAATCTCATGGAGGTTTCGCCCCGACTAACTCGACGGCGTCGTCGGACCGCTCCCCGCAGTCCTCGCTGCCAATGTCTCACTCCCTCTCACAGTCGGCAACATCGGCATCGAACCAACATCCCTTTCCCACCCCGGCGAGCACTGCAGGCTTCATGTCCAGTGCCAACATCGATAGCGATGGTGATGCGACGATGGAAGAGAGCCTAGACGATGACACTACACGGTTGGCTGATCACAGGCTGTCCAACCACAACCGGCAAGGGGAATCACCATACACCGAAGACGGCCGACTACGAGCTGCCCAAGGCATCAGCGGCAGCCAATTGTTCAAACTCAACAACGACAAGTTGGAGACAGCGCGGCCGCACCCCTCGGAAAATTTCATTACACTATATAGGCTCACGCCGCTCGCCAGTTCAGTAGCGCGCAATGACCCGGTAACAGGCGAGAAGATTAACAAGCTTCGCAAGTCCTACGAGGGTCAGATCAAGAAGATGCAGATTGCCGGCAAGCCAAAGGCCACCAAGATGGACGGTGTCTTCCGGAACCTGCTGCTGATGCCCGAAGAAATTTGGCAGTCGCAACACGTGCAGAATAGAGAGCCTGAGAAGAAGGCATTGACACCAGACGGTACAGCATTGAGCTCAGACTTCAGCAGACTGCTCGACGACGCATTCGCAGGCACTGCACCGGGCACTCTTCCCAGCGCAGAAGCTGCCAAATACAAGGCCTATCTCGGTACAGACGATACAGCAAAGCCAAAACCACAAGACATACCACCACAGCGAGCAACTTCCTTCACATCGTCAGCACCGACACCAACCAGCCACATGAACAGAGGTGCAGTGAGACCGGAGCGCTCTAGCTCAAAGCGCGGCTACACCGACGCCGCATTCCAAGGCTACGGTGAGGGCTTCGGAGATGAGTACGCAGACTCAACCGGAGGCGAAGACACACCAGGGGGAAACATGGCGAACAAGAGACGAAAGCTCCAATTTGAACGAACATCACACTCAGTCGAAGTAGGCGGCGCACGACGATAGCGACGTCGGATTTTTCTTTCGCACATATCAACTTAGCAGCATCGGGGTTTCGGATCTCTCTCCACAATTCGGCGTTTACGGAAAATCCATCACGAAAGCGACGGCGGCATTTGCTCGACTGAAAGGCTTCCCACCGACCTCCACACAACAAACTATTCTTATTGGCATAATGCGAGTGGCAGAAGCGATCGAGTTGAGCGATTGGAGGTATGACGACCATGACATTCTCCTACCTCTTACACATACATGAGGACACAGATTGGGGCGCCAGGAATGTTTTGGTTTGTGGTTTTGTGCGCGCGCGCGTTCTCTTGGTTTCTGAGCCTTTTTTTACTCACTGTCAACCATTTCAAAGTGTGCATATTTGGGCAGGCAGATCCCTCATGATACCCTCAGGATACCACGCAGCATATGTGGATACCTATATAAAACGAATCGAATCGTAAAGTCAAACCTGCTTCGTCCTCTGTGTGGTGATCTAGAGCAAGTTCGATATTCGACAACGGAACATGGGTATGTTGCCACAATTTCTTGTTAACACTGATAGTATTGGTGATCCCACCAAGAAGCTCATGTTTTCTGCGTGATACCTTAGAGATATCCGCCATGTTCCACATCTATATCGTACAATGTGAAACACAGCGTATATTTTTAGGATGGATTTTGCATCCAAGATATGATTGCAGAAGCGAGCATCTTCGTCCTGAGTTCTTGAGACCTCGAACAGCGTGTATTCAGATTACGGTATGCCCTAGTACATCAGTCCCAGGTGCATGGCAATATGTTGTATTCAATTATGCTTCAACTTCCATACCGTTGCATCCTGCCACGCCTTACACTTCGTCCACACTCTCTTTGAGCTCCGCGGCGAAGCAATCATATAATTCACCAACGATATCAGCGCTAACACTCCGAAGAACACAGCCCATGGGTACTTCGGTCTAACGAAGTCCATGCTGAAAAGTGCTGTTGTAAAGAGTAGTGGAAAGGCGACGTACTGTGCTCATTGTGATTAGCTATTGATGTAGTTATTGAGGTCGCTGTATCTATACAAGTACAGGGGGCTGATCTGACATGACTTACGACTGTCATCTTGGTAAGTATCTTTAGGTCGTTGCCCTGGTTCACTGCCGTCTCTGCTTGGAGATTCCCTGTATAGGTTTGACTGAGGCTGGAGACAGTGTGGAGCTAAATGGTATTAGTTATTGGGTCAGTGTGCAGGCACTAAAGGGTGTGCATTGAGGCACCTCTGAACTCACGCTATCGAGTTTGAACTTGAAGTGGTCTCGCCTGATGAGGAGTAATTTGCGTAATCGATCAAGTTCTGCAACATTTCGAATGATGATGTTGATGTATGTTGGCCAGGTAGATCTCTCAGGTAGATATGTAGTGAAGATCACAAGCTCAGTACGACTGAATGTATCCCAAGCGTCGGTTATACCGCTGATGCCGTCAATGAAAAGCTGTGCTGTTTCGATGACATCGCTTATTGTCCTTGTGTTCGTCCTCTTGTTATCGTCTTCGAAGACGCGTCTGATCGTTCGTGCCTTTAGAGGTTATTTAGTAACGGGCGTCTGAATTGATGTACGAGTATCTCACATATTCATCCATTCTGCTGTTGAAGGTTTCTATGAGTGCACTGTACTCCGTGACTGCTTGTTCGGTCCGAAATCGAAGCTTGAGAAGAAAGTATTCTCTTGGATCGAATCGCGGTGTAGTCATTCGGAATCTACCCCCAACGGGAGGGTCGAATCCATCACCTTCCTGGCACCCAGTGAAGTAAGTCTTATGCTTCTCTTCAGAGCCAAAGTATGTGTCTACCAGACACAGCTCCGTCCAAAACCATTCATCGGCACCCCAAGAGAGTGAGGAAGTTTGCGCTTCGTGATAATAAAGATCTTCCCGGTCAGTGGACTGATATCTAAGTGGAAGAGGTTCAGTTTTTCGGAGGCGTTTGCCCCTTATCAATCTTGGATCTTCAGTGCCCGCAAGTGGACCGCGGCGCATGGCATGATATGGTATATGTATATCGAAGAAGAAACCCCACGACTAACACAGTCAGCAACTAAAGGAATTGGTCTAGATAAGCTTACTATTGTCGCACTAAATATAGCCTCTCTTTTAAGGTATTTGTGTAGAAAGTCCCGGAGGGGGACTGCTGATCGCTCCGCCACTGTCGCAGCTAAACCTACAGCTGCCGCAGGTGTAATATTCGGTATGAATCTGTGAAGGTCAATACACGTGCTTCCATTGGAATCTCCCTGTCAAGCTGGCTATCGTACATTATTCGCTTTTCGGCCTTGTATGTGCTTCTCTGTCGTTGATTGAGCCTTGTGTCAGATGTCACTATTGTTGGGATTGGTTCACCTTCTCTTGCATCCGTTCACAGAGTTCGGGAATACCAACAGATCTGGAGAAGATACGACAATCATTACAAGGCTTTCCGATAATCTTGTCGCATCTTTCGTGGTTCTGCCGATCGTCCACAAGCGCAATGATGTTATCGTCGTTACTACGATCCTTCACGTCCTGCAGGCAAGAACCCATTCCGAGTATGCCCTCCGGATGAACTCCATTTAAGAAATCCCTTAGGACTTGCCGTCTACGAGGAATAAGCTCATCTAGATGGATCTTATCTCGTTCAGGCGACAAAAATCTCTCGATCACCTGGGCGCTCGTCTGGTCCAGGGTACATAGCCTGAGATCATCTTCAGGACGATGTTTTGCTTCTTGCCGATGGGTGAACTTCTTCCATGGACTGTCCGGCTGGTAAGTTACGTGCTCCATGCGTTGTCGTTCTGGCGATGCGTTTGGGGTGCTCGGATCGTGCCCAACACATAGCACCTATTGAAATCGCAATCAATTCCGCGGGGCACTTCTCTGTCTTCGCAAAGCACGGGACGAGCGACAAGGCTGAACACTGCGGAGCCCCATAGGTCCATGAAAAGCATAGCAGGGCGTTGTGCATGCACCGAGGTAGGTGGCGTGCTCAGGCTGATTGGTTGATCTGCTTGTCCAATCAGTGTTTAGGTGCATTTAGAGTCAGCAGGTAGGGACTTGAGACACCACGCGGACCTTCCATCTTCGACGTCTCTACCAATATTCTGCTTCGAGAATGCCACCAGGGTGTCGCGTTCTTCGCTGCTGCCTTTTATCATGCGTGGTTAGTTTAGAGATGCGACTTATCTGAGATGCGGGCTGACTGGACTGCATTACAGCAGACGGATCGGATCTGTGTATCCCACCCAAATGATACATCGGACTGGAGCCAATCAGAACAAAAAAACGAGAAAGCCAACTGGTCTACACAAAGTTGCTACCATGGTGTTCGAGAACGTGGTGGGACGGTGGTGTGGTATTGCGTAAGTTAATGTTCATAGATGTCTGGTCCAAATCCAGCTGATCATCGTAGTGTAATTGTGGAGATGGACCGATGGGATCGTGGGGGTATGTATGTAGTTGTTGCTCTCACGAAAAATGCGGTAATTGTGCAGTGGAAGTAGCGAAATAGGAGGATGTCGATTATGACTTCCCTGTCGTGAAAAGAGTCTAGGTTCGCACAGATGGCTAGCACACTCCGTACATTTCAAATACTTCGCAGTAAATTCAGCTCTTTTAGACTTATTACTTATTCTATATCTCTAAATATGCGTCTCCCCAACCAAGAGTCCCCTCAAAACCAAGCCTACATCCCATTCATCTCGCTATTCCGTCAGCAACAATATCTCATACCGCCTACTGCTACACAGCATGGCCACAGATTAGATCCACAATTTAGGCAAGTCAAGTCAAACTCGTCCAACTCAAACTCAAGTTCTACCCACTCCTTCAACGCCGTACACCCTTGGTTCTTAGGTTCATATCCCCCATACATTAATTGCGTTTCACAAAATGCGAACGCGACATTGGTAAACTTGGCCACCTCCAGTGTCTCCTTGTGTTTAGTCAACACAGATTTGAGACATGCAGTTGACGTGTTAGGGTGATCCAACACCAGCGTACGCAGATGCGGAAAAGCGTTTGAAGGAAGCACGTCCTCGAGAGAAGGACCTTGCAGGCTGAGATGAGCATCCATGTCGACGTGTTCATCCCACTGCTCCGCTTTGAGCGTCAGTTCGAGCGTCTGCAGTTTACTCAGTGTACTAAGGAATGCCCGGAATGAAGCTATCTGCGCCGCTGTGCTGTGGAATGAATGGACTGTTGTGTACCCTGTGAACATTGTCGTGCGCTCATCCTCTGGTATCTGATCTTCTATTTCCTTGTACTCCCTCAACCATGTTTCCTTCTCCTCGACGCTGAGAGCGAAGTTCAAGGGAAGTTTTAAAGATGTCAGGTCTTTGCACACGGGAACGAGGGAAGGCCAGATCTCCGAACGGAAAAGCGGATGTGGTCTACCTACGCTGGAGAGCTTGAACTCGGTAATCTGACATCCCACGGCATGCGCTGCTGTAAGGAGTGTATACATCTCGTATTCGCCCCGGATCATAGACGAAGAGTCTGAAGGATCAAGACATCTTTCGGTAGTGTCAGAGCTCTCCCAGATATCAATATCCAATGTTTTGAGATTGGGAAAGTGGCGGAGAATGAGTGTTAGGATACGCATGCCAATATCTCCATGATGTTCGCTCTCGTTCGCATCTCGGGGCAATATCTCTCTCACGGCTTCCCACTGTTTGTCTCCAAGATCGATTTGACCTTTCTTCTTTCCGAGGCGCAATCGATCGCTGTCCCATCCCAAGTGTGTCACATGGCGGTTTAGATGCTTCTGGCTTGCAATGTGTGCCAGGTCGCGGAGACTGGATACCACGGGCGAGACATTGATGCGCCTGAAGACGTGTGGTATTGCGGCTTGTGCGAATGAGTGGCCGATAAGGCGGTAGTTGAAGCGTTCTCGCGGTTCAAGATCTGAAATGATGAGGTCGTGGACTTCGTTGGGTAGATGCATTGTTGCAAACACAAGTATTTCTGTACAGCAAAGCAGTTTCTCGCGTGTGGCTGCTTCTTATAGAAACTCAGTGAGTCAACATCCAGGCAGCTGCAGCGGGCCTAACGTCACATGACTATATTCTAGACGACCAAGGAGTATTCGAGTATGTTGGCTGTTCTGTCAAGCTGCAACCGTAATAAGGATTGGTCGTGGTGTCAGAATAATCGGAATCTAGATCATTGTTCCGGTAAGTAATTAAGCTTCTGCTTCGTCACTGATCCACAGTGTGCTACTACCATTTATGGAATACGCAGTCACATGCTCTTAAGGATTCCATGGGAGTCTAAGATGGAGCTCTTGATTCTTACAGATCATAATGTACACAGCTCAATATGCCTCTATGACTGATTGTCGTCACCAGCAGGTCCTTTCTCCTTCTCCTCCATATCCATCCTTCGCCCTTCGACGGTGAAGTACAGACTCTTGCTCGCACCCTCCAAAGCACTAGTGAGGCTTCCACCGATACCTTGCAGCATCTGCACAAGCTGTGCTCGGAGTCCGTCGCGACCTCCAGGAATGCTGCCAACCCATTTCGTGCCGTCCACATCGAAGACCTTGCCTTCTACTCTTGCACCCAAGAGCATCAACTTCTGAAGACCAGCCTGTACCGCTGGTTCGTAGTAGTCTGGACTCGCCTTCCGGCTTGGCGCAGGGAAGTCGGGCTTCGAAGGTGACAGGATGGATAGGACGGCCTTGAGGTACTGGGGAGCGACATCGGGGAAGGCGACAACAGCGAGAGGACCCGAGAGTAGAGGCTCTAGTTCCAACTTTAGCTTCCTGTTGTTTGCGATTTCGTGCGCCCGTCTGGAGAGACCGTGTGTAAAGCGCTCGTCCTCTGCGTCATTACTCGTCTGCGGTATCTGCGCGCTCGTGGGTGTGCGCGGGTCTGTGGGGTGTTGTGCATGGTCCAACATGAACTGCTCCGGGTTGAAGAACTCGACAACTCTCAATGCGCTTGCAAAGATGTTTGTCTGGATGACCTGCATCTTAACTTCATCTGCAAGCGTCTCTTGTCCATTCTTCGCCCTCTCCGCATCCAGCTTGCGTAGTGCAATAGCCAATTCCCTTCTTATGCTCATCCATTCTACCGCTTTGACGTTGTTGTGCTGGAATATCAAAATCAAAGGCGAGGACTTGAGGAGCGATTGATACTGCCGGTGCAGTTGCGTTTTGCGGACCTCCGGCGGCTTGTGAGAGGGCGGTTGGGTGGGCGGGTATCGTAGCACTGGGGGCGCGGCTTTGTGTGTCTGCTGAATGGGAGGTGCGGGGGTCGTCGCTGAGGCAGCTGCTACCGAGGCGTAGGTCGCGATTGCGGGTAGAGAGATGGGGTGAGTAGGGTGTGAAGCGCAGGCGCGGAGGGCACGCGGCCTAATACGTATCCTTGGAGGCATTCTGTATGACAGTTAGTACTCTTCCAGGAAAACCAGTCTCTATAGAGGAGCAGGAATGCTTACGTGAGATGTGGTCGCGAAGCAATTGAGAGACGGCTTCGCATCTCCAAATATTTCCATGCGCTTTGAGATTCGGCATGGTCTGTGCACGATTCTGAGAGGGCAGATCTCCCGCGCGCGGGAATCATCCACAACGCATATCACGTTTCAACTGTTTCGTTTCTGTCTAAACTTGACTGGGCTGTTTCAGTTCTCCGTCGTGACTCTGGCGAGACATCCATATAGTCGTGCGCGCATGGCGACTTCCATCTGTAGGGCTGCATGGCAACCGCGAATACAAAGAACACCATTTCAGAGCTTTCGACATGTTAGATATATAGCGGTAAGTCAGCTTACCTGAGAGTCTACTTTGGATTCAAGGTCTAACGATCAATGAGACCGACTCAAGAAATCGATTATCCAAATTCTGGGCACCAACCGGTGGTATATCACCACAAGACAGCGAGCAAGGTATAGACATTACACAGTACTAATCCGTCTTGGCTGACAATCTTCAGATGATTCTCACTCTCTACTTGTTCGGGGTGGCTTTTTGCGCCAGGTAAATATCTAGAATCTCTCCATTTCAACCACCACCCTAACTCATCACGTGCAGGCACATTCTGGAGTTTTCCACCTTCTGCCCCTAGGTCTACGCGTACAAAACAAGCTCGAAGCTCTGATCGACAAGCATATGAGCTCTATCGGCGCTTCAAAGCTCGCGCTTTCGTCAATAACCACAGAGGCATTATGGCGGCAAACTGGTCGCTACTCCGCCAACTCAGAACTCTTGCGCATCAAGGATAGGAGAGAATCCGGCTTCTTGCTATCGCCGACTCATGAAGAGGAGATCACAGCACTTGTAGCCAGTATGGTGCATTCTTATAAAGATTTGCCATTGAGATTGTACCAAACTGGACGGAAGTACCGCGACGAACGAAGACCAAGACAGGGCTTATTAAGGGCTAAGGAGTTCATGATGAAAGATCTCTACACTTTTGACTACTCAACAGAATCTGCGCTAAGGACCTATGAGGAAGTACGGAATGCCTACAACAATCTGTTCAACGAGCTCAGACTGCCTTACCTTGTTGCTGATGCCGATTCTGGCAACATGGGAGGCAGGCTGAGCCATGAATATCACTTCGTTTCACCCAAAGGTGAAGACAATGTGTGGTCTTGCAACTCATGCGATTACATTGCGAACGAAGAACTTGCGGAGAAGAGCAGCCAAAACCCCACGTCAAATGACGAGAGCTGGCATGCGTTCACTGGTATTAGCGTCGACAAGAAGACAAAGATCAATGTATGGATCCCGCGTCCGTCCTCGACCGCGACAACAAAAGCGAATCAAGGGCATGAATGTGTCAATCTACATGCTGTCAAAAAAGCACTTCCAGAGAACATTGAGCTAGATACTGGCATAGAATCCTCATCACTCCCTTCTTTGCTCCAAAAGACCACAGACATTATTGACCTCTTCGATCCCTCCCTCACCTTCGACAAACACGATAAATCCCTTTCTAATCCTCAACCTTCCGCCCTGAACCTTACAACCATCGAGACTGGCGATCCATGTCCTCGTTGTTCCAACGGAAAGCTCGACGTCCAAAAGGCTATCGAGGTAGGCCATACTTTCCACCTCGGCACCCGATACAGCAAGCCTCTTAACGCAGTAGTTGCGTTGCCAGACCAAAACCTTTCATCACCAATTCAAATGGGCTGTCACGGCATCGGCGTTTCGCGTATCATTGGAGCCGTGGCTTCGCTCCTCTCAGATGCCAAAGGTCTGAATTGGCCAAGGGCGATAGCGCCCTACGAAGCCATCGTTCTCACATCTCCACAAACCGAGGATAGGGATGCGACAGAGGTGTACGATGCGCTTTATGGTGAAGTTCGAAACGGAGATGTAGATCTTGTGTTGGATGATCGGTCAGGAAAGAGCGTAGGATGGAAACTGAAGGATGCCGATTTGATCGGATACCCGGTCGTCATTGTACTGGGTAGGAGTTGGAAAGACAGGAGGGAAGTTGAGGTACAGTGCCGAAGATTAAGGTTCAAAAAGGATGTTCGTCTAGATGATTTGAGACAGGAAGTTTTGGGGCTGCTGGAGCAGTTGTAGTCTACCTGTACAGCGGAGTCTAAGTGTAGATTGACGGCGGATTGGAGCGCCGGTACATCAAGCAGGCATGCTCTACTTTATATGGAAAATTGAATGCAGGCCGTGTCAAAGCTCCAGACTTGCTAGTTCAAGTGAAGTGAAGTAGACAGCAGTTTTGTAGTTTTTCCTGAATATGTAGCTAAAGGTCATACTGGTGCGCTTAAACTACAGCACTAGCTTGAAACATCATGTTTCATGCACTTGTATTTATATCTTGTGAGATCTTACTGCAACAACTCCCTGCGTTCTTACGCAGACACACTTATATTTCCACGGCAGCTCAAATTCGTGCCTACTGTTATCAGCCGCGATGAGTGAGCCTTCCCGCACTCTCGTACCCATCCTCCAGGTAGTCGCAATCATTGCGCCAGCCGTATACACAGGTAATGCAACTTTGCCAGAATCTCTAAAGATAGGCTGAACATATACGTTCAGGCTTCACTTTCGCATACAGCCATGTCGTTATGCCGCCCCTCATCACGCATGCCCCGCCAAAACTCCTAGCCAAACAATGGCTTCAAGCCTACCAATTCGCACCCATCTTTGTCGCCCCCCTCATCTTGACAGGCACTTCGAGTACTGCTTTCCTCGCCTATATTTCCAAAAGCTCTTCTTGTTCGGCGACAGTACTGTATGTTGTCGCTGCACTGGCGAATGCTAGTATCATCCCGTATACGGCGCTGTACATGGAGCCTGGAGTGAACGGTGCAGGGAAGTGGAAAGTGCAGGAGATATTGAATGAAGAGGGAGTTGTGTTGAAGAGATCTGGGCAGGGAACTGATACACATACGGCGAGTGAGGCGGCAAAGAAGTGGGCTGAGAAAGTGGATATGAAAACTATTGCTGAGACATGGGTGAGAACGAATGCGTGGCGATATATCATTACCGCAATCGCCACCCTAGCCAGTGCAACTGCCTCCGTTGTGAAAAGCTAGAATAGAGTATGTATGGGATCGATCTTTGACCCTGACCACCAACTTTGTTTCCATTAGATACAATATCTGCACCACACCTTCCCAGGGATACTCTGTCTGCAACTCTCAACCGGTATCAACGCCTTAGCCTTCTTGTCCCAGCCATCTACACTTCCGGTAGATGCTCTTGATAACCTGCACATGCTCTCGATCATGTATATCCAAAGTTTCATGCACCTTGTTGGACGCCATGTTGACGCGACTCCCACTCCATCTAATTTCCTGCGTTCGAAGCTCCGAGAAGGCAACAGAGTGATTGTGCTGAAACCTTTTATCCCACCGTACCGCTAAAGCAACCATACTAGCATATTCGACGTTGCTGCCTATACACAGACGTGATATCAACTCGACCGTAAAGACAGCCCCTGTATGTCTTTCGGCAAAGGGTGACACAGCTGCCCTAGCCTTGAAGATGCTGCCTTTGCCAACGGTCGTACTTGGTGAGGTAACAGTAGATGTACTGAAGAAGTGTTCATGCAGGTTCAGTATCTCGAGACTCGATGTTAGGATATATGTGTTACAGGCACGTTTTCAAACGCAAATGTACGACTGTGCATGTATTTCTCCCTCAGCTGATCGTACATCCAAACTTTACACATGTAACAATGCATCCGCATCGATGGAAATAATTAATATGCTCTTTGACTAAGAGCAGATAGAATCATGTGCCTTCGAATACTGGGGGTATATAGTGTAAGTTTTCTTCTAGGCCCCGGTCGTGGTGTAGCAGGCGTAGCGGGCGTAGCAGGCACCTCCGTTGCTGACTTATCGGATTCTAATTGAACGAATGGTCTGTAATTTATGTCCGCCTCTAGAAGGTCCTCCTGTAACGAGTTCCTTGGTCCAGCGTCCTCTTCATTCGTGGCTTCACGGGTTGTTGGAGTGCGCCTAGCCAACTGCTCTGCGAGAATTTGATAATCCCGTGAAAGGTGTATATTGGCGACACGGTCGTAGGAGCGTTTGGTAGGCTTCCATGATGAATCAGCAGTCCCGTTCGCTTGCCATATGTCTCTGTGGGAGCTGAGGATATCTCGTTCTAATTGTTCGACATCCTTAGTGCGCAATTTCATCTCTTTGTTTTCGTCTCGACTATTGACAGCTGAAGCGCTCTCAAAGCCTGTGTTTTCTAGATGTCTTGAGAGCTTCTGAAGAGTCTTCTCACGGATTTTTCTAGCTGACCGAGCTCTTTTCTTGGGACTGGGCTGCTCCGGGGAACTCGAGAGTCTCTGACCTGACACTGGGACTGGAGGTGTGACTGTGCCGTTCCTTCCCGATTCAAGAGCAGGGGAAGCCGACTTGATCTTGGTAGAAAATTTCTCCTGTCCGATGATTTTCCATACAGGAACCGAGTTTTCCTGTATAGATCTTGCTTCCTCTACCGTCAAAGATTTCAAGTCCTTTATCGAGATGAACTTGACGTCTTGGTATAAACTCTCAACATCTATATCTATACCCCGCGTCTTCAACATGTGTTGTATCGCAACTGCACGCAGCCGGCATTTCATGTTAACTCTTCGGTGTTCAGGGTGTGAAACCCGCAACTCTTCCACGGGTAACCGTACCCTGTCTCTCGCTTTGCTGTTCTTTCGCACGCTTACTTCCATGTTTTGGTACAAATTCCAAACATCTATGTCTATACCCCGCATCTTTAACATCCCTTGCATCCCAAGTGCACGCAGCCAGAGAGTCTCTTTACGTCTTTGGTCTTCAGTGTTCAAACCCGCCAACTCTTCCATGGGCAATTTGTCCTGGCTCAAACCTGTACTCATAGCATCGATCTGTTGCGATTGACCTTTAGCTCTGCGGCCCGCCTCTTTCGCTGGCGACGATATCTGTGGATCCTGGTCGCCTGACTCACACGGAGTATCTACCTTTTCTTCGTCCTCTATGCGAGATACTGATGAAAGCTGTCGTCCAGAGTCTGCTGTGAGGTAGTCATGACCGGATTTATCGTTTAACATGTTGCGCTCCTTTGATAGCCTGCTAGCGGCTGCGATTGCGCACGGATTCGGTTTTGATCCTTTGGTGTTTATGCTTTCAACCGAAGACCAACGCGCTACCATTGCGCCAAGGCTTCTCTTTAGGAAGTGTGTGAGTTTTGATCTTAGTGCTGGGTTGCGGCTCTCTGGCTGTGCTTCTTCGTTCAGGCTCTGACTCTTTTCTCTGTCTATCCTGAGTTGTTTCTGCTCTGTCTCGTATTCTATCCTGGATCGTTTCGATTCCTTCTTGCGTCTCATGAGTACCTCATTTTCCAAATTCCGGAGTTTCGAAAGCTCTTTCTTTTTATACCTGTCCTGAGACGGAACATCTACTTTCAATTGCTTGTGTGTATCAAGCGCGGCTTTTTTGATGACTTCCTTGACAGTTTCAATGCTTTTCCCAGAATCCACCCACACGGCACCAAGGATAGCTTCAACCGCCTCGGCAACCGCCTCGCCATACGCATCGTCGGCATCGAAATTGGCATTGGGCTTTGGGGTCCACTGATTATACCATACCAAATTTTCGCGTATACCAAGTGCTTTCCCTTTTTCGCGAAGAACCTTTCGACTTTCTAATTTGCTTTGCATCTTACTGTAGTTTGCTGCTTGTTGTCTCAGCTCAGATATGTGAGCTGCACGTCGAACATACCTGCAGGGTTTCCCGTTTGGAACCAAGTATCGCACAAAGCTAACGTGAGAATGCGATCACCTAGCAGTGCCATTCGGTTGTTCCTGTCGACGTGATAAGTCTTACCACCGAAGTATAGTGGTATAGCCGATGATGTGAGCTTCAGTGCTTCGATGCACAGCATTTTGTTCTTGAAATTGTATCCTATACGTTCCTCGACACGCCCCACCTTCGCCGCTACATCAACTAGATCATGATAGACAATTGGTGGGGATGTATGCAATTGCAACCGATTGGCCTCAAGCTCCGGGAAAATCTGATCTTTCCGTTGAAACAGGTGTGGATTACGAGCTTTAAAATTAGAATACGTGCTGTTCTCTTGAATATCATCTCGACTCCAAATGCTTTTGTGGTTCTGGTTGTGTAAGGATCTTTTTACATGCCATGTAAATGGGTTGCTCCTGCCGGAGAGCTTCGCTGGGAGGCGGCAACGAACACGTCTCAGTGGTCCAGGCCACTTCTGCAGTCTACATGACGTCCATTGCTTGGGCTTAGGAGGCATCCCGAAAGAGTTGCGCGACCTGCACCTTGGGAAGACTGGCCCATGTTAGTAGTCTGCTCTACCAGAAACGCGGCGTTCTGGTTGGTCGACGGGGTACAAATCGCACGTTACGTACCAGCGCAGCGTCAATTGTGAGGGAGTATTCTATACCCAAATGCTGGGACAGAGCAGTTTTTTTCTACGCCACACTTAAGATGGGTGGGTCGAGCGCTTGGTTTCGATGATGTCGATGACGGAAGAGGTATGAGAGACATGTATGGTCCACCAGTAGTGTGAATCCTTAGTGCATCGACCGCACAGACAATCCTTGCTACCCCTTCAAGACAAACGTTCCCCATGCACGGTTCGGAATTCCATCAACAATACTCAAAATGACGATGTACATTACGGCTCACAATCAAGCTCAACACAAAAAAAGAACCAAGAACACAGGCAGTCACGAAAATAGTATAGTAGTTACCAACGTCAACTTACCTGACGCCTCTTTCGTTACCAGGACTATCTGAACTTGGGCTTCTTATGCATTGTATGATTTGGGCTCGGATGGTAGCCATGTGAAACAACTATTATTGGCCGTTGACTAGCCGCCAGTTCCGCGATCAGGGCGTCGAAGATACTTGATCGAAGATGATTGAAAAGCGATTCTAAGTCATGTTGTGTAATTGGAAGTGGTGGCGTATGCTTGCGCGAGTGAGCTACTGGCAAGTGCGTCGACGAATTGGCATACAATGAACGGCTGCTCGGAGAATGTGCCTATGGCCACATTGTGCCATCCATCACGCATAACACAATTGGTTACTCAAACGTGCTGCGTGTCATATCACACGTCATATACATCAATTCCACAACAACATGACTACATGGCTTTGAGCTCTAATATATAGTAGTGAAGTCGAAGAGGGCTTTTGTATTGTCAATGTCATCACATTTAAGAATGACACGAACCGGAAGAGTGTTCCCGACGTTCGTACTTATGGTCTGGCTCCATATGTAGGTAACACCAACCCCTCTGATACCAAGGCCCAGCGTTACATTCTATCGCCAAGAGGGAAGGACACATACGGTACAAGAAGAAAACACCGAGAGAACATGGCGGATCAAGACTAGGAGTCTTCTAGCCAGCCAAAATAGTTACTTTGACCTTCAGTTGTCCACTCTACAACACCAGCCTTTTTGATGATTTCTTCGCCGGCCGTACGCTCTGCGGATTAGAAAACACGTCCAACGGATCGATTTCCGCCTTGATGCGCTCCAATCTATCGACATTGCCACCCCAATACA
>Ga0058698_10000854_pt1 | contig 15237 bp, 14 predicted proteins | sample AgamicAsSfe_FD_67288 | JGI IMG/M metagenome (GOLD analysis project Ga0058698, IMG submission 67288) | Agave microbial communities from Guanajuato, Mexico - As.Sf.e | ecosystem: Host-associated > Plants > Phyllosphere > Phylloplane/Leaf | place: Guanajuato, Mexico | collected 2012-05-30
TGGGTAACGGTAACTGAGAAGGCCGTTCTGGAGATGAACAAGAGCTCAAGCAATATTGTCAAATGCAAGGTGACTGACCAATGAATCTGGTACGAGAGAGAGAGAGAGAGAGTAAGAAGAGATCCAACGCGAAGCAGGGAAAAGATCCAATTACCATTATGACTCCCTCAAAGGTGTCTAACTATACTATCAAACGTGGTATCATGTCGTCTTATCCAAAGCTCCATTCATATCCCGCTATTTCGTCTCAAGGAGAAAGAACTACTCCGTGGTGGAGAAGACATACTCAGCCTCGAGCGTGTAAGCTGGGCTAGCGGGGCCGAAAATCTGCCTGTCTTCACGCATCCATTCAGGGTGGTTGATAGCGTCGATCCAGTCCTGGACCTCCATGACAATGCAGCCGTACTTGGGGACCAATCCACTGCCTCCCTCAGCGCCTTGAGTAGACTTGATGGGAATGGTACCTGTAACGTTGTCAATAGTTATCAAAGCATTCCAAAGGATCTAACATACCATCTTGGCCGGGGCAGCTGTACATCTGGAAAGCCTCTTGGTCGGAGTAGATGTCGAGCTTGATACCAGACCACTCACTAGACAAAGAAGCGACAGGTCCAGAGTTGCGCCAGTCCAGAGTCTCAGCTTGGTTGCGGTTGACAAGGTAGCAGGTATCGTAACCAGTGCAGTTGAAGCCGCAGTTGCCAAGAAGCTCGGGCGCAGTCTGGTTGGCGCCGATCTGCTTGGGAGCCGACCAGAAGTCGTTGACTGAGTATTGCTCGTTAGGAAGGATAGTGCCGGTAGGGATGAGAATATTATCCACATCCATACGTTGGCCAGAGTAGGGGATGTGGAAAGTGTGGTTTAGCGCGGTCTCATCATCAGGGTTGCCAAATCCATCCAAATTCCAGTAAGTCTATTCTGATCAGCCTCGCCTTGATGTGCCAAAATACTAGTCTACTTACGTGGGAAGTCAGCATGATGGGTGTCTTCTTGGTGGTAGCAAGAGCCACAATCTTGATGTTCCAGGTGTATGGGGTCATGGTGTAGGTGACGTAGCTCACGACCTCACCAGGAAAGCCTTCCTTGCCGTCAGGATCGACAATAGAAAAGGTGATGGACTCTTGGGTCTGCGACACAACGGTGAAGTTGCGGTAGTCCCATCCATCTGGTCCACCGTGAAGAGTGTCGTTGTTGTTGTTCTCATTGGGCTCGATGTGGAAGGTCTCGCCGTCAATGGAAAAGGTAGAGTTTCGAATACGATTGGCGTAACGACCGGGCACACCACCAAAATGGGGATGAACCTCACCCTCGTATGCAGTCGCGTTGTCGAAGCCGAGAACGATATCGCGCTCAACACCATCCTTGCCCTTGACGAACAGATTGGAGACGGACGCGCCATATGGGATAAAGTGACCACGGATACCCTCAGACGAGATCGTGTACTTGCCGTCCTTGTCAGGTCCAAGAGACGAGCTGTTCTGCGCAAAGGCAGCCGCAGCAAACAGAGGGAGTACAGTTGAGAACCGCATCGTGACTTGCCAAGCTCGAGTGAGTTGAGAAGTGGAGGTGATGTGATGTGGTGTGGAGAAGAGTATGGGGTTGAAGGGCGGAGAGTGATTAAATACTACAGGGACAGACCATCGGCGCAATTACCGTTCCACGATCCTGTGACTAGGATGCCATCCCGCATACTCACTTCTCCAGCCTCCGGGTTTATGGTGCTAACGGGGTCGCACTGGGGAAAAGGGCGGGTCGCCGCTTGAGGGTAGCGAACGTGCGCTTCCCCGCAAAGGCCTCCATGGGTGTCAATTCCCCAGGAACACGGCTATGACGAAACCGGCCCGCACAAGCTTGCAGAAGCTGCACACCAGTCCCTTTCGTGCCATGAAGCGCAAAGATCAGCTGTCGCACAATATTGTCGCTCTCAATTGCACTTGCTCTTCTTTCATCTGTCGTACCGTGAGGCATCCAGCTCCCTTGCAAGCTCGAAGCCTCGGTCGTCATAGCTCTAAAATCGCGACTAAACAATCTCACTCGACAAGGATCAGTAGAGCAAAAGGCACCGGCAGAAATCACCATTCGCGGAAAATCGCGGAAAAAACTAAGCGCGCCGCTTTGACAGGCAAAGGTCATGGATATAGCTTGGTTGTTGATGTGGAGAGCGGCTGGTGTTGCCCTTGCGAATGAGCTTACCCGTTGAGGCGGAAGCTTGACCACGCCACAGGTCGTATATGCACGCTCGGGATGGTATACTGAATACAGGAATTATGCCGCCATCGTTCTTTGTAGCGACTTACGGATATTGTGTTTCTATCTAAGCTTCAGGATACAATACACAGCTGGCAGGTCTTGAAATAGGCCACGCCATGTCTCGTTCTTTTAACAGTTGTCATCTGATTAGATGGCCCGAGCTCTCTTTCGTCGTACTCCGCATACCTAGTTCCACACTTGAACCTGCTTACATCTTACATTCATAGAATCGTCGCACCTATCACCTGCTCATCTGCGTCCGCACATCAAAAAGGTTCTAGGTCGCCTTTCCTACAACTGACGGCCTTCTTCGTCTGGACCAGGCGAGGAAGGTGATCGGAGAGTCGCGTGGCCTCGGTTGGCACCAGCGTACACCAAATCGCGGTCATTACCCCGGTGTGAATCAGCAAAAGAACGTGTAGGCAGAGTGTATGGGTACAGCTCGTTGAGACCCGGCAGAGCCATGTTTACTGGTACTTGAGTACCTTGGAGGCCGAGTCCATAGCTAGTGTACGGATGTTGTCGGTCGTGAGCAAAAGGCTCGACAACGTGATCATCACAAGCACTTTGCCAGTTGGTAATATACTGCTTGTTGTCTTCCGCTGCTGCTGCTTGGGCGTCGAGATGAGAGACGACCGAGTCAATACGTCCTTGCGGTCGTGGCGCGTCAATTTCGGAGGCGACGTTGACAGCAGTGAGCAGGTTGTCCAAACTTGTTCGAGTGGGAAGCTGGTGAGAACGGTAAGAGCTTAAGCCTTCGAAATAGGGCTGGTTCTCCTGGTATTGATGAGGGGTATCGGCAACGGTTAGAGAAAAGTCTTTCGATTCAGGTACCATCAAGGGCGCCATCGGAGCCTTATATGCTGACACATTCCTCTTGGATGCAGCTGAGGGAGCCTGTTCTAACGGACGTGACGGAATCATGCCTCCTTTGCAGCTCGGGTGTTCGTTCCAGCTTACGCTCGGTTTGTTGTTCTTCGCCCAGCAGCCGGTAGTTGTTTCCAGGTTGTCAAGCTTGTTACCCCAGTGATGCTTCTTGACCCGAGATCGGCTGGAAAAGCCCTTGCCACAGAGACTGTGGATGTAGGGCCCACGTCCATGTGATGATTTGTTTTCGTCCATGACCCTCTTCTTCGGCTTGGGTAGAACAAATGGTTGGTCGACGGTTGTGGTTGATGTTGAAGTAGGACTAGCAGTCGGGGTAACATCTTCACTGATATCCTCCTTTACATCAACTTGAACTCTTGAGCTTTCACGACAACGCTTTTTCGACGGTGGTGGCATATCATTGATGGCTTTTCCAATGGGGACAGCAACCGGAACTCCGAGCACGGAAGGGCTGGTGGTCGCCACTTGCCCCTCCTCTGGCGAAGAATTTGGAAACAGGTGAGTTTCGCGAGAAAGAGATGGAGAGTCGAAGTGATTGCTGGCGAGAGGCTGCGCATGATCGAGCATCGGACTGCTGGCGACAGGACACCAGGGCTGACTGTAAGAGGCTTTGGGTTCTGTACGGATGTTAGCGATAGGCTCTGATACTTGTGATGAAATCGGTTCTCACCCTTAGGCTGGTCTATATCCTCCCAGTTGTACGGAGAACGACTTCGCTGCGTTATGATCTCTACACCATGTTGCTGCCTTTCAGGGATCTTGTCCTCTTCATGGCTTCTCATGTGAGGACCAAAACTGGCAGATTCAGTCAAAACAGGGGAGGTGAATGCGTTCGGGTGACAGAATTGGCCGGGGGTCTGGTGCATCGACGAAGATAGTGGCAATCCACCAACACCATGAACTCCAGAACCGAATACTCCCTCGGAATAGGTAGATGAATAGTTTTGGCTTGCCTCGTACCACAACGGAGAAATTGGAGGCAGACGCATCTGAGGCTGGTGAGCTGGCTGTAGGAATTGCGGGCTGGGGATTCCTTGGCTGAAGGGCTGATGCGAGCCGAAGTCAAAGTCGCCCATTCCCCAGTCTGCGTCCTTATGGAAGAGGATATTCAAGAGATCTTGCTTGAGGTCTGCTTGATCTCCGAGCGCAAGCCTGATTGCAACGAGTGTGTCCTTTTTTGATAGGCGTCCTTCTCGAAATGTGCCGAGAATATTCAGGATACTCATTACTTCCGATGACTCCTCCCCGAATCGCAGCTCCAATAGTCAGTATCAGTCGTTTTATGAGATATTCAATCTTCCACATGGTTCGGGTGGGTTGTTTGAGGAACGACTTACTTTGAGGTTGTCTAAGAATGTGTAGACAACTTGCCTCATAGTAGGCTGCTGACGCCGCTCTACATGTTCCCATTTCTCGTTGGCCGTCATGGAGTACGCCATTTCGGTCGAATATAGTGATTGTTGTGTATCTTGAAGCATCTCGTCGCAATTAAGTGCTTCCATGGTTTTGGCTCAGATAGGTAGCGCGAGCACGTATCTTGAACAATAGCTCGATCGCAACACCGACGTCGATGTGATATGGTTGAGGAAGAGATGGAGATGACGAGTCTCGTGGCACAGGCGCTCGGTTCTCAAATAACCGAACCTATCGAGCCTATTCTGGTGAAGTGACGATGAAACACACGTGAACACGCGTCCTCCGCTCTTCGGTCTCGCAGAGGCGGCAACGCAATTTCAGCGTTTGTATGGTACGTGGATACTCGCAGCCGGAGGATTTGACGAGTTGTTTGTACGTGGTGTCACAAGCACGGTCTATGCCCCATTCGGACAACTGGTGATGCGTCTGAGGGAAGTCGCCATGAGGGCAACAGAACAACAACACCAAACTCTCGTCACAATCAGCATATCTGGGGTGATTAAATCGCACTACATATACGATACTGATCCAAAACGTTCCTGTCGAGTGACAATCGCCTGTATTGGGGTATCCGGTTATGTCATGGTATTCTGACCTCTAGCGCCACCTGCAGTGGCTCGTACTGAATCATTGAATGGTCGTTGAAGCTCCGCTAAGTTCGTGTATCCTTCGAAGCGATCAAGCGGCCTCTAAAGACCGTTTGGCGGGAATGGCCGGCATCATAAACCACCTCTACCACGCTTTTCCTGCAATGCCAACCGCCGTCCATTCGGTCGAACAATACAAAGTCGGCAGGCTGACCAGGCTCTAGGGCAAGAGACGTGGAATCACAGCCTATAGCGGCTTTTGCCCGAGCCGATACGGTTTCCTGCATGAGTTAGAGTGGTCGTCGAGACGGAGCTGAACGGCCACTTACATATAGGAGTTCGGCATCTTTCTTTGTTCCAGCCTGGTACAACCCGACACCCAGAGATGCGATAGTCTAGATCATAGTGTCAGCAACACCTCTGCTTGATTGTGGGTGTGACATGTCTTACCAGAGGATCGCAATTCCCGTACGGCGTGAAGGCGTTGCCCACGTTGTTGACAGCAATCGCAGCATTGAATCCGTACTCGTTGATGAGTTCGACGACTGGCAAGGTTCCACGCACGTTCTCTGGCGTCCGCATCATGAAAAGATCGGAAGTCGGTAGACCCACGAAAGAAATCGGCAGATCGCCTACTTCTTGTCTCAGATGCGTCCACTCGTCATTCCGAAACCTTGTCAATCTTGTGCAATGGCCTAACGTGATCTGTTTGCTCCCCGCTTTCTTGCTCCATTCTAGCTCTTTGATGGTGTTCAAGGCATCCCAGACCAGAGGCTTTTTGTCTTCTTCCAGAAAGTAGTCAAGATGGAGATCGAGATGCTTTTGGTGCTTTAGAGCTAACTGCGTGATCCATTTAACATTGTCTAGAGACTTTTCCTCGTCATCTTCAACATATGGCGTGCTTCCAAGCACATCTACTTGCCCCAACGAGGCAGAGTTGGTCATTAGCTTTCTTACCTCCTCGCCCCCGTCCTGGCCAGAAAAGAGCGGGAGCTGGGCGAACGCGCATATCTGCACCTCACACCGATCCTTGAAGATCTCTCTCAATTTGAGACCCGCATCCAAGCACTTCATCTTTACCACCCCGTCCACTTCCACAAAGGCTCGCATAACGGTTACACCATGTTGGATGCTCTCTTCAATGAGGCGTGTGCCCCTTCTTAGGAGGTCATCCTCCTCAAACCTTGACTTTGCCTCGCCTGTCATCTCCATAGCCTCCTTGAAATCGCCGCTCTCAATCTGCAGGTCGCTGAATTTAGGATCTTGAAGGAGAAAGCATTTGTCGAGATGGATGTGAGCGTGGCAGAGCGACGGCGCTATGAGACGGTTGCCTCCATCCAGTGTGTCCTCGTGGCCATCCTGGCAGTCACTATGGTTGTCTACTGAGGCTATTTTCCCATCTTTGATGGCGATATCCCAGAGTGTCGACGGCGGCTTGTTTGGTAGACGGACGTTGGTTATCTTCTCGAGTGTCTTGGTTGACATCCTGTCCTGCATGCTTTCCTTCTCTTCACTAGACTAGAGGCGTAGATGCTCAGGGTTGATGGGCCGCGGGCTAACAAAGGACAGATTGGAGAAAAAGAAAGGAAGGAGAAGAACCAGGAACACCGATAATGACGCTTAGACAAAGCGAGGAAATGCTAGATCGCTTCACTGCACGAGCGTCAACAGATGCCAAGAGCGATGCTGGAGCAGTGAATGGGAGTAAACTCTAATAGCAGCAGAGAACAGGTATTAAAGGCTATCAATATGCATCACACGAGTACACCAGATGTTGATGAGGCCGGAAATAGATGCAAAAGCTTGTGCAGTCGAGAGATGGGTGGGGGTGGTGCCCCGCATGGCTATAGGGGGAGCTAACTCTGTATCCGTGCATGTTGTACGTACCTAAACCTTGACGCGTCTCCAAAGAAGTTACCATCCTATCCACCTTCCATCTCCACTGACGCGCTTTCATCGCGAATTTCGCTGCCGTTCATTTTTGCACACCTTCCAACATGCAGCCGAACTATCAGGCACGGGGATATAATTATCCGCAACAGCACAATGCAGCTACACCTTCCCGACGACCAGGTAAGTACCCATTGCCAAACACAGCTGCCACAACACGTCCTCCTGCACCGACCGCCTGCGCATACTCTCCGTAAAAGACGATGATTAGTAGGAACGACCTCGCTCACTTGTTTCGCAACCCAGGCCCCATTGTCCACCCTCCGCACCCAGCTGCGCAACCGCAGTACAACACCGCCAACATGCAGGCTTCGCAGCGCGCCGAAGCCGAGCGCCGCGAGAAGATGCGCCGCATCGCAAAAAACCCGACCGACAAGAACATCCCCGAGGGCGTCGAGGACGTGTGCATTGGCGATGCCGTAGCGCGCTACAAGGAATTGCGCGAGGTCGAGCGCACACTGGATGCGACTATGATGCGCAAGAAGCTGGACGTTATGGACTCGAAGCACCATTCGCGCGCATCGCGCTATGGCACCATGCGCATATGGATATCAAACACCGCCGAGAACCAGCCTTGGCAGAGCAGCGGCATCGACGCGGATGCCTTCGATTTTGAGAGCGAGAACAACGCGACGTACCGTGTCAAGATCCAAGGACGCTTGCTCGACGAAGAGGGTGATGAAGGTCTCGAGGATGACGAGGAAGATGAGAAGGACGCCGATGCGATGTATGTCTGCTCAGCTTTTCCAACGCGGCAACGCTAGCTCGAGAGCCTGCCGATCGCAAATATATTTCAGTAGGAAACTAACTGGTATCTAGGGACGAAGACGGAGCAGAGAAAAAGCCAGCCGCAAAACCGAAGCTATTTTCGCACTACTTCACATCCATCAACATCGATTTCGACCGCGCCAAGAGCTTACAACCTGACAACTTCACGCAAATCGAGTGGAAACGGCCTGAGAACCCTACTGCGAAGGAGGCCAACTTTAGCGAACTCGAATTTGAGCGCAAGGGCGACGAGAACATCAACATCACTATCAACCTGCAGCGATACCAAAATCCCGAGGTCTTCCGCCTGAGCAAACCTCTCGCCGAGTTGCTCGACACCGATGAGGAGGATCGCGCTGGTGTTCTCATGGGCATCTGGGAATACGCGAGGTCACAACATCTGCAACAAGAAGACGATGAGCGCAAGTTTGCATGTGACGCCAGGCTGAAGGCTCTCTTCGGTGGCCAAGACCATTTCTTCTTCCCAAACCTGCCCCAGCTCATCAAGCAACACCTCACGACTCTCCCACCTATCCAGCTACAGTACACCATTCGCGTGGACAAGGACTATATCTCGCCCGCTGCCGATTCGGGAAAGACCGCTTCCGAGCCGACCGTATACGACGTCCAGGTAGCACTCGAAGACCCCATGCAGCCACTATTCCAAGATATCCTGCGCCGACCAGATAGCATACAGACCCTTCAAGAGATCCAGAAGATCGACGAGCAGCTTGTGCTATTGATGGGGGCGATCGGTCAATCAAAAGCAAAGCACGCCTTCTTCACCAGCATGTCCAAGGATCCCGTGGCCTTCTTCAAGCGCTGGTTGTCTAGCCAGAAGCGAGACCTGGAGGTGCTACTTGGCGAGGCTACGCGAGGTGGTGGAGAAGACGTATCTGGCGAGGAATGGCGACGAGGAGGAGCTGATGGTGTATGGGGCAGCGAGGTCGCCAAGGAGAGCGTGGCCTTGTGGCTGGCCAGGTCCAATATCAAGCCTCATTAGGAAGAGCTGCTTGGTTAATTTCCTTGCTAGGTTGTAGGAGTTTGCACTCGTATTCAGAGGAGCCGGGCGAAAACACGGCGTTCGTATTCGATACCCAAAGATCAGTTTCTTCAGCTTCAACGACGATGCCGTGAAAACGTTCTGTGGGGTGTTTAGATTGTGATAGATGACCATGGCGTGGGGACCATGATAATGCGCATACATACACCAGCCATGAAGCCGGCGAAACTTCATCGATCTTATCTACTCAGTCTGCTTATGGATTTCGTGTGATGAGAGCGTCTCATCGTTGGAGGTAGCATCTGTGTCAGCTCTATAGGGTGGGTCAGCTTCGTCCGGAAGCAGCTAGTCGATATCGTCATCCTTCTTCACTGATCTTGCATCAGGTAACTGTAACACAAAACAATCAAATAACCTTTCTCTAGGCCGCAATACCAACACCGTGGCGGTTTGACACGGCTGAAGTTTTTACTTGTCGATTCGCCCGCTGCGCACGGATGTGTTCACGACCTCTCGAAGTGTCGTCTCCCATGTGCACTCTAGTTTGGCGTGGATTGCGAACTTTGGAAGGTACGACGCACGAGAGGAAATATTGGTAGTTTCCATAAAGCAAATAGGGAGTACATGCAGCGCCTTGATGCTAGGCTCAAATGCAGCAAAGTTGAAACACGGCAATGTGTAGGCTGTCCAATGGCGAGCCCTAACTAAATCAGTATGCCTCCAGCCTCCCTCAGCCTTATCCGAAGTCACAAACAGATCTAACCTGGATGTATATGTCTAAAACCCTATGCCTCCGACGCTCCTTCGGCTTAATATGAAAGCGATTTCTCTATGAGATCTAAAGGAAACTTACAGCCTAAGTAACCTCCTATCAACACATCATGGCCATTCTACCAAACGTCGTCTATCCACCGAATATCCTCCGGCCACGCACTGTCATTGAGAATAGTCTAAGTGGTGGTGGAATCGCCGGAGTTGTCCTTGGCTCCCTATGCGGTCTCCTCATTCTCCTAATCATCTTTTGGACGTATGCGCAGCGAAAAAGACGAGGTAGTCGGAACACACAATCACGTCGTCAATGCGATCCGAGGGGCGATGGGGTACCAAACTTAGAACAACACGCAACAGCCTCCACTCGAGAGTCCACCGTCCCTACACAAGCAGTACCCGGCATCACTCCCTTGGAGATCGACAGCATCACCACTGTCAATCCTTGGAAAGTGGAGTACCAGCCCAACCCAGTTATGTTTCCTCATTTATCAGCCCCAATCGGGAATATTCATTATGAGGATGAGGAAGAAGGTGTAGTTTTCAGTACGAATCAGACAAGCCTACGAAGACCCGAAAGCATAATCGAGGTGTGCAGCACAAGATCGAATAGCTTTGGGACCCCGTCAGCGATATATGCAGCGGCCAATGGACCTGGATCCAGAGGTACTTCGCCGCCGCTTCAAGCTATCAATATCAGATCTTCTGGTGATTCAGTACCCCCTCTGAAGTCTAGTAGATCAGATCTACCAATGGACAATATTCTGCCTGTCATGACGTCAGAAGTCCCTACGACCTACGAAAGCAAGAGTCCATGTCAGAGTGGGCTTGGGACGGTCGAAATAATCAACACTACCCCAATCAAATCGTCGGAGCTATATCCAGGCAATTCTGACACTGGTGTCACGGTTGTATCGTCACCGAGGTCTTTCACAGAGGCGAGCAGTAGCACAAGGACCTTATCCCTGCAGGCATCTTCACGCACCTCGCCGACCGGTAATCCATCAGTATCAAAAGTCACTATATTTCCTTCCAAATCGATCGAAGCAGATACTGATCCGGTGTATCCGTGTTCTATTTGCCACCTCAAGTTTCGAACACCAGGCCTGAGAAGGTATGTAGCCTTCAACCATAAACGATACTCAGTCTTCAAGCCTCTTTGCTCACCCAAACTTTTGTAGAACCCATCAGAATCGTAAACACAACCTCCGATATTCGTGCGGAATATGTGATTCACGATTTGGGCTCCGTGCGGACCTTCGACGTCACGAAAACAGTGTCCATCGAGGTGATCTTCATGACTTTCCTACAAAAGTGTTCCAATGCCCGAACATTGGCTGCTCGGATCCACAAAAGACGTACGCCCGAAAAGATAACTTCAGTAGACATGTCAATCGTTGCGAGAGGGCTATTGTCAAAGCGAAGTCACTACATGATGCAGGCATGGAAAAGCGCGAGGGTAACCACAGACACTGGAAAATGCCGAGCCAGACCCGGGAACATGATCCAGATGTGGCAATGTGAGGCAGACCGGGTGCTTTTGGAGGACTCTCATTCGAACCAATGGATGGCTCAATACTCTACGATAGCCAGGTCGAAGCATACACGCATCGCGCTGGTTGCCCTTCGCAGGACTTCACGGAGAAACTATGCGTCTCCGGAATTGTATCATAGGGCAACTTTTCACAGCGGCGACATGCATGCATCATATCTCTCGCTTTGTGCCAATGAGAGAGAGGATGTAGAGCATCTTTCCTGATTTCAAGAGGGAGAAGTGCATTTGCATGATGCACAAGACAGAGTCCCTCGACTTTCCGCCATCTGCATATGTGATTGGCTCCAATCTATCAGCATGAGTATGCCTCACTCAGCCTCGCAGTCACCCGTACATCCCATAATAGTAGCATCTCTTGCTTTTCGCTCGCCCAAAATAACTCTTCTACTACCACCATACCCTTACAGTCAATATGGCCCCCATCGCCTTCGCTGTCCGCTCCACAATATTGCATACTGCGCCTTCCCGTAACAAACGAGCCTCATCTGCGACCAACAATCCCGCTCTCTTGATTGGTATCAGTGTCTCAATTATATGCTTCGTTATCGTTATTGGAGCAGGATGGTTTTTCATCTGGAGGAGGAGGAGGGCGGTAAGGAGGCTTTCAGGTGGTGTGGAGGAGCCCTCGGAGCTTGACACGACATGTGGTCGACAGAAGCACAGATACGAACAAAACGCACCAAGAATAACACCAGAGCTGGATGGGAACGTGACACCAGTCGAAGCCGGTGCTACTGCTACATTACCAAGATATCCAGAATTGCTACGGCGGCCACACGAGCTCGCATCAGCAGAGAAATCCGACTTCACAGAACTGGGTAGATATAGTGAGCCAGAGCAGTTTGTCGATTGTAATGAGAGAATTGAGCAAGAACATCTACCAATCGGGCAAAGTGAGCTTTGACACTGGCTATTCTCAAGCTTTCGCTAACAATATTTCTCTAGTTCAATCGTCAAACATCCCTCCTGTTCACACCAGTGTTGGAAGCAATAACAACCCAGGGGCATTGAGTATCCAACAGCCCATACAAGATTATGTCGATCCGTTTGAAGTCGAACTTAACTTAAACCCTGTTTACTATCCATCTCGTGCCGGTCTATCTGACAGACCAGGCGAGCACCCAGATCAAACGATATATCTCCCGGACTCCGAGAGGCAGCGGGTACACAGTCTCATCCCGCTTCCTCTTAGATCAGGAACATCAGATATGGAGATGCATTCCACAGAGACGTCTACAAATGCCGATGAATTGCATATGCGAGAGCCAACGCCGAACTGGAACAGGACGTCCATCGACGTAGGACAGAGAGCGAATGCATGGCCGCTGAGAGACACGAAGAATCAGCTGGATTTGGAAATTCAAAGGCAAATTGACGAAACAGAGGGCACGCCTGAGCACGACAAAATGGAAGTAGATGCAATCTCTACCTTCTCACCAACTCCTCGAGCAGCTGGTCCAAGTCGTGCTTTTTCTCCACCACTTGTTTCCAATTTAGCGCCCCGCAGGAGAGTAGCAGTCCTCGATCTACATCCCTTGGAGACTGATAACGGAAAAGCTGAACGGGATAATGACCAGAGCAAGGGTAGAGACAGTAACTTAAACCAAAGACGGCGTCAGAAGCAACGTACGTTAATGCCCAAGTCATCATCCCCACAGAATTCGAAAACCACATCAAGCCCACAGTCAAGCAAGTCCACGCCTGATTCTGCGAAGACCAAGTTGAGTTTCGCGTCTACGGCTACAAATGCGACACATACTACATCGCCAGGATCAGCTATCACTACACCATCAATGGCAACAGAATCACCTGCCAGCTCATGGAGTCCCCAAGAGAACAACCTGGAATGCCAAACCTGTGGTCAACTGTTTAGCACTGCAGGCCGCCAGAAGTATGTATCTTCCCATCTCGCAAGACTTCCCAGCAGCCTGCATATGTGATGCAAACCTTTTTTACACCCAATCAGTCTATCATACTACCATCAAACATATACTAACAGAGTCTTCAAAGGAAACACTACAACCGCATACACAATCTCCGCTACGTATGCGACATCTGCGCACGACCGTTTGGTGTAAGAGCAGATTTAGAGCGCCATGAGCATACAGTGCATGCCGAGTTTTTCCGGTCTCTCAAGCGTTCTTGGTGCACTGTCCCCGGCTGTCCAACGCCGAATAAGGAGTGGAAGCGGAAGGACAATTTCACTAGACACGTTAGAAGCTGTGAAACGAGGGCGGCGGCAGCAGTCAGCCGAGGGCGCGGGAAAGGCAAGGAACGAGCTGTAGAGTAGAAAGGGCGTTTCAAGAGTGAAAAAGATGGGTATTTAACGTTTCGAACAATTACCAAAAACCCTCATCTCCCCACGTAGTCCGTACTCGTGAACTCGCGCAAACAGGCATGCATGCTCATGCGTTCGCGTCCGAACATTCCTATATCCACACATACAAATGTACAATGGCGCAGCTTCCTCGTCCTCCTCTCAGGAAGTCGCCTGGTCTTCTTCTTCTCCCCCTCATTCTATGTTTCCCTAATATGTTGCTGCTGGCGGAGCAAGCTCTCTGCCCAGTAATCCCAACACTCTTTGAGTAAGAAATAAACAACGTAACCGACAACGCCCGTCTCGCACACCGTCCGAGGGTGGTGGAACATGCAAATTTGATGCGATTGATGAGGAGAAGCGACGACACTTCAAGCGTCGCAAAGTCCAGGGGGGCGGCATGAAGAGCCCAACACGCCAAAAACGCCACGCAGGAGAAATGGACCTGAACCGGGGAAAACATCTACTGAAGGGAACTCGTTGGTGGAGGCGTTGTCAAGGGGCGTGAAAGATGGCGAAAATGAGGTTTTCAAGTGTTGCTGATGATGACTCTGGCGCCCTCTTTGCCCAGCACACCGCGCTCCTTGGCCTTGGGGCTCCTGTCCCGACCCTTTTTGCGACTGAGGAAGCCGAGCATGCCAGACGGTTTCTCGGCGTGGGCATCTTTCTGTACAAGGGCGGAACTCTGGTTAGCCATCTCGGTCCAGGAGCCATGCTCATTGAGAACTACCTGTACGCCTCCGGTTGTGCTGATGCTGCGCTGCGATCCGCGCTGGCGGTTATTTATGGGGCGGGAGAAAGAGGGCGTCGGAATCTCGGAGCCGTCATGGGGGAAATAATCAACATGCTCGCCACGCTGCGATGTGGGTGAGCCAGTGTTGGCGGTCTGGTTCAGAATGTTCGTGGCAAGCGGAGGGCTGCCGTTGGGCGATTGCGTTGATCGGGCGGTAGTAGCGGAGCGGGTAGGATGGAGATCGCCGTCCTGGGACTTGTTGGTCGGCGCGACTGGGCGCCCCCATGGGTCTACCTGCTGCCCTGCTGCAGATGTGGGAGCGTTGTCCGGCTGGCTTGTATTGCTCGCTCTTGAGCCGCCGACCGAGTCTTGGGGATCTGCCACTGCTACAGCAGCCGGAGGCCGCTGGTCTGCAGCGGTTGTGTAATTGAAAGGCTCAAACAAAGTCTCAATCATCCTGTGGAGCTCCTCTGCCCGTATCTCCTGCTCGGTCGCATCGTCCTTGAGCGCTTCTCTGGGCTTCTGTCTGCGCGCTCTCGCCTCAAGTGGTGCCTCTTCCAATAACAACTCCTCTAGATCGTAGGTCGCGTCAAAGTTGGTCTTGTCGCTCGACGGGATAAAGACGGGTGGGATCTCCTTCCGCTCCAGCGCGACGAAGTCAAGGGGACGGAAGAAGGGGTTGTCTGTAAAGGACTCGAAGCCAATGGCGCCTATGCGCTTCTTCCGGTCCTTCTCCAGCAACGAGCTGATGGCATGCAGACAAGGCATCGACACAGGCGGGCTGGTAACAGGATACGTGGGCTCTCCCTTGGAGATCTTGGCGGCGAGCGAGTCGTGGCTGCTGGCCTCAAAGGGTCGCTTGTTGTAGATGCACTCGTAGAAGAGCACACCCAGTGACCACCAATCGACTTCGCACGAGTATCCTTTGCCTTCGTACACTTCGGGAGCCAGGTAGGCGAGCGTGCCAGACTTGCTCGTCAGCGGCTTGTGGGGCGTGAAGTCGGA
>Ga0058698_10000855_pt1 | contig 15221 bp, 13 predicted proteins | sample AgamicAsSfe_FD_67288 | JGI IMG/M metagenome (GOLD analysis project Ga0058698, IMG submission 67288) | Agave microbial communities from Guanajuato, Mexico - As.Sf.e | ecosystem: Host-associated > Plants > Phyllosphere > Phylloplane/Leaf | place: Guanajuato, Mexico | collected 2012-05-30
GAATCACGATTTGTTTCTGTACCGTCTGCTGCACTTTCAGGGCTTGAGGGCTTGTCTTGAATGCTGCAGCTGCTGCGGCGGAGGCGGCTGCAGAGGCGGGAGCGGAGGTGGCGGCGTTGGGGGAGGATGCATTGTTGGAAGATGTGCGGGAGACTGTGGCGGGTCGGCGGGCGCGGCCGAGGGTGCGTGATTCATATAATGTGGTTGTGGGTCGTTGCACTGGTTCATCCTGGACCGATGGTGTGGTTCTTCCACTCTGATCGCTAACAGTACGTGACATACGCAGCGTCGAGGGCAGTCTCCGCGATGCTGCTAGCAGTGGTTGCTGTATCGGCTCCTGTTGTGGTTGTTGCTGCTGCTGCTGTTGCGTCTGTGCGCCTTGTTCAGGCTTGTCGCTCAGAATCTCCTCCACTGGTGCGGTTCGTTTCGGTTTCGGTATCCGCAAGGAGCTCTTGTTCTTGAATATTGGCGGAGATCGTGTCAAATCAATCACTTCGTTCGGCAGGTCTGCAGGAGCTTGTTGAGTTCTGCGCTGGATCGTGGGCTGTGCTGGGGCTTTCATCTCAACATCTGTCCTTCGAGGTGAAGCACGGGATTCTCTTATCGTTCTTGATATTGCGACTTTCCTAGGCGTGCCCATCTGGCCTGTTTGATTTTGTTGTGTCTTCACCACACGGGGGCTATCTGCTCTGATAGGGCCCAGTGGATCAGGCGGCGTTACTGCTCCTGCTCTTAGATTTTGTAGCTCATCCACACTTTCTCTCATAGCTTTGATGTCGAATATGTCCGGCTCAGTCTCTTGACGTTTCAGCTGCATCTTTGGTCTTGGGCTGCCAAGATTGACAGCTTTCTCTGCCAACACTCTTGATTGTGCTGGGCTGTTGCTGGCGATAGATTTTGACTCTGCAATCTCATGGGCGATTTCCTCTTGGAGATGCTTAGGCTTGCCTCGATAGACTAAGCCTTCCCGGAGTGGTATAGAAAGACCTTTTCCAGCCATGAGCTCTTCTGCCAGTTCACTGACCATCGACACGGGCTTTACAGGTGCAACCTGGCCTGTGTGGACAACACCACCAACTTGGCTTTCCCAGCATAGTTTCTTGTAGTTCTTGATGTTCTGCTCAGGTGTCCCAACTCTTGCCCATCTAGGCCTTCTCGTTTTACACAGAGGATCTAATCGACCTGGGATGAAACCTTGTGAGAAGAAGGGATGCCGCACAACCTTGTCAGGGATCGGTCTTCGTGATTCTTCCACAAGAAGCTTCGAAACCAGACTGCGTAAGTCTTCCGGTATCTCATTCGAGTCTGGTGTCAGTTCTGGCCAGGTATATTCGCCCTTCCTCAACTTTTCATAGATGTCGTCCTTTGATTTAGCATGGAATGGTGCGCGTCCGACGGCGAGGAAGTATGCCAGAATACCAATAGACCAGATATCCACGCTCATACCATGTCCACCACCATGTTTATCCAAGATTTCAGGAGCGAGATAATTTGGTGTGCCGCAGAATGTCGTTCTTCTTGACTTCATCGAGGGATCACTCGGCTGGTCCATGACCGCTGCGAGTCCAAAGTCGCCCAATTTGACATTCATGTCCGCATCGAGAAAGATGTTCCCTGCCTTGATGTCGCGGTGGACCACATCCCGCTGATGAAGGTATTTGACAGCGCCGCAAAGCTGAATCAATATCCGTCTGATCTCTCCCATCGTCAAAAACTTCCTCTTCTTTATCATATCCGTCAAGCTACCATTCGGACATAGCTCCAGTGCGACGAAGGTAGTGTCGGCGACTGTGAAAGCGCGATAGAATTCGACCAGGTTCGGGTGGTGGACTTTGCTCTGTATTGCCAGTTCCAGTCTGAATCGCTGTGTGAGGTTTCGCGGTAGTTGTGCTTTTACGGCCTTCAGAGCACATTCGGGCGCTTCGGTGTCTTCTTTGCTATCGAGCATCTGTGTTCGCCAGCAACTGGCAAAGCCGCCCGTGCCCAGAATGTCGGCCGGAAGGTACTCGCGCTGTCCAGCATCGCGAATTATCTTAGGTACCGCTTCTACCTTTTCAAAGACGACCTTGACTGCAGCGACCGCCATATCAGCATTACCTAAATAGGGTGTTGGTTAGTTGGGGAGAGTAAGGTATACTGCTGTTCGTGTTCATGTTTTGCTATGAATCGAGTTTGTCAGATTGTTGCCGTGACGACTATCCCCTTTCTTCTACGACAGCTCATTATTGTCCCTGTGGCATAGACACGAAACTCTTGATACAAGGACATTATCATTACTATTCGTGAAGCATTATGTAGGCAGCTATGGAGACCGACCCTTCTCACTCAATCACTCGCGGCGAGGAGTACACCTCCTCCTCGCTAATGTCTGTTCGCCATCTGAGTTGCCGGCACGACATCACATACTGCAGACACCTGAGCCCTTGAGATTCGTCGTCGGGTAGTAGACCTGCAGAGCGATAGTTAGTAACATGACTTTCAAGCTTCGCTGTAAATGACATACCTTTGGCAAACCATATCCCATCACAACCGCCAAATTACCACTCCCGTCCGTCGTGACCTGCGAACATGATAACACCTCCACAAGTGCCTCGTTCGCTGTGAAGCCCGTATCTGTCGCCGGCAAGCTCAGCGTATAACTAGCACCATTGGCGCCCAGGTTGCTCAGCACAGTAACAATCTGAGATCCCGCCTCCCCCTTCCTCATAGCAATCGTCGAGGTGTCCGAGTATATAGCCCAGTTGTTGTAGGTAAGGTACTCCTCGTTGTCGAAGATTGCTTGATTCCGGATCTGGTTCAATTGTGAGACGAGCTTGTATAGCGGGCTACTTGTGTCGAAGCCACCCTCGCCCAGCCACAAGGCCTCACGGTTTGTGGGATCGCTGGCACCGTTGAAGCGCTGTTCCTGGCCGTAGTATACGATGGGGACGCCGTCTGCGAGCAGAGTGTAGGCGAGCACGTTCTGTGCTAGGGAGAGATCGGATGTCAAGGAGGCGAAGCGGGGTTGATCTGCGTTCTCACTGTTCAAAATTTGTTAGTACTGGGACGCTGCCGTGATGAGGCCAGGTTGTCAATGAGAATGCTTACCTGAAGCTGCCCAGAAGCGTGCTATCTTTGCATGAAGACTTGACCGAGTTGAGTTCACTCACTAGAGCGCTCATGCTACCAGTGGTGGATTCGAACGCGCTGATGAGCGGAAAGTAGACGGGGTAGTTGAGCAACGAATCGAGATTCTCTTGATACGGACAAACGTAGCTTACATCGGTGTCTAGTACCTCGCCTGTACAGTAGACCCCAGCAGCAGCATTAAAGGAAGCCCAGAAGTCCATGTCGACGTGTTTGACAGTGTCGATACGCAAGCCGTCGATGGAGTAGTTCGAGACCAGTCCGTTGATCCATGAATAGTATTCTTGTGAAACGGCAGGATCTTCTGTTCGTAGGTCTGGTAGAGCTACTGTAGTGTCACCCAGCCAGCAGTCCTCAACATTGGTTTGGTTGTTGTAATTGCTAATCTCGCAGTAAGAGTGATAATATTCCTCCTTGTTAAAGGGAGTGTAGACACTGTAGTCTGTGCTGAGTCCATCTCCGTTAAAGCCATTGTGATTGACGACAACATCGACCATCAGGTACATCCCACGTGAGTGCAGGGCGCTCGAAAGATCATTCAGGTCGGCAGCTGATCCAAAGTGCGAGTTGAGACTGTACAAGTCTTGCTGCCAGTAGCCATGGTATGCGTCACTGATGTTTGTCAGTGGTGTTTATGAATGTAGACAGGAATACACTTACCCATATCCTGTATCCTGAGGGATCTGCTTGGTGACTGGAGAAATCCACTGCGAGGAGGTATAAGTACGATGCCTGCGTCACACTTTGATCCCATCATGGTACTCACCACCGCGGTGAAGCCCATGCCCTGGATGTAGTCAAGCTGCTTGATCAAGCCTTGCCATGTTCCACCACAGTAGAGCCTATCAGTCGTACTGCAAGCCGCGGTCGTTGAGCCATCAGGCCTGGCGAATCGGTCCGTGAACACCTGGTAGATGCTACGACTCCGCCAGGCAGCAGCATCTGCCGCTGAAGCATTGTCTGAGAAGCTAAGAATGAGGAGGAGTATATCGAGGAAGGTCAACATGACGTGAGGGGCTGTTCGTTTCGAGAATAGTGATGAGAAACTAAATAGGGACATGATAGCAATATACCAGGAGGTTTATGTAGAGATATGATGACCAAAATGAGGCTCGAGTCTTGTGGACAGTAAAGGACAACAAAAGTAGTGACGCTGAGGCAAGAAGTGTCTTTATATGCCAGCTCAACAGGCAGCGTCACAACTTGATCATAAGAACCAGCATGCGCCTTCCTCGACCATCAGTGCCCCTCACCGACAAAGTGCGGGGTCAAGCTGATCAGTGTGAAGCCCGTCATCTCGAAGAGCACGATGGCATCAATTGAACCGCGCCTGTGACGGTAGAGCGACATATACAGCAAGGATAGGCACTTGCTTGCAGTGAGATCGTCTTGACCGGCAGGTGAGCGACATGAACGGCGATGGAAAAGCTTCCGTAGTGATGCTCGGGCTGGACGTCTATCACGCACGACATAGTCACGGGAGTTGTGAGCGATCACCTGACGAACGAGAGGGAGCTGCACGAGCATGCAGGCCATGCACGACGATGTAATTCCGGGGTCGAAATGAAACTGGATCACAGAGGTCACAAGTCACAAGGTCTCTGTGAAGCGCCGTTTCATGATCCGCGCCTCAAAGCTCCCGTCCTCCCGTCCTCCTGTCCTCGGCGCCGGCTCAGGGAACCCTGACGGAATATCTTGGGGCAGGCCTGCCCCCTGCATCCCTTTGCGAGGGCCGAAAGAACTAATTGCCCATCTTTTTCGAATGGCCTCAAGAGACTACTTTATGAAACCACGATGCAGCATGTCTCTATCTCGCCACTGAACTTGTTTCCGGGCTCTACCTGCTTATCTCCGAGGTCCTCTAGCCTCGTCTGCTTCAGCCGAAAGCTTCTAGGTTGGGCTTTACATCGGTACTACCCTGATGAATCCTACCACCATCGCCGTGCCCTGAGCTCTCCATCTACTCTGCCCCATGCCCGCTTGCTCGTGACCGTGCTGACAGGCAAGGCTGGTCGTGGCTTGTTCTTATCGTGTCTGCGGCTCATGTCTGCGTTGTTGCCTCTTGCCATATCAATCACACATAGCACCATTAAACAGCTCTCCAGGAATGCGTCTCAACCGCTGTGGTGACCACAGACCTCAAACATGACAGCATCGTCGTCCTCCTCCTCCTCCTCCTCCTCCTCCTCCGCATCGACCAAGCAAACAATCCCTGAGTTCCCCTATGAAACCCTCATCTTGCCAGACGGCCGTACTATTGCATATTCCACACATGGCGTCCCTCAAAAAGACGCAAAGCACCTTCGCATCTTCTTCTTCCATGGCAATCCGGGCTGTCGCATTGAGGCCGCTATATTCGACGAGCTTGCCGTCGAACACGACTTTCAGATCGTTGGGATTGACCGGCCTGGCTTTGGACGCTCATCCTACCAGGTCAATCGTACTCTGCTCGATTGGCCAAAGGATGTGCTCGCGCTGGCCGACCATCTCGGCTCCGCACAGTTTGGCCTGCTGGGAGTGTCAGGCGGTGGACCATTTGTGCTCGCATGTCTACATGAGATTCCAGCGACCCGGCTCAAGGCTGCTTCGATCGTGTGTGGAGCGTACCCTACAAGGCGTTTCGGCACGTCAGGCATGATGTTGACAAACAGAGTCTTGGCATGGACTGTGAGCTGGTCAACAATGGCAGTGACTTGGTTGTTCGACTACTTCGTGGGCAACGTGGCGCGTGATTCGAATCCACAAGCATTGTACGACCTGGCCACGAAGCATGCTGCGAAGGGTCCAGACGCGGATCAAAAGGCCACCAAGGATACGATGAAAGATCCCAAGAGAAGGACCATAATGGTGGAGAGCTTGCGAGAAGCTATCCGCCCTGGTTCTGACGGGGCTTCATGGGACTTGTGGCTCTGGGCGAGTGACTGGGGCTTTCAGCTTGAGAATGTGGACGTCCGTGAGAAACGTCTGACAATGTGGCATGGTGTGCTGGACATTAATGTGCCGGTGAGAATGGCGGACATGGCTGCGGCGGAGCTCAAGGGAGTTGATTATAGGAGAAAGGATGAGCAAGGCCATGTCAGCTTGGTCGCGAATTGTCACGAGGAAGTTATGATGGATCTGCTGGAGAGACTGTGAGGTAGGCAGTACGAGTGGAGTCATCGGCGGCAGTGGCAATGTGCTTTCGAGGACATAGTTTATCACGTTCCGATTCGCTATAGCATTCACTATATATCAATACATGACCGAAGCATCGAATCTCTTTTGCTAGGGAGTAGAGGGCCAATGAGGCAGGGACGGGAAAAGGAAAAGGAAAAGGGGCTGCTGAAATTTGCCACTCCACCACAGGTATCGACATTTTCAGCGTCCATTGTGAAGGTCGTGGCAGCACCATAAAGACACTACAGACACTACAGATACTACCATCATGTCAAAATCCAAAGCTGCCAAGCGACGAAATAATGCCGCGAACGAGACCCAGAACAAAAAGATCAAAGTTACAGGACCACCAACGCCACCTTTAGAAGATGGCCACCCACTCTCCATTTCCGAGCTTGTATCGCAAGAGGAACTCGAAATCACAGTCGAGACACTGCAAACATTGGCACGGAATCCAACGATGCTGAAATCGAAAGCTTGTCGAGATGTGCGTGTCGCTGTCTACGATGTCAAAAATGCCTGTACTGTTGGGGCGCTCGCATCGGCTACAGACACCAATCTTACTGCTCGCATATCAGCAGCTTTGACGGACGAGAATTACACTGACGCGCTGATCCTTCTGGCGGAGATGCGCATCAGGGGTGACAGTCCCAAGCTGGGTGCTCTCTGCCGATGGGTGAGGGACCTGGATGTCGTGAGTGGCCTTAGCATGAACTCAGGTGGTGTCAGTCATGCGCCATTGCCTAGATCTGCTCGTGATAAGACGCTATTGAAAGTGTTGGATTCGATCCTACGAGTCACCGGCTTCGAGGATATGACAAATACAACGAGTCTCCCAGACGGTGACGACGCGATATGTCTACAACCTGCCTGGGATACCTCGTCCAGCAAGATCCCTTCCACCACGCCATTTTCGGACTGCGACCACAACATCGCAGCCAGCTTCAAGCTCATAGAAACCACACCAGGTCCAGCCCGCAAACCACCAAACCTGCACCCCGCCCTCCTCTTCCTGAGCGATGCCAATACCATCCCTCTTCCGCCACCATCCCACCCCATCACCAAACATATGCACCCCGCGATCCCCGACCTCTTCCTCCTATCCAACGTTCTATCCCCGCAGGAATGCCACACAATCACCACCGCATGCACCGCCGTCGGCTTTACGCCTGACGCACCCATTCTCTCGAGTTCTAACCCGCTCGCAGCCAGCATTTTGGCGCACAACGTATACTGGCTTATTGATCAACCCTTCCACGATGCCCTCTTCGAACGCGTCCGGCAGCATCTTCCAGCACATGTTGCGGCAAAGGCGCTGAGGGGCCTGAACCGCCGATTCCGCGTCTATCGATACGTTCCTGGTGCTGAATATCGCTGCCATATCGACGGCGCTTGGCCACCTTCTGGCACCACCACCTCCTCTTCCACTACCACCTCTGCCTCCGACGGGTCCATCTCCACCCCCACATACCTCTACGACGCCTCCCCAGCCACAGCTCGTCAATCCTCCCTGTTCACCTTCCTGCTCTACCTCAACGACGACTTCTCCTCTGGCTCGACGACCTTCTTCGTGCCTTCCCGTGCTCACGGCGTCTTGAGTGCGTATCCTGTCAAGCCTGTCGCGGGTTCCGTGGCTGTGTTTCCGCATGGCGAGGCGAGTGGAGCGTTGTTGCATGAGGGGACAGGAGTGGCGGAGGGTGGAGTCAAGTATATCATTAGGACGGATGTCGAGTATGATGTTGATCCGACAGAGGAGGTGTTGCCGAAGGTGACGCCCGAGAGTGACGCGATCGAAGAGGACAAGTGAGGTTCCACTACTGGCTCGGATTGCAGCTTCTATTGAGAGTATGCAAGAGATGCAGGGAAAGGCAGGCTTGAAGTGACAATTGGGGTCTCAACGTGCACATCATCCCTCAGTCCGTCCAACAACGAACCTTCGAACATTAGCACCAGGACAAGGACCAAGACATGTAGGCAGCGGCGCGCCTCCGGGTGTGGCGGAAGGCGGAGTACAACCATGCGACAACTCGTTGGCGTGAGGAGGGTGACGCGCTGGACGGAGCAGAGCAGAGCGAGTGAAGCAAGATAGAGCAACATACAGCCACTGCGGTACTGTTCAGTTCAGCTGAGCTGTTTCGAGCGCAAGACCGGTTGACTGTCACGCATGATCAGACTTTGCCAAGTCAATCAGGAGTGAAACTGCCGGCAGCTTTGTGGGAGAATTCCCGTGAGTTTGAGTGGGTGAGTAGTTTACCACGCGCAAAAGTATCAGGTCCTGGACATCGAGTCGAAATGCTAGAAGGACACATGGCATGGCGTTCAATTTGGCATAAGTTGCGACTCGCTTCAGAAGGCTATGACATGAATGGCCAGATGTGGCGAATGTGTGTTGAGAGCACCTACAGAGCAGTGATCAGAGAGGCTGGCGTCGAAATGTACTATACTGGACTGGGATAGACTGGACTGGACAAGACAGGACAGGACCGGAGTGACGCAGAGGCAGATGCATACGAGGCAGCATGAATATTGCCCCTTGACTGGAATATGGTATTCAGAGTCGTGAATGAGACTGAAAACATTGTTTGTAACGTTGTCAGTAGCGATGTTAGTAGCGATATCATGCTGATACCAGCATTCTACATGCCTTTGTTATAACCAGTCTCTCCATTCTTCGTCTTCTCCTTCTCGTTGGCCTGACCTGGCCATGTTCAGCCTTGCTTTTACTCCTCTGCGTCTCCTCTCGCCTGTCCCCTCGCCTGTCCCCTCGCCTGTCCCCTCGCCTGTCCCCTCGCCTATCCCCTCGCCTCTCCTCTCCTCTGCTTCGCGTGGTGGTCGGAATTAGAAGAACGCTATCACGTAGGTGATGTAGCGAGAGGGTCATGTGGGAGATGACGGACATCCATGCGCCCGTGACTGTTGCTCGAGGGTGGTCGGGGCGGGTCTCGATTGTAATCGCGTAGGTACAAGAACGCAGCGGAACAGGTACCCGACTGCAGTGGACGCAGGCGAGCGTGGGGCGTAGGAATGCTTGCTGACGATATTATGCTTCGGGAATGCTCTCACACCGTAGCACCGCTACTTTCTTTGATATGCGACCTTGCTTTTGCTCCGCTCCTCCCTCTATTTCGCCTTGCCCACCGTCTGGCCACCGCATGTCTTCTCCTCATTCTTCTTGTTCGGGTGAGTGGTAGTCGGGAGTTGGGATGAAGGTGAGGTGGCGGATGTCAGGGCGTTGGTAAGGGACGGCGCCAGTGGGTATCGACGCGGGAGGGATGTCGGTATTTTGGTATCAACATAGGTCGGCGTGGTGAGCGGGTGTACTAATAATATTATGCCTATACCTATACATCTTTACTCTTCGTCTTCTCCTTCTCCTCACTCCCTCCCTTCCCAAACATACTTCTCCTCCGCTCCTCCTTCTCCTTCCCTCCCTCCTTCACTTTCTCCTTCTCCTTCTCTCCCTTCTCCCCCTTCGCATCCTTCTTCTCATCCTTCCTCTTCTCCTTCTTCACCTGCGACTCGGCCACCAGCTGTTCGAAAATGAGATAATCCCCCTCTTCATCCGCGCTCCTCTTCGCATCCCTACACATTTCCCCCACCACAACCATTGCCTGCGCCCTCTCCAACCTCTTCCCCTTACTCACCCTCCCATCCTCCAGCACCGCATCACACACATCCCTTAACACACTCTGAATCTCAAACTTACTCCCCCGCCACGCCGCCGCCAAAATCTTACCCGTAACCCGCTTCTCCAGCTCCGCCCTCCGCTCATCCGTCCACGCATCCCCGCCCGCCTCCTCCGCTTTCGCCATCTCCTCCATGCTCATCTGCGCGTCAATGGCCGTGCTAATGGTGCCCCACGTGTCCTTGGCCATCTGGCCTTTATCCTTGAGTCGGCTCCAGAACCCGCCGACGGCGCCGAACATTTTCTGCGACTTGAGTAGCCCTGTCGCCTTGGAGAGGTATATCGCGCCAACCGCATGCAGAATCTCCAGCCCAAAACTCTCCATCTTCAGATTCTCAATCTCCAGTCTTATCTTCTCTCGAAATGCGCGCGTGACGTCCGCGCCCTTGTCCGTTTCCGTCCACACGCTGATGCGGGAGATGAGCTTTGCAGAGAGGTCGGCGACGCGCGTGTCGCGGATGCGTTGGCGTTCAAGTTCGTAGGCACGGAGTTCTTCGCGCTGGTCTTTGGTGAGGCCGCCTTTTTTCTTCTCTTTCTCGCGGAGACGCTGCTCTTCGGGCGTGATGCCGGCGGTGGTGTCGCGAGATGTTGTGGTTGCGGCGTCGGCGGTTAGAGCGAGGCGGGTAGGGACGCCTTTAGGCCGGTCTTGGGAGTAGGGGTTGGCATTGAGGGTGGTGGATGATTCGGCTGCGGTTGTGGATGAGGGCTTGGCAGTGGAGGTGGGGTCTAGTGTGGGATGTTCTCGGATGGGGATGGTGGTGTGTGATTTTGGCGTTGGTGTTGATGTGCTTGCAGAGGTACTGCTTTGTGGTTCTGATGCTCCGCTGGCGAAGGCAGGCTTAGCGCCAGAAGTTGAATCTATGTTTGCAGCCGCTGCTGCTTCTTCCTCTTCTTTGCCGTAAATGTCCATTGTATGCGTCAGGTCTTTCATGAGTGATATCTCTCCAATCCTAGGTCTCGTTCAGTCTTGTCCAGTCGGTTCGAAGTGAAGCCAGATACTGACCAATCTGCGAATGCCTCGCCTCCAAATACCATGGTAAAGAACTCCGCTGGATCCTCTATGCAGTTCATCAGCCACTGCCACATCGTACGGCGCTCCATTCTTACCAAAACCACTATCAGGCTTCGCCGAGTCCTTGCCATATTTATCATACGCTGCCCGTAGTTGTGGATCACTCAAGACCTGATATGCCTCTCCAATCTGTCACACCCCCAGTCTTAGCTTCTTTCAGATCTGATCATACATGAAGCATAAACATACAGCTTGGAATTTCTCATGCGCCGTCTCATCTCCAGGGTTCTTGTCTATTGCTGGTGATCAGCTTCTCAGGCCGATCACAAGTGCATGGACGCGCACACACCTGGATGTAATCGCACAGCTAGCTTTCGGTAGGCTTTCTTGATATCGACATCCGAGGCGTTCGGTGTGACCTGGAGGGCATCGTAGTAGGCTGTGTCGACAACCATTGCGGGAAGATGCAGGTGGAGTCAAATTGTGTATGTCCCGAAAGAATGGCAGTATATGTGCTTCAGAGATATGACTATATCATGCACTAGCGAGCGTGTATAGGTAGTTGGATGAGAAGGGTTAACAGTGTTTTCCGCGCAATATCTACGGCTCGAGTTTCATGTTTGCAAACACTCGAGGCAGTGACGAATTTGTTGGACGAAGCATGTGATCAAGAAGAATACAGGCGGGCCGGCCTGCCGGGTTTCAGGTTGCAAGCTAGTAGTATGGTTTTAAAATTTAGTGAATATGTACTAATTTGTAGAAGAGTATAGTGCTCTCTCGCAGGATGTGCCCATCTCTCAAGCACGTCCATTCCCGCTAAAATGCAATATATATATGCAGCTAGCTTTGATGTGCTTTCCTTCTGATAGCTCCTATAACTCCATTCGCCAATTCTCCATTGTGACCATGCTTTTGAAGGTATCATCCAGCCGTCGTGCCCGATTAAGGGTGTCTTCCTTTCATACCATAACGCCTTGCATTCGATGGGTCGTTTTTGTTGCAACCTAGACTGAGATCTTGGCCCTAGCTCTGGTGCTGCCAGAGTGAGCACTGTCGGCATGTCCTGTAAACTCGACAGCTTCGGTGGATGGCAATTGCATGGCAGTCTTGAAAGCCGTGCCGATGCGTGTCAATACATCAGTACGAGGCTCCGCAGAAGCTCCGGCCTTCTTGCTTGCACTGCCGTTTGATCGTGTCCACAAGCCGACACGGTAGAAGCCCTTGCGGACGTTGACAACGACACCCATGACTTCGTCATCGTTGTCATCCTCCAGCGTCTCTCCGATCGCAGCCAGAACGACATGTAACCAAAGGTCATCGATTGGTACGCCCTTGCGGTCCTTGGTTGTGTATGCCCACTTGCCTCCGTGCTTGTTTTGAGGGTCTTCCCATTCCGGTCGTACGCCTTGCTTGAATAGATGGTAATCAGTCTTTGAGGGTAGTTCAGAGGTAGGTGTGATGTTGTTCTATGCATTGTCAGCTTGGCCCAGCCACAAACAAGTGCAGGTCGACTAACGTAGATGGCCCAAAACTCTTCTACAGAGTCGAAGCTGATGACTTCCTTGAGCAGATCGTTCCAGTTGTCGCCCTGTGCATCATTGGTCAGCTGTGTCTGACATGTTGCTTATGATTTCTTCGTCTACATACTTTGCCAGTGGGAGGCTTGGTAAACCAGAGAGTCCAGGTGTTGGCAAGTGGGTGCTTGACGTTGAAGTTCTCGGCATCGTGGAAGACAGTAACGATATCGCTGGTGGGTCCGTTTGTAGCACTGGCAGCACCAGGACCAGCAGAGTCGAGAGGCTTGTTGGGCATTGCGACTTCGGCCATGATTGCGAATGTTGTGGTTAAAGAGTGAATGTAAGACTTTGTTGTAGTAGGTAGACTGAGAGTGTATGTGCTGCAAGCGGAGGAGTTGATGGTGTTGTGAGGTGATATCTGAAGGGAAGAGTAGAGCTTTGATGAGGAAGTACAGGACTTTTTTCCAGTCGGCGAAAGTGGAAGGGACGATGCGCAAGACTCGGATCAAGGACTTGGTTAAAACACTGCACAGCACAGAGATATGTGTTGCTGCTTGAATAGTTATCGATTGACGATTGAAGGTAAATTTGAGGAGGTGACGACTGGGTCCGACTGGGTCGTCCTCGATCAGGGTTTTGACTTTCTAGCTGCAGTGCACACGCGCTACCTGGCCCGTGCTCGAGTTGTTTCAAAACGAGTCGACGACATCTATGATCCTAATTCTACCTTGATATTTCACGAGGTCAACTTGAAAGTATCCTGGGAGGAGTATCGTAAGGATTCTGCTCAGACCAATGCTCTGTGACAGTACGCTTACTACAGTATGTTCAAGACTAAGATGCTCGTCGCAGCCTGGCATCGCAAGGTACAAGATTCGCCCCTGCGGTCCTTCTGCCTCCATGCATTCTTCAAGTATCAAAAACGCCACGCCAACAAGTCCAATCCATGTCTTGCAGGCTGATCCCCATGATGGTGCGCCCTCGCCATGCTAAATCCATTCCCTGATGCTGTCCCAAATACAAACGGATACGTCCGCGCGCCCATAAAATTTCGTGCAAACTCATTGAAAGGCGTGTCCTCGTCCTGCCACCACTGACGCCGCCGACTATGTGAATCGCCTGAACTATTGACTCCTGTCATCTGAGAGTCACCCTCGAGATCGAATTGAGTCTGGGTCTTGTGCCTATGTTAGATTGTTAAGCGTGTATGATCATCGTAAAGGGAATCTTGCCTGAGACTGTTGCTGTTTGTTGCGCCATTGAGCAGATCTCTGACCTCCAGACGAGGGACCAGGGTTTCGAGGACCAGGGTTTCGGGGACCAGTTGGGATGTTGTTGGGCGTAGACAAATATCCATGCGCAGAAATCGCTGGCACGCGAGGTGGTCGGCCTGCGGGCTCTACCGCTTCAGGCGGCGGAACAGTCACATCCGCAGCCACTTCGCTAGTGTCGTAATTGGGATCACGTCTTACTGCCCGCTTCTGTGTGGCATTGACCATAGCCTGTCGAGCCTCTTCCTTGGCTAACATCTTCCCATGGCTGACGGGACAATTCGACATCCAGTGACCCGAGGCGCCACAAATCATGCATTGATTGACTGAGTACGGTTTACTGAACGTAGAGCCCACGGCTACAGTTGCACTGGCTGGCTTCGGCAGGACCATATTGCTGTTGCGCAGTTGTGTTGGGCCTGGTGTCGTGCCACTTGCGGCAGGCTTTACGGGTCCATTCTTTTGTGCTGTTTGGGTCTTTGTCTGTGGCGAAGCCATCGCCGGAGTGTTACCTGACACGCACGCTCGGGCTCGTTGCTGCGCTGCATCGGATGTCGTGGAGTTCGTCTTACTTTTGGGCTCGATGGGTGGCACAGGATGCACGGCTGTGCTGACGACAGCATCTCGAGGCGATTGTGTCGTGCCGGCTGATGGGCCTGCAGTAGTGTTTTTCATCGGCACACGCGTTGGTTTGATGACTGGCTGCGTCGACTTAGCCGCAATGGCATCTTTTCGACCAGTGCCTTTCGGTTGAGTCGCAGTTGATTTGAAACTTGCAGCATTCGAAGAGATTGCTGACGAACTTGGAGAGCTCTCGGGATTGAGCTTGCGCTTCGCCTTTTTCACCTGATCTGGCTTCATCGCGGCAGATTGTGCGATGCCATGTTTCATAGCCTTCGACGATGCTGATAGGTCCCTCGCTTTCGAGATGTAGCTCGCATGATTGGAACCACTACCGAGACGCGCCGGAACTGCAAGTTGGATCGTGACATCGGCAGGGCTCTCCATGGTCAAGTCTATCGCTTCAGGTCCAGATAGTGATGTCTCAACCGTGAGCGTCGACTGCGAAGCATTGCTAGGCTTGATCACTGTTCCAGTATGCAGTGGCTGTTCACGAAATGGAGACGCCGATCGTGCGATAGACTTTGGAGAGTGACTCTTGGCCGCGCTATCTTCTGCAAGATCCCGAGCGAGGCCTACTCTTGTGCTTTGCGGCTCGTTGGCAGGCACCGGGCCAGATGCTGGTGGTGCTGCCTGCTGAAGTGGCCTTTGCTGAAGCGGAAGTCCTGCCTCTCCAGGCTGGACTTCAGCAAGAGCCTCTTCCAAAGTCTGCGGTGTGAGAACCCGCAAGGTATACGAAGGCTCCTCAATGTCCTCCTGATAGTAGACCTCGTAAGCTTTGACAGCTTCACCATTCTGCAAGCATTGCACCATGTACAAAGTGTAATCCCTCC
>Ga0058698_10000856_pt1 | contig 15188 bp, 12 predicted proteins | sample AgamicAsSfe_FD_67288 | JGI IMG/M metagenome (GOLD analysis project Ga0058698, IMG submission 67288) | Agave microbial communities from Guanajuato, Mexico - As.Sf.e | ecosystem: Host-associated > Plants > Phyllosphere > Phylloplane/Leaf | place: Guanajuato, Mexico | collected 2012-05-30
TGTTCCCAACCTCAGTAAACGACCATATTTGTTCACCTGGTGAGGTCAGCAGATGGTTTCACATAAGATGAAGATGACATGCAGTGATGACAGCGCCAGCTATACGCGGTATCTGAAGCTATACTGCTTGTAAAGTTTCCCATTATACACATGCAACTTTCCTCAAGGTTTGAGGGGGCTGGGTACCTGGGTCGCGTTGATTCTGAAGAAACGGTGGTGCGGTTGAGAGAAGTATGTCTGAGTTGTGCAGTCGTCGCACAGGAACTTCAAAGCGCTACGAGCTTTGGGGATTTTGGATCTTGAGTGTATGTGTGCTGGTTACTCATACTACACTGCTTATATACGGACATAGTTTAGAGTTCTGGAAGCGTGGCGTAGTTTGAGTTGATTGCTTACGTTGCTTAGCGTAGTTGCTATGGCATTCACAGATCATAGCCAACAAAAGTTGTAAACGCTGAACGATCTATCCACCATTATGTTTCGCTCATCTGGAGCGTGACAGGCTATCAAGATGCGTCTCGATGAGCATTTAGTATATGCTTAATGATTGTATGGGTACGCAGGAGTGCTACGGAGTATTACGCTGTCAAAGACCTGGTTCGGGTATGTTCAATAGCTATAGCGCATAGCTTTGAGTATCGACATATCTCAAGGAAGTGGGCACTCAGCTAACTACGACTCGAATGGTTGCGTGCCTCAGCATGTCATTTTGGCTTTGACAAAACGAAACCATAACGTTTTGCAAACGCTGGACCGTTTACAGCTTCTTCCGATGCATTCACCGAGGGTGCTAAGCTAATCGAACCCGCCGCTAATGAGCATTGGCTTATTCTGGCTAGCACAACTGAGTGCATAGTCCGAAGTGTAGTTGATGAAGGCTTGGAGCTGCTTGCAGACGCAAACGTCGTCAAGGGACAGTATTGGATATGGTACATGCTGGCGAGTAACGATAAGATACACAAATTATCCCAAGAAACCTTGCAATGAAATGGAAGGTCGGTGGTAAGGTCAAACTACAGAAGATGATGCAGAGCTAGGAAACTGGTCTATAGTTTCCATGCCAAAGTTCGGCAGGGCTGCGCTCGGGTGCACTGCTTGACAACTCCGCCGTATACTCGTCCTGTCCTCCTGCTTTGTATTGTCGACTACTATCCATTTCGGAGACTTGTTGCGATACTTGTGGTTGTGTAGTTGTATGAGCGGGCTCCACGCTCACCCCTTGACTTTGTTGTTCTCCAATGTCCTTCCTTTTCCTGCGTAGCAAGAACCACATGAGTCCTGCGCCCAATGCAATTCCCACAATCGGCCCCACTACCGCGCCAGCGATCCAGCCTCTGTTCGAATGATCAGAGTTTGGTGCAGTTGTAAGATTCGTTGCCACGGGAGGTGGCGTTGCGCTTATGTCTACTCTGCTTGAACCTACTGAAGACTCTGGTGTGAGGTGCGGAGAGCCTACGCTTGATTTTAGATTAAGAAATTACCTTGGATGTTCATGAACTCACTACTGGGCTGCATAGTGACTGTATTGGAGACAGACGATGATTGAGAAGGGTCGAAGATGTAAAAGCCGGACGATGAAACCTGTTCGTCCCAAGGCTCTTCCGCTCCGGCAGGTGTGAACTTCAGTACCCAATAGTCGTTCGCTGCGAGCGCAGCTGAAGGGATATTCATATCCCAGCCATATGTCACAGTCGTTGTGATATCGATGCTGCCTATACATATCAAGCAATTAGTCACTGCGAACGATTAGGACGATCGGAAGGCTTTTACCCACCAGCAATTTTGAACTTGTATGCTCTTCCCCTAAAGCTAGCAACCCAAAGATCTAGCATCGTGACGTTACAAGAAGGACAGTACTCTGGGAAGTTGTTCTGCAGTTGTGGCTTCCAGCGGATAGTAAATGAAGTACCGCCTTGCAAGTTCGTAGACCCGTCGGGGGATGCAGGCGCGGTCCAGGCGTCTTGAACAGACTGAGACCATGTTTGTAGAGGAAAGGTAGAGAGAAGAAGCGCAAAAGATGTGTAGTATGACATCTCCGGTGATATGTAAGGTTCCCAGCCTTATCTCATAAGAGTGTGAGAATCGAGGGAGAAGTCTTCCACCTAGCACTGGGGATTTATCAGGCGCCTTTACATTGACTAGCCATTCTAGAACATCGGGGCCGTTCGAGGGCTTGGGTGTGCACACCTGCATTGTTACAGTCATTGGCTCTGCATGTATGATGAACTCATCAAAAAGCCCGGTAGGTGGATGGTGGCCCATACGTTGATGAAGAAATCAGCCATGGCGAATATGTACCCATAATAACTTCGTTTTGACCAGTTAGCCTATGCCTCAGCCTTGCGAGTCTTGAGAGACGATAACAAACGCCGGATGTGGCTTAGTGTCGCAGCAAGTCGTCGCAGGAAGTTGAGAAGCTGGACATTGTGTGATGTGTTCTGTAGTATTTTTCATTGATTAGATATTGAATGCCAGTTTTGTCTTGTCAGGGGCCATATGAGAAGATCGCGCGACTCCAACTTCCGGACAAAGAGTAAATGGGGATGTGGCGGTTAGTGTTCATCAGGCTGCGACCCACGCCACAGCGCGAGATTGGCTGGCATGCATGAGTACATATATAGCATTGGCGCCCCCAAAACTGAGCCGCAGCGACATACAAGCTCTTGCGGCGGTGACTGGTGTCACTTAATTCTCTGCTTCCCTCGTTATTCATTCGGGGATGTTTCTTGTCGCCGAAAGTCTTACCAATGTCAACAAAGTCCATCATGTTCCTCAGAAGATGGAAATGGGGCCTGGTACTTATCATAGCAATACTCTTTCTTACGTTGACTGTCACACTCTCTACCCAGTTCGCACCATCGCGAGCAGCAACGTTCCCGACAAGTCACGATGAACGTCCAACGCGATCAATGTCCCCCTTGTCGAATGCCTGCCCAACGATACCGCCTAACCCAGCAGTGACTCCAGATTTTGAAGGTCGATTCAATTGGAGAGCGATTCCCAGCCACTACCCGGTCGAGCATTATGCTCGATTGCCCTCCCAAAGGCCTAAATCCAGACGCTCTCTCCAACGATCGCCGGATGCAGCATCAATAAAGTTAGAATCAACTGCTTCTCGGCGAGAGGCTGTTAAGAGGACCTTTCAAAGATGCTGGAAGTCGTACAGGGAACGCGCGTGGATGAAGGATGAACTTGCACCTATATCAGGTCAATCCCGAGATACCCAATTCGGCGGCTGGGGAGCCACCTTGGTTGACTCATTGGATACGTTATGGATTCTCGACATGAAAGATGAGTTTGCAGAAGCTGTCGAAGCAGCGCTTCAGATTGATTTCAAACCAAGTGATGATCGCGAAAGCGAGATCAACATGTTTGAGATCGTAATACGCTATCTTGGAGGCTTCATAGGCGCCTACGACGTATCCGGTTGCCATGACGCCCGCCTTCTGAACAAAGCACTCGAAGTGGCGGATATGGCATATGCGACATTCGATACGTCGAATCGTATGCCTGTCTCGAGATGGAAACCAGGGAAAGCAGCAGATGGAGAAGAGCAACTACCAGCACGCTCAGTGCTCATAGCCGAAGCAGCGTCTGCTAGCATAGAATTCACTCGTCTCTCCCAAATTACAGGGGATATGAGATATTTCGACGCCATCTCCAGAGTTACGAACGTCCTGGACGAGCAACAAGGATCTACCAAGCTTCCTGGCATGTGGCCCATCAGCGTGGATATGAGGACACCAAACTTAACCTTTGATACTTTCTTTGGGCTGGGTGCCATGGCCGATTCAGCATTTGAGTATCTACCAAAGATGCATCAATTGCTCAACGGTTTCGGTCCGGCTGACCAGTATCGCAAAATGTACGAATACGCGATGGACACCGCGATTACGTACACCATGTTTCGGCCCATGGTGGAAGACAAAGCCGATATTCTGATCGCTACCGCTAAACACGATGGTCCTTACGGGCAGAGAGATGACACTGGGCAACATCTGGTATGTTACGCAGGAGGTATGCTGGCGCTTGGAGGGCGGCTCTTCGACAATCAAACCCATTTCAACGTGGGCCGAAAGATCTCTGATGGCTGTGCATGGACGTACAAAAAAGCGCCAAATGGAATCATGCCTGAGGTCTTCTCCATGACGCCTTGCCCATCGCAGTCAGAATGCGATTACATACCGGGCGCTGCTCCGTTCAGCGCCGTGCATGACGGTCGTTACATCCTCCGACCGGAAGCAATCGAGTCGGTCTTCTACATGTTTCGACTCACTGGAGAGACCAAATATCAGGACATTGCGTGGGATATGTTCCGAGCCATCGAAGCAAACACCAAAACTGAGTTTGGTAGTGCCGCACTCCAGGATATCATGAAGACTCCACCAGATAAGAGCGACAGCATGGAGGTAAGTCTCGAATACCTAACGCGCGTAAAACAAACACTAACATATCCGCAGAGCTTCTGGCTTGCTGAAACTCTGAAATACTTCTATCTCATCTTTAGTGATCACGACCAGATTAGCTTGGACGACTTCGTGTTCAATACTGAGGCGCATCCTTTCCGGATACCTTACCGATAACGATACGATGGCGTGAGACTCAAAGGAACTTCAGGATGTTCGTTGGGATGTGAACGACTGGGTTACATGCGACGGTACGCGACTGCATGGTATATGTTATGACGAGGATGAAGATGTTAGTCCTGGAATGTATCCCGTTTGTGCAGCGTTATCGACGTGCCGTGAAGAACTGTGGTGGCTGTGAGACATGTTGGCCGGGGTTGACCGGATCCGGGAGCGGGAAGATGCGCCGCGACCAAGCTTTTCCCTGAAGCTTGAGCGCGGACGGCGTTGCTTCGAGCCTTGACCTTCGACACGCACAGGAGACGCGTACGTTCACTTCATAGCGTCAGGCTTGCTGAAAAATCACAAACTCGAGTATTGCGACCTATAATTCCGTGCTAGGTGCCGACTTGCCTTTCCGTTGACTTCTACTCCTCATTTATAGCGCGACTACGCCAGTTCGTCGGTACTCAACGAACATGATAAGCCTCGGTGTGTCGCTGCCGAGTTCCAATTCCGCTTCTCGATTAGTAGGATGACGAAAGATAGCGACAAAAACGTGACGACGACGGCTAACAACCCTTGTCTGAAACCCGAGGGCTAGCGACCAGCCAATAATCCTACATCTGGGGTCTCCACTGGGGGTCCCCGCGAAAGTCTTCTTCCGCAGTTTAATCGGTATGGGGAGAACGGGTACATAATATGGGGTTGCCACCTAAACAAGTGTGTTCGAGACTGCTGGCCTTTCTCCCTTGTACTACACTTCCCCGCGGTCCACCCATAGGGCCTAGACACTGAGAACCACCCATCAGTCATGGAGAACGACAAAGAGATCGTCGCAAGCGAGCCAGTTCGTAGTGAAGATATAGAGCGTCTACCTACTCATGGTACCTATCTCGAAAAAGATGAAGCAACGCATCTCTCAGAGGAGCATCGGCAGTATCTCTTGGAAAGACATGGCACACTTGAGCTCGATCCTATACCCACTATGGGTACGGCCGATCCATACAACTGGCCCCAGTGGAAGGCAAGTCACTGCGAACACATCAGTTGGACGGCTACTAACGAAGGACACAGAAAGTGATGAACCTCTTCTTTGTCGCCTTTCACGCCATGATGTGCGCATTTCCTGCTGCAGCAATCATTCCAGCCTACGAGGACATCTCCGAAGACCTAGGTGTTAGCCTCCAAAGAGCATCGTATCTTACCTCTTTGCAAATTGCCATCCTTGGAGGTGCTCCGCTGTTCTGGCGGCCACTCTCTACACGATACGGACGCCGACCTATCTTCATTATATCCTTGATCGGCAGCTTGGTCTTCAATGTTGGCTGCGCGAAGAGCCAGACGTACGCTGCCATGGCAACTTGCCGAGCTTTCCAAAGCTTCTTCATCTCACCCCCGAATGCAATTGGCAGTGCCGTGGTGGTTGAAACATTCTTCAAAAGGGAGAGAGCGAAGTTCATGGGTATCTGGACGGTCATGATTACCCTTGGTATACCTCTGGCACCGCTCATCTTCGGCTTTGTTACGTACAATGTCGGCTACCGCTGGATCTACTGGATCCTTGCGATCGTGAATGGTGTCCAAGTCATTCTTTACACCCTTTTCGGACCAGAGACACGTTTCATCCGACACGGCGACGTGCAACATGCGCAATCCGGTTTCGCAGCCTACAAGGAGATGTACTTGAAGTTCCGTCGTATCGACCCTACACCCATCACCCTCTCAGAGTTTATCTCGCCCCTTCGACTGTTCAAGTACCCATGTGTAGTCATTCCGGCTTGCGCATACGCAATGGTATTCCTCTTCGCGTCTGTTCTCGCAACGGTTGAAATTCCGCAACTCTTCGGGGAGAAGTTCCACTTCAACGCCCAACAAATCGGCCTACAGTTCCTTGGCGTCATCGTCGGCACTGTTATCGGCGAGCAAATCGGCGGGCACTCCAGTGACCTCTGGATGCGATGGCGTGCAAAGAAGATGGCTCCCCTCCGGCCTGCTCCAGAGTTCCGCCTTTGGCTGAGTTACTTTGGTATTCTTCTCACCATTTGCGGTGTGGTCGTGTTCCTCGTACGCATTGAGCAAGCCCCCAACCTACACTGGAACGTAACCCCCATTGTTGGTGCCGGTATAGGTGCAGCAGGCAACCAGATTGTTACCACAGTTCTGATCACATACGCTGTAGATTGCTATCCTGAAGAAGCTGGTAGCATTGGCGTGTTCGTTACTTTTGTGAGGCAAATTTGGGGCTTCCTCGGTCCGTTCTGGTTCCCTCCCATGTTTGAGAATGTAGGAATTGCGAACAGTGCTGGCATTGTTGCGGCATTGCTTGTGGGCGTTAGTCTTGTCCCGGTCATGTTCACGCATTGGAAGGGCTATACGATGAGGGGCCACATGTCGGAGAGAATGTAGAATCAGCACAAGGCTTTCCCTCGTGTTAATTACACAGAATTCTCGTACGTCTGAGTAGTGTATCGTCACATCAATGACACCATAGGCATCTTGCCAAGAAAATGCTTGTTGAAACTGGTAGTTCTGTAATGCTTCTAATTCTTACATGCAAAAACCGGAACTGTTGCGCTAAAATACGAATCCGTGATGACTAGCTCATAACTTCGCTTCCAGTCCTTCCTTCTGGCACAGCTCTTCTGCCTCTGCCACGACATCGACGCCATACACCCGCGCTTGTATATCCGCATCAGCCCACCTGTCCGGCACCTTTCCTGAACCTGCCTTCATCGCTGCGAAGATCTTGTCACGTTCCTCCTTGGCCTTACCCGCTCCGAGATGCATTTCTCTTCCGTTTTCCGCTGCAAGCTCGACGAGTGCCTCCGCCCTTGGTTTTCTTAGCTTCTCATATAGTCGCAGTGCGTGCTCGATGGTCTGTGGCTTCCCGTCGGCGATCCGCTTAGGAGACAGCACAACACCCAGTACAGCACCGTCTTCGATCGCCTGGGCAGCACCTTGTGCCATGTGCGGGAGCGTAGGATGGCAAGCATCACCAACCAACGCGGCTGTACCATGCACCCAGGTGATCAATGGGTCATGGACCCTTAGCTTCCACTCGACGACTTCACCTTCTGGCACTAGATTCAACATGCGATGTATCATGGGACAGAAATCGCCGTAAACTTCCAACATGGCCTTCTTGCTGCCCTTGGTTGTATATTGAGCGTCCGGTGCGCCGGCAAAGCTGATATCGGGCTGTGCGGTGGAGATGTTGTATATTTGCTTATTGTGGATCGGGTAAGCGATGATATGCTTCCTCTCACCGATCCAGCGTGTCACGGTATCGGATTCGATCAACTTGAGTAACTCGGGGTCATTCTCCATTTGGTCGCGGTTCAACATGATTCGATAGGCAGCCTGACCCGAATCGCGAGCAGCGCCGGTGTGACCAAGTTCCTTGAGCATAGCGACGCGTGTAGAGCTTTTTACACCATCAGCACCGAGAAGAACATCGCATTCGGCTTCTGTTGATTCCCCTTGACCTGAGGATGGCGAAATAGTGAACTTTGGTCTTGCGCCAAAACGCACGTTGGATATGTTGCAACCCAATCTGAACGTGATACCACTCTCTTTTTTGCAACCTTCGTACAAACCGTTCGCCAAACTAGCTCGATGACCAACCATGTGTGGATATCCGTACTTTTCCCGGACGTATCCCAGATCTACGTACCCTAGCTCTTTGTCTGTTGTGCCTTCCCGGATGGATGTGTTTGCGCATTGGACTGCCTCGTCGCGGATTGGTCCCCAGCAACCTAACTTGTCCAGGATACGAGCCATATTGGGTGCAAGTTGGATACCAGCGCCCACAAACCCCATGTTTGTTGCATTCTCATATATTGTGATGTTCTTGTGGCCTGCTTTCGCAAGTGAGAGTGCTGCTGCAAGACCACCCATGCCTAGTATGTTGTTAGATGCTATCAAATTGTATAGAAATGAGACGTCGAAGATATCGTACCTGCTCCAACAATGGCTATCCTTGTGTTTTCCGCCATTCTGGACGTTGTGCTTGTGCCTCCTTTCACTTCTTGGATAGTGCCAACGATGTGGTATAGGATCGGAAGCTGTTGATAGAATGTGATCGTAGTCTGTTGCTGGATGGATATCCTCCGAGAAATAGAGAATCTGGCAAGAGCTCTTAAGACACTCTTCAGCTGCTTCTATATTTCTGCGCACTCAACCTTACTCCAGGTTCTCCACTACTTCCGAGCTCTTTCCCGCGCGTAATGTTCAGCCACCGGAAGAGGTATTAACCGGAAGTCTACGAATCCCCAACGTCTTTCAAGAAAGCAAATACGTCAATAAATGTCGCAACGGCCGAAACTCAATCGTATCCACTAAGCATGGACGTCGTCGTGAACATATATCGGAGAATCCTTAAGGCCCGATTACACTTGAGATGGAGTCGCTGTGGCCAGCTAACACCCCACAGTGGCGGGGCAACGTTTCGAAGGTTAGCGCATCTTCACCCAGCTTCCTGGCCCCACCGCCGTCATGGACGAGCGATGTTCGGCATATGCGGAGTCACGGAGTGCGGGTGTACCGACCCTGCATGTTACCATCATATTGGTCGTGATTGCACGATCTGCGAGTGAGGCTCAAGATAATGCTGTGTTTGTCTTTCGTAGCATTTAACGTGATGACGGATGCCAGAGCGTCGATGGACGGGTCATCACATACTACCTGACAGTAGGTATCAAGCAGGACTGCGACTACGCCCGATGAATGCTTCACCGCCGCATTAGAACCACCCTCCACTTGGAGACCCATGGGAAGCGCATGCATTCTGATGCTAGATTGCTCTTCCTCCGCTATGCTCTGCTGCGTATCTTCGCTGCTTCTTCGGAAGCCCACATCGATGATGAGAGTTGCTCATTTTAGATTCGGATACTCCGGATACGCAGCCACAGATGCATTCCTTTTCGGTGCATTAAGTTGTTGCTAACGTGCGATTGGCATTACCGCTGCAATTGCTACAAAGCATAATCAAGCGCCAAACTTAACGGCAGACACTCAAAGCACCCACTTGAACATTTGGCGACACGATCGACTTCATATCGACATTTGGGTTTGCCGGTCAAACATCCGATGAGTACTGGCGCTCTCTCTGAAGCGGTGGTGACGTTCATCAAAGATAACTGCTTCATAGCGTCCGACATATAAGAAGCGAGGTTATGGTGTATACGATACTCTAGCAAAAGGTGGCTGGAAATGTTGCATGTTTCGCGTTCTGGTTACAAGCTACGCCAGCCTAGTTAGCTCGTACACAACAGATCGGGAGCGCGACACATAGAGAGCTCTATGTATATCGAGCCGGAAGCCGACTTCAGTCCCGTGGATACGTGATGAGGGGCTGCCATACCCCGCGCTAGCGCCTATCTTCCAATGTGGGGTGACTTCCCGAATATCTCAAGGGGAGACAGAGAATTTCCCACTCTCCACAGATCTCACGAGGGTGGTTGTGAGTTCATCAGCCGTTGCACTGAGAATAGCTGCATGCTCATTGGATCCTGGATCCGGCCATCAGAACAACCACTGATCATTACGTGTTACTAAGTTCGCGTGGAGGAAGAGCGTTCACCCGGAGCTGGCTTCCAACTTCAGAAAGCGAGAGAAAGACCGACGCGGGCATAACGTGACCTTCGGCGTCAGATCAAGCACCTGAAGATAGTAAGCATCGTCGCTGTCATCAGGATTATAGCTTCACGGAAAAAGCTTCTACCCTTTACACCAGCGTTCCCTCGCAAAGAACGTCAGAAGAACAGGGTCGTACACGAATTGACACATAACAACACTCAACCATGGCAAGACGAAATTCATTTGACCAAGCATCAGCTGGCTTCCGCGCCCATCTACCGGACCTTAGCAGTCCGCGTTTCACAACAGCGGCAAAACAGAACATCTACGAGTATGTTCAAGATATGCAAGACAACCGTGCTCCACCATGGCTGTACGATCTGACAAAGGTCTGGGAAAAGCTACTGGAAGAGCCATACAAAGGTATCACAAACGACGGAAAAGTAAGGGAAGGTCTCTTCAAGGCACAAGACGAAGGCGCTGATGTGGATGGTGCGGTTAAGAAGGCCGAAGAACTACTCGCCGGTCTGGACGGTGAGCAGAAGAAGAAGGTCTCATATCCAATTAATGCGAGAGAGTGGAGAGCATGGAGTAACCCAGAGTTCCTTCTAAGACCATTTGGGCTGAGGTTGGAAGAAGGTACGTACACAACGCCTAAGTGCTTGGTTGTATGTTGACTTTCTAGTTCCCGAAAGCACTGCACAGTCAATCCTGGCGGTGGTAGAGGCATCTCTTTCACCAGAAGGCTACCAAAAGGCTCTTGCGGCCATGCGTGTAAATCATTTCCTGGGCGAAGTCTGCAAGCTACCCAACATCTTGAACAAGTACTCTTACAATTTTCTGCTGTTCGGCACACCCTCCGCCTCGGCTACATCGCCTTGGGGTTGGCTTCTCTACGGCCATCATCTTGACATTTCATGTTTCTACAAAGGAACCCAGGTCATTATGAGCCCCTCATTTACCGGTGCAGAACCGAATATTATCGACGAAGGAGAATGGAAAGGCACCAAGATCTTGCATAAAGAAGGAAGCCTGGGCTGGAAACTCATGCAGAGTCTCAGCCATGAACAACAGCAAAAAGCACAAATCTTCAAGGAAATGAGAGATGAAGGCATGAAGCAAGTTTACGGCAATTCCAACAACGACGAAACCAAACGCGATGAGCTCATTACTGATACCTGGGGTCCAGACGACCAGCGGCACAGATGTGGCGCCTTCCGAGATAACCGTATCGTTCCTTACGAAGGCGTTCAGGTCTCGTCCTTCGACTCCTCCCAAAAGGAACTCATCTTATCCATATGCCAGGAGTTCCTGTTGTATCATCCAACCAAGGCGCGCCAGCTCAAGCTCGAACAGATTAAGCAACACATCAACGAAACGTACTTTTGTTGGATTGGAGGCTTCGGCGAAGACGACGCGTTTTACTTCCGTATACAGAGCCCGGTCATTTTGGTCGAGTTTGACCATCACTCCGGTGTATTTCTGACGAACAAGGAGCCAGCGAAATACCATACACATACTATCGTAAGGACACCGAATGCAGGAGACTACGGACAGGCCATTAGGGAAGGAAATGAGAAACTAGAGTAGGTCACAGGTACCGAAAAGATCAAATCGACGTGTTAAGAATAGGGAAGAGGGAGGCTGTACCGTACACCTCGGTTGTGAAAACTCCTGTACTGAATAAGAAAGAACATGAACAGCTACACGTGTCATGCCTCACTCTCATATCACTAGTGTCCTCCGCCTGAAACGATACAAACTCTTGGATTATCCGAGGCGTCTCCATCTCTATGACCTTTCTCCTACGTTAAAAATTTCCACTAGGGCTGTAATCTGTAGGCATGTAGTAGACAATCTAAAAACCGTCTTCTAGTACATCAGGAATACCAGCAATCAGCGTAAACTTGTTTCCTGGTTCACCGTGATCTGTTGTCGGGGCGCTTGTGTGCATCAAACCTGGTTCATTGTTGTTGATAGACTATAGTAACACTGCTCGGAATTGTTGTGGCTTGTTGGCTAGAGGAAGCAACTGACATTGATCGGCAGGTCGTTAGGAATATCTCGTCTCGTCGGGTAACCACCGATCATCTAGTATTTGTCGTTTGCGTCGTGGGCTTCTATGTGTGCCATGCTGCGTGTGTTGGTGATTGTAAATTCGTGTAGAGCGTCGTAGCTTTGTAGACTACGAGTTTGCTTGTGGGTGAGTCAGTTGTACGATATCATCACGTATATCAGTGAATGAATGAATGTGTGATGGTCTTTTGGCTGTTGCTTATTCACTTTTCTGCTTCTATGAACTTCCAACCTTCCAATCAGTGTGCGCATGCACGGTTCTGATAGTATACCAGATCCACTCATGTTGTAACCCCAATGGATGATCAAATACCACCATATCACCATTCCCGTCTGCTAGCCCTGTGTCAGGTATAAAGTTCAAACGCATATTGCCAGCCTCCATCAGAACTCCCATTTCCAATATCATGAGCCTTCGCAGATCCCGCTTGGCTTCTGCCATATCCAATTTTGGTTTCTCTGCGATCCTGACAGTCGTCTGGGAACCGCGATCCACCTCAGCGGTGAGTATAGCCACTTGCACATTTTCTTGTGCCGCGTATACAGGGTTCATCACCATATGCCACACAATATTTGTGTCTTCAAAAAATGGATAATCATCCGGATTCTGAAATCGTCGAGACCGAACGCGGATAAGTGGAGTTCTGGAATTCATTCTGGAACTGCGCACAACAATGTAGACAGGAACTGTTGCCATGTTCGTGTGTTAGAGGTGAGAGAGTGCGTAGGTACATTCTCTAAAGAAGATCCGTGAGTACATATAGGATGCCGGGTTGCTACTTTACCTGATGACCAACTGCGCATGACTGCAACAGGCTACGTGATCTGCGCGGGACTAAGCTCCTCAATTGAACTAAAGCAATACCTTGGAGTTTTTGACTCCAACGTCTAAAGTGAGAGTGAGAGACAAGACGCTGGCACAGCGCTGTCGAATTACACTGTATTGTATCACTGTCGAACTGTATTTTCTAGACACCTTGCTCCACTGTAGGTAGCTCTATACCGACACAACTACCTTTCTCTGCTGACTGTATAGACTGTCTCACCTGGTCAATCACCCACCATCGCCCAACTTGAATTGACATACCAATATGCCATCGACTGTGAACAATAAGATGTATTCGCCTCACGATAACGATCTACAATCTTCATCCTTCGGCAGTTCCACTTCGATGCATTTTGAGGAACTCGCCTGTTCTCTGATAGCGCCGCTATCAATGACAAACACCTTCGAAGGAAACTGTCAAGAACGAGCTCGCACGCCCCCAATGCAGCTGGTTTTGTCGACAAGTTGGAGGAAGTCAACATTGCTAGCATTGATTCTAAGGACATGACATGTCCGTTCTGCTATCTTCCCTTCGGCACTACCACAGTAGAAAGCGATCTATCGATTCTCTATACGGATTATCGATATGTAGGGATCCGAATTGCGCACAAAGCCGCCAGTTTGCAGGGGGAAATGGCAATGCGGGATATGCGGCCTCGAATACATGATCGCATCACGTAGCACACTGATAATATGAGATCTTGACTTGATATATATTGATACATATTCTAATGATGTGTGATTTTCTTATCTAATGCGGCCGGCGCAATGGATGTGCTTCAGTATTGCTGCGCAATCATTAGTATCATCTCTAAAACGCGGTCCTCAACGTGAAAAGGGTCAAACTCACAACACGTATTTGTCCAAGCTGACAAGATCTGGTTCACTGAAGATCAAGTAGAAGTACTTGAGTGTTTCCGCCATCCAAAAGCTTTCACATTCATCCAGCTTAAGTGTCTCTTGGTCTTTCGGTATCGTCACATCTGCGATGGCGGAATGCGCAAACTCAGCCATGGTAGCATTGTTGATGGACTCAAACATGCGCCAGGCAGTATCTTGGAGGGTCGTGTCGCCGGTAATGCGATAGAGGACGAAGACGGATTCGATGGCTTCAGGGCTGTGACTGCTGTTAGCAGTGTACGTACGAGGTGGGTTGCGTTCTTACCGTAGCAGGAATCGAGGGTCTCCGATCTTAGAGAAACCAGGCTGGAGCCCTATCTCTTTGATGACGTCTTGAACGTCATAGTGTTCAGCGTGGATGTTACTAGAATACGAGTACTTGACAGAAGCGTGCCACTTCTCCACGTCCCATGCGCAGTCTTCTTCGCCAAAGCAGGGCATCATCCTGAAGGTCTCTGGCATGATACCAGTAGGCATCGCTTCATAAGCCCAGGTGCAACCATCTACCAGCTTACGAGCGATATCTAGCTCATCGGTCCGGTTGAAGATTTTGGCACCTAGAGCAACCATACCACCCGTGAAGCAAGCAAGATGTTGGCCATTTGGTTCCAGTTTGACAGAGCCAAAGGAACTGATACGGGCATCGCCGGAGACGAGGATATCTTGACCCTGCGGTACTCTGGGCCTGAAGAACAAGTGTTTCTTTGCTGGTTCGATGGCGTTCTCATAGAGCTTCCGGTATTGATCCGTCAGTCCCCCCAGCAGTAGATGCTGTTTCGGCAGGTATTCATATAGCGAATCTGTCATCCCACCCATTGTGAATGTTCCGTCAACATTGTATACTTCCGGACCCGGGCTGACGAGTACCGGGAACAGGCCGGGCAGCTTGGTTCGATTCTGATGCTTCTCAAGCATATTGGTGACCCTCGCTATCGCATCATAGTATTTCAGGTCGCCGGTGAGTTGCGAAAGGCGGGTGAACTCGAGCGTCAGAGATCCAATCTCTGCGCTAAGTGCTTGCGCATCGGCTTCTTGGTGGCCGTTCAAGGCAGCGCTGATTTATGTCAGTATGTACGTGTCGCCGGCGTGGCACAATCTTACTTCTCCCAGTCCCATCGTGTGATTGGCATCCTGTTGGGTGTATCAAATGCAGCATATAGCATGTCTCCCAACTCAGTTGCCTTGTGTAGTAGTGTATGGTGTTTCGCCTTGCTCAGATCGTATGCGCTCAGCAGACCGCC
>Ga0058698_10000857_pt1 | contig 15180 bp, 21 predicted proteins | sample AgamicAsSfe_FD_67288 | JGI IMG/M metagenome (GOLD analysis project Ga0058698, IMG submission 67288) | Agave microbial communities from Guanajuato, Mexico - As.Sf.e | ecosystem: Host-associated > Plants > Phyllosphere > Phylloplane/Leaf | place: Guanajuato, Mexico | collected 2012-05-30
ACCCCCCACTATCCTGCTCACTCAACCATCCCTCTCCTTTCCACCCACTAGATAAACTCCTCCAAACCCCCTGCGCCTCGCTCTTCCCCACCTTCAACCTGATCCCCACCCCCTGCCGCATCCTAAACCCCTCCGCTTCCGTCTGCAGTTTCCACGTCTTTTGCCGCTGACACAAACTCTCCACGTCCTTCTCGATTCTCTCCAGCTGCGAGCCCGGCAAAGCGCGGAAGAGCGCGACGTGTGCTTCGAGTTTATTGAGGTGTCTCGGAAAATGAGCGGCGCGGAGGGCGGTTAGGGTGTGGTGCAGGGCGGCGGAGGTCTTGAGAGAGATGATATAAGTTCGCTCATTTGCGCCGGCGGAGGTGTGAGGTGTTTGTTCGGTGCGGCGGACGTAGGTTTCGCGGGTGTATGCGCCGCCAGTGTTGCCTGAGGAGGGTTGGGCTTGGTGCTGTGGGTGCGACAGAGGAGGATGCTGTTGATGGCGGGCTGGGGATCGTGGACGGGTGGAGTTATGTGACTGTGCGGAGTCGACTTGCGGAGCTTGGGTTGATTGCTTTGGACTTTCTTGCTGTTGCTGCTGCTGCTGCTGCTGTTGCCCTTGCCCCTGCCCTGTAGCCTGCGCTGCTTGTGGTTTCTGTGGCTGGTCTTTCCGACCTGAAACGGCAGCGGAGTAGGACATTGGCGGATTTGTGGTCATTATGCTTGGTAGTATAGGTCTGGATATATGGGCTACTGCTGTGTACAGATGTCTAGAGATAGTAATATATGGCCGTGCAAGCATGTCCAAGATGTTGTGTAATTGGTGGTGTCGTATTACAAGAGATGTCCATTGGACTTCATTTCGTGATGATGACGCGTTTGAACATCCAACGGCTCTCGTCATGCAGGGCAACTTGCTTGACAACGTAACGATTTTCATGATCAAGCTGAAGGTAATTGTATAGTAGAATAGAAAACAAAGGTCATTGCATAATCATTCAAAGGTGTAAGCTAAATACACGAACGCCACATTCATCATCCTTGCGGGCCTGGTATTCGTGGCCTCCAAGCGCCAAAACCCATCTGAGCATCAAGATACGAAATTGTTCCCACTTTAACACCTCTCTAGTGCTCCTCGATAGGAGCCTCCTCATCATAGTCACCCTCCTCATCGTCAGCAGTAGCTTCCTGGTACTGCTGGTATTCAGAGACAAGGTCGTTCATGTTGCTCTCAGCCTCGGTGAACTCCATCTCGTCCATGCCCTCACCAGTGTACCAATGCAAGAAAGCCTTGCGACGGAACATGGCAGCAAACTGGTCGCCAATGCGCTTGAACAGGTCCTGGATGGATGTCGAATTGCCGACGAATGTGGAGGACATCTTGAGACCACGAGGAGGAACGGAGCAGAGAGCACTCTGGACGTTGTTGGGGATCCACTCGACGAAGTATGAGCTGTTCTTTGTCTGAATGCTGCGGATCTGGTCCTCAATCTCCTTCATTGACACGTTACCCCGGCTGCACTTGTGTTAGTATTACACCGTGAATTTACTCGCGAGCACTTACAAGATAGCAGAGCATGTGAGGTAGCGACCATTTCGGAAGTCAGCTGCCGCCATCATGTTCTTGGGGTCGAACATCTGCTGAGTCAACTCAGGGACAGTGACATTACGGAAGCTGTGAGAGCCACGGCTGGTGAGAGGTGCGAATCCGACCATGAAGAAGTGAAGACGAGGGAAGGGAACCATGTTGACGGCCAATTTCCTCAAGTCAGAGTTGAGTTGACCAGGGAAACGTAAGCAAGTGGTAACACCTGACATGACTGCGGAGACGAGGTAGTTGAGATCACCGTATGAGGGGTTGCTGAGCTTGAGGGTTCTTTGGCAGATGTCATAGAGAGCCTGTCATGTTGTGAGTGCGTGTCATTTGTTCAATCATGATCAGTCACGAACCTCGTTGTCAATACAAAAGGTCTCGTCGGAGTTCTCGACAAGCTGGTGAATGGAGAGTGTGGCGTTGTAAGGCTCAACGACAGTGTCGGAGGTCTTAGGAGAAGGCATGACAGAGAATGTGGCCATCATGCGGTCGGGGAATTCCTCGCGGATCTTGGAGATGAGTAGCGTTCCCATTCCAGCACCGGTACCTCCACCGAGAGAGTGTGTGATCTGGAAACCCTGCAAGCAGTCGCAGCCTTCAGCTTCGCGACGAACGACATCCAAGACTGAGTCGACGAGCTCAGCACCCTCAGTGTAATGACCCTTGGCCCAGTTGTTGCCAGCGCCAGATTGACCGAAGACGAAGTTGTCGGGGCGGAAGAGGTTGCCGAAAGGACCAGCACGCACAGCGTCCATGGTGCCAGGCTCCAGATCCACGAGAACTGCTCGAGGAACATACTTCTGGTTGCCGGCCTGTGATGTGTCAGATTGGCGTATTCTTGATGGAGTTGTTGCGTCTCCATACCTCGTTGAAGTAAACGTTCATGCGCTCCAGCTGGAGATCTGAGGTTCCAGCGTATCTGTTCATCATGTCAGACCCAATGTCCGCTGGTCGCAAGATATGACCGTTCGCTCAACATACTGTCCATCGCCGTCAAGGCCGTGCTCACCGGAGATGGTTTGCCTGGAGACATGCAAGTCAGTTTCTGCGCGCATGAAACCTGCTGATTGAAGATCTTACCAGAAAGCAGCACCAACTTGGTTACCCTTTGAGATATATTAGTCTTTCTCCGCTTCGTCCGATGCATCAGACAATTCCTACGCATTGACCGGTCTGCAAGTGAACCTAAACACAAAAGTGTGGTTAGCATGAAGTCAACAGAAAACGCGCGCGTCAATGTGCGCAAATGAGCTTGAGTGACTTACAATCTCACGCATCTTGACTGCTGGATATGTTGATGTGGAGTGAAAGATAGACTGAAGTCTGCACTTTGTCAAAGAGTGCGAGAAGGTTATCAAAGCGAGTGTAGTTGTGGTTGTAGACGAGGGGCATTGATTGTTGTGGTAGCCCCTTCTTGTTTCAACGCTAGTGGCGCGTAGCCCTGTGCACACAAAACACTGGTTCAGGCACATGGCACGTGCATGCCTTATTATCATCTTATGAAGCATAAGGCATGATGTCTCCCAATCTATGCATTGTATCATATCTATCTATACAATGTGATGATCACTGCCATAGCCCAGCCTCAGAATGCACTATATGTCCTTTCTCGACAGACCGTGCCCGGTTGGCAGAGCCTTCCTCCTAACTACTGTTGGTAGTGATGTGATGAGACGAGGCCAAACGAGTTCATACTCATCCTTTTGTTCCAAGATTAGCTTGTGCTGGTCCATCATCGCCATTGAGGTGCATTACCTGTTTCCCGTTCAAACAATGCCGTAACCAGATCCCCCATTGTATGTAAAAGTACGCGCCGGTACCAGTCATGAGATGCCTGTGCATGCATCAGTGACCACGTTCAGGTGAGTAGCCTATGTTGGGCACTTACCACCAACCATGCCCTTCCAGCAGTATACCCCACGGTAATCCGATTTCTTGTCGCCATATCCTTAGCTGTCCACAATAGACATTATCTATCCCCCAGATTGCGAACCCTCCGAGGAAGATCCCAATACCATAAGCAATCATGATCCACATTGTCTTCAAAATCTGTTCGTCTCTGCGATCCTGTCGGTTCTGCTCTGCTGCCTCACTTGGTGACACGATGTTCTTCTCTTGAAGATGAACATGTTTCTGCTCTCGTACGCGTAACGATGGTCGAAGGTTGACCTCCATCATGTACATGGATCTAAGCAGTACTGTAGCTGTAAGGATTGCGTAGGCATTCTGGTGGAACTTTGGATCCTTGATGTAATGGTAGTAGCCGGTGATGAATATCATGAGGCCAATCAGCGAAGTGGCTACCAGAAACGAGTATAGGCGCGACCTCTTGTATGAGAATGAAGCATAATTCGACAAGGCCGTCGTGTAGCTGGTAGTTATATTAGCCTGTTCCTTGCTGATTTCTCCACAGTATACATACACCATACTCAGCTCGTCGACAAGCTGCATCTCATCTTGATGGACAACTTAGTATTATCACTTGTATTCTTGATAGGGTGTGTACCAACATTGCAATGTCGCATGAAAAGCCAGACTTCCAAGCCCGACAAGCATGTATCCAGCAAAGGTAACGATGAAGACCTTGTCATGATTGTACTTCATGCAATCGCTGAGTCCACGAATCGCAAGGTAGACGAAAAGAGCGTTCGTGAGGGTGTTGACGATCTCGGCGGCATACGGTGTGGCATAGTAGTTCTACTTCTGTCAAATCCAGTCCTTTATGCAGACAGCTTGCATTCCAATACGCACGACTTCACACCAGTCGATCGTGCTGGCATAAGTCAGCTCCAAGTGATGCGCTGCTCAGGGTATAAATCCGGTCGAACCTGGTATGTGGCATCCAAAATCCCCAGGTTGGTTGCGGGTATGGAATCGATGGTAGCCACGATAATGCAGACATCGTGGGTGCGGTATCTCAAATGCGGAGGAACGTTTGTGGGAAGAAGATAGCTACTAGCGCTTCAATGGCCAGAGAGCGAATACGTTCAGTACTGATCGTTCTGTCATCTCGTCTTCGCAACTGTCGAGGGAAGTGACGCGCGATCCCTGCTCACCGGAGTGAAGCCCGAGCCACGTGCATGATCGACGCACTCCTGCTGCATCAAGTCGCGTTCCGACATCTTCTTGGTAGATAGCATCACGCAGTAGAGATGTCCATTCCGAATCAAGCATTGCAGAAGGTTCGTGAGGAATACGCGAGTAAAGTGTGCCAGCAAGCTGACGCGATTGTAGTTACTCGAGGAGATTGAGCAAAAGGCAGCGCAATCGAATCAACAGATTGCGGTTGTCAAAGCCCAGATCGCCGGCAAGCAACGCGAAACTCGCATGATACAGCTGACCACGAGCGAGCTTTCTGCTTTGCCTGAGGATACGAAAGTGTATGAGGGTGTTGGCAAGATGTAGGTTTGGGGAATGTAGCTCTTGTGAACCACCCTCTCATTCACGATATAGGTTTGTACTCGGCTCTACAAACGGCATGAAAACCAAGCTGGACGCACAAAGCACCGACCTCGATTCTGATGTATCTGATCTGAAGAAAAAGCTTCATTATCTGGAGACAACGGCGAAGAACAGCCGCGAACATATCGACCAGATCATTCGATCTGGTGGTCGAGCTTGAAAGATGCTGCTCGAGCGACTTGGTTGGGAAGTCGTTGATGCAGGCTTCGCGCTAATTACCAGGAAACGGGCCGTCTGCTGTATAAAACATTGAACTTCTCCGCAGACGTACTTAGCCCTCCTGCATGCTTGTTGCGTGAGGTAGCAGCGTGGCAGAAGCACCGAAGACTTACCCCACATCATGACAGGTCTTCTACATGATTGCATCATCTGAAAAGAGAAAGCTGAAACATTTCGCCACCCCCACATCTATTGTGGGGAAGGATCGACAATGCGATGTCCTACGGGAGTGGTCTGACCGCGCAGACTTTCCCAACGCGGTATATGGTATTTGATATGAATGTAACATAATCTATAGTGAGACTCGAGAGGAACAGAAGCTTCTGTCTTGCGCACGCTGACGGATGTCCAATGCGGGACATGCAGTAGTTGGTGTTGTTAGCGTTATCCAATTAGGCTTGGCTTGTAAGCACGAGACCTGCCTTCTGCCTAATCCCTTACCAAAACCATATCGGCCCCCAACTTCAATGCTTTTCGTATATCTGTCGTGATCGCCTGCCTCTATTTTTCAATTCAGCTTCACTGCTGTGACGTTCCACTGCTCTAGTGAATCTCGCCTGTGCACACCAGTGACACTCGCTCCGCAGGACCCCGTAGTCAGCTCATCCAACACTTATAGCCCACTCACCATGGGCGACCGCTTCCACCGCCGCCGCTCCGATCGAGACGAGCGCGACTACATTGACCCGGACGCCTACTACCGCCGCCCTCGCCGTAGTCCCAGTCCCGCGAACGAAATAAACCTCAACTTCGTCAACGACGGCGGCCGCCCCGACAATCGCCGCCGTGCCACAGACGACTACGACCGCCCGACCCGGTTCGTGCCCGTTCCCGTCGGGATCCCAGGCGGCTGGCCTGCACCTACCTCGCCTCCACTGGCTCCACCGCCTGATGACCGCCGTGATCGGTCAAGGTCACGTGGAAGGTATGATAGTGAAGACGAGCGAAGGAGGATTATTGACGAGTATGAATGGGACAAGGCGAAGGAGGAACAAAGACGTAAGGACGCGATTAGGGAGGCAGAGCTGAGGAGGAAGGAGGAAGAGGAGGAGAGGAAGAGGGCAGAGAAGGTGGCGGTGGAGAAGTATAGGGAGAAGCAGCGGGAGGATGAGAGGAGGGAAGAGGAGGCGCAGAAGGAGTATGAGAGGAAGGTATGTACTTGGTTCATCGTCGGCGTGCGATGCAGTCGATGAGATTGAAACCACGCTGCCACGGCACGCCCCACCTCTCCCCTCGCCTCTCACCACTAACACTACTTCCCTAGCGCAAAGAAAAAGCCCAAAAAGCCCGCGACGAAGAAGCCGCCCAAGACGCCCTCGTCAAAGACCGTCTCGAGCGCGCTCTCCGCACACTCAAGGTTGACGACGACCTCTCCCCCCAAGTCTTCGACAAGCTCATCGAAGGCAAGAAGCTCTCCCACGACGAACTCGCCCTCGTAGCTCCACATCACGCAGCCCACGCCAATCCAACCTGGTCCCGCGTCAAGCGCTCTGAGATCAGCAAGGAGACGCTCAGATACTACGACCTGGAGTATTATGCCGATCCGAACGATTCGGGGTGGTTGATTATTAGGAGGGAGCTGACGCAGAGGGAGATTGACGTCTTGTTTGAGCATACGAGGAGGGAGAGGGCGAAGGAGTGGGGAGGGAATGGGAGGGGAAGGCAGGAGAGGTTGGAGGCGAGGAAGGATGGCGGTTTGGTGTTGGTGAGGCAGCCGAGTAGGAGTAAGAGTAGGGACAGGAGTCGGAATAGGAATGTTTCGGGGGCGGAGAGGTTTGCTGGGGCGTTATTGAAGTTTGCTGGTTGAGTCGTCGTTGTGATGCACGGGGACTGGGCGCCCTGGAGTGAACTATGATGGTTGGATTGTGCTGCGACTGGTCAAAAGCAAAGCATTGGGTGTTGTTGACAATTAGAGCGATATTCCTACATGTATACACGATCTATGAAACATATACGCATACATATCAAGCCAGCTGAATAACCAGTAGACCATACCTCCCGACCTCAACAACAAGCTCAGATCAACTTCTCCTTCGTCAAATACTCCTCAATCTTGACCACGGCCTCCTCGACCGACATCTGATCACTCCTAATATGAATCTCCGCCTTCTCTGGTGCCTCATACGGCGCGCTGATTCCCGTAAACTCCTTGATCTCACCCGCGCGAGCCTTCTTGTACAGGCCCTTGGGGTCACGCTGTTCAGCAACCTCTACAGGCACGTCGATGTACACTTCGATGAACCGTAGCGGTGTGTCTGCTGGTCCGGAGGTGGCGGCGTGGAGGTCGCGGGCGATGGCACGGTCGGCTTTGTAGGGAGAGATAAAGGAGGTTACGGCGATGGTGGAGGAGTCGGCGAAGAGCTTTGCGACCTGTGGAGCGTGGGGTGGTCAGTATGTATACCTTGGACAACCATCCTCTCCTCCTCCTCTTCTTCTCGGCAGATCTGGAGGGAAGACGGCAGTGTACGCACCTCGGAGATACGTCTGATGTTCTCATTACGGTCCTTCTCGCTGAAACCCAAGTCCTTGTTCAGCCCGAAGCGGACGTTATCGCCGTCGAGTCTGTAAACAGCAAGACCCTTTTGCAGAAGGTGCTGTTCGAGGGCAATGGCGATGGTGGATTTGCCAGAGGCAGACAGGCCGGTGAACCAGAGGGTGAAACCTTGCTGCTTGCGGAGCTCATTGCGCTCAGCGCGGGACAGGGATGCGTGCCATGTGATGTTGCTGTAGAGTGCGAAGATGAGTCAGTGGGATGAGGCTTGCAAGATATTGAGGGCGGAGAATGCACAACTGAGGAGGGGGTGTGCATGACATACGTTGACATTGTGTAGATTGTGTTTGGTGGTTGTGAAGAACGACTGGAAATAATTTGGATGCGTTTTGGGATTCCAATGGATTGAGTCCCTGGTCTTGGCGCAGACGATGGCGTTATTTCATCACACTATAGCCAGGTACCTCTCTCTCTCCATTATATATCCTCATTGACAGCTCCCTGCCCCGATATCGAGGACATCCCTCTTCAGTGAATGATAGTCAATGCTCGAGATACCGATAAACATAGTATCCTACATCTCCCGGGTGTACCCAGCCCAAACCGTCTAGCTTCGATACCAATCTACGTTGTGGTATACCGCGACTGCGTGCATCACAGTCCGAGCAGGTGCCAGCACACATACAGTCATCAGAATCCTTGGGGTAGTCATCCCCAGAAGAGTGGCCTGAAGCAGCAGAGACCGCTCCACGCTGAGCCACAATGTTCTTCTGATAACTGTCAAACAGCGGATGCACTGTCTCTTCTTCCACATCATCCTCCTCTTCATCAGCCGTGTCGACCTCCGTCTCTCTATCAGCCTGCATCTGCTCAGTAGCATCTATGTCCTCAACCACCCTCATCTCGTTTATGGCCTCCAACCAGTATGGATCAGACGGACTGCGAGCCATCCCGAGGTATCGTACAACTTCCAACGATACAGTCCCCATTTCCGAGTCGGCAAAACGGTAGGTCGACAAACAGGATGGATGTGAACAGAACATCGGATTATCCATGTCCCTGGCTCTATGATCCTCGTCTTGCGGAAGAGTCGCCATAAGATCGCAGCGGCGTAAATGACGACATATTGGTGTCGTGTCTGTGGCTAAGATATCCTCAAGGGCCTCGCGCTCCAAAGCTCGGTCGTATCCGGTAGCCATGCAGGCGTAGCCGGTCCAGATTCCAATCACATTAGATTTGTCGTCGGAGACGACCTTGATCTCTTTTTTCTTCGGGTCCTTCATCGAAACCATATCCCAGAATATACGCTCATCGTAAGTATCCTTTTTTTGAGGATGCTTACCGCACAACAGCCTGGAATCCTCACTCTGCAGAGCTGCTTTGACGTCCTCAAACTTCAGAACCTTGTGCTCGCAGACTCTGAAGAGCCCGGTGGCACCTTTGCATGCGCGATCACTGGCTAGCTTTGCAAGCATCTCCGTCTCGAACGCACTCATGTCATGAGCTTTTTTGCAAGGACCACATGCTGCTTTGCCTAGTAGCTGCAGAGTGTCGCCAAGTCCCATAAGATCGACCCATTGGCGCAGCCTGAACGACTCTAGCTGCTCTTCCTTCCAGTACTTCGTTGCTACTGCGAAGTGTCGTGGTGGAAAGAGGTTGCGGGTGCGCCGACAGGCTCGAGATAGTACGATCTGGTCGAGCTCATCGTCAAGATTGGATATGATATTCAACCAGATCTCATCAGGGAACTTGCTCAAGATGCGCCCTTCGTTGGCCATGACGAATACCGTGATATGCTTGGTTTTGTGAAATGTTGACTTGGAATGAAAGCTCCTGACTCAAAGCTGACGATAAAGTAGGTTACAAGTCTAGGATATCCTGTTGAGAGTGCTGTGCGGATACCGCTGAGACTTCTGCTCTTTGACAAAGTAGTGTCTCGCCGAAAAATCTGAGCTGATATTGTACCAGACCACAAGTCTAGAATGTCTTGGAGAGAGTGCCGTGAGGATTCCGATGTTCGACGAGTTATAAGAACAGCTTAGCGAGGTTGAAGAAGTACTACAATATACATGAGCGAGCAGTCTTTATATGTATATATATCTAACTGAGCGTGACCAGGGAAAGAGTTAAAACTTTCTCCTCCGAGCTCATAACACGTCACGAGATTATACTTTCTCTTGGTGAGTCATACCAGGCTGCCGTAGCAATCACGTACTTTCATCGTCGTCTTCTGGATGCGGGTATAGATCGTTTCTACGTCAGGATATCTACTTATCGATACCACCCATGGCGTTCACTGTAGTCGGAACAGGCGTCAGACTCGTCATCACTGTCGTTGTCAGAATTCTCGTTGCCCAGGGCTTTCACCTCCTCAGCCTTGGCTACCATGTCTAGGTTCTTCGCAGTGAGGGGGTCTCCTTTCCTCTCCGTGGCCATCTCGAGCCAGTACGAATCAGCTGGATCACGAGCCATACCCAGGTACTTCTCCACCATGAAGGTCACATACACCCTGTCCATCGTCACAAAACCATAAGCTATCAAGCAGAACTTGTGCGGGCACAATTTTCGGCCACGATCGAGATACTCCTCACCCTTCGACCAGGTTGCCATGATATCGCAGTACCGTAAATGGGGACAAACAGGTCTCTCATCCTCAGCAAAGATTTCCTCCAAGTAGTGCCGTTGTCGCTCAGGATGAAAGCGAGCAGCGATGACAGTTTTACTCCTCGCAACTCCAGGCATCGTGTTCCCTTTCTGCAAATAGTCCGACTTCAATTTCTTCGCCCCGGCACTCTCCCAACGCTTGGCCCAATCTGGAATTTCGCTATATTGGTGCCTGAACGAGCCTGGCAGCCTCTTTCCGTTGTGTGGGACCTTCTCGCATAGTTCCTGGTTCCTTCCAGTCCCATTGGTGTGAAACTCGGCAGTTCTGAGCTCCAGGACTTCATGCTCGCACACCCTGAATACACGCCGCATTCCCCTACAGATACGTTCAGCTGCAGGCTTCCCGAGCATCCTCGGCTCGAAACACGAGCGGTCGTGGACTATCTTGCAAGCACTACACGCTGCATCTGCTTCCAGTGCTCCAGCACCGTCATCCTCAACGAGCTTGTTCCATCGGTCTTTCTCGGCATGTATCTTGAGCAACGGGTACTTGTTGTACTTCTGGCCCATGCCGTCCGGACTCAGTTCACCGAGAAGCTTCGACGGAATGAGCGCTCGAGTGCGACGGCACGCCTGTGAGAGCATGATTTTCTCAACGTAGTCGAGATGGGACAGGATGTCGATCCAGAGCTCACCGGGGAGTTTGCTGAAGACCGATGTGTCGGGATCTTTATGCTGTAGGGTGGCGGGAGTGTCGTTCTCGTGTTCTGATGTAGCAGGACCGAAGTGCTCCGATGTTTCTGCATTAAGAGCTAGGTCAGGAGCATTGTCCTGGGACTGTATTGTGGCGAGATTGTTGTCGTCCAGAGGAGTGTGGAAGCTGCTGGATGCCATGATAGCTTCAATCTCTTCCTTGACTTTGAGTTCGTAGACCCCGAGAAGCACGCAGAAGTAGCGCATAGGACTCCAGGTATCATGCCTCAAAAGCGTGCCGGTAAGGTATGAGAGCGCCATTTTCGATGTTGCACTACTGTTCTTTCTTGCGATGATGCCACGCGATTATACAGATACAGTCACAGGTCAGACCGTCAGAAGCCTCGAAAGTATTGCGGAGGGTGCCGTAAGTTTTCTGCTCAGACTGAAGTATACCATGCATTGTTTGTAAGACCCGTTCGGGTTGTTGGATGGACACTGTATATACACAGCTTTCTGAGCGTCACCAGAGGACTATTATATACTTTGCTCGAATAACAATGAGTCACAGAAGGCTCCCTTCCGGAACACAAGATTATGCTTTCACGCCGTGGCGAACGTCGAACGCATTTCGCTGAACTCGGGCTGTAGAACACACTGATGCTGTCATATTCTGGTCTGTCTACATGCCTCAGTCACAGTAGTATCGTCTCAGTCACAGTAGTATCGTCAGAATCAACGGCTCAGCGCAAACTTGCTTAATGCCTGCTGCAAGATATAGTCCTTCATTATGCTCGTCGAACATCCCCATTCCCAGCAATGTCCCCAGCACAACCCGCCCAGAAGCGCCTATATCACCACGCCATACTAACTCCGTCGCCCTCTCTTCCTACTGGCATGCCACCAGCAGCACGCCATCCGAACCAAGTTCTATACACGCTCTTGTATCTCTACCAATCTCGTTCTGAATTCAGGCCGACTGTGTCATCGCCGCCGCGAGTGCCTTTCACAATTGAAGCCCATATGTATCTCGAGTTCTTTGCTCTGGGGCTCATGCAAACACGGTCGTTGGCGCAGGAGAGCATCGCGACATTCTTTGTTGAGCACGACTTCGGAGCAGCCTAGAAGATGGATAGTTTAGCCCACTGTCGCATTGAGCCAATAGGAGGGGTTGAGATGGCAGAAACTGAACATTGCGAGGATGGCGTAGGCTCGAGGAGAACGCACCACATTTGAAGACGTGCCGGAACCATGTGCACATCGAAACGAAGTGACTTTGCACGGCCGGAGAGCTCGAGGTCGATTGAGGAGGCGAAGGTGTCAGTGGCGGTGTTTAAGATCCACAGATCTGTAGCTCGATCTTGAAGTGGTAGGCCACGAAGCTGATGGTAAGAGGGAGTTGCTCGATAGAGTAGTTCACGAAGGTGAGGAGGGAGAGAGACTTGCTTGTTATAGTAGTTCACGAAGGTGGTGACGTGGCGTGAGCTGTCCAGTGGAGGGGTGTCACAGAGCGGGGTACCGTAGTACAGCAATGGAACATGAAACATGAAACGGTGCCGCGGAAGGCATGGAATGCATGTGACTTTGTTGGTCACTGTGGCAGCCGTGCGTGCTCTTGAGATATTGTTTGAGAGATTGCCGCGGATTGAGGAATCTGAAACACGCCCGGTGGTGTCACGACCGAGAAAGTGTTTAAAACACTTCGAAACGTTACCCTCGCACAAGAGCCGCGATTCATGCTAGGCATCACCAAGATATAATTGTCCTTGTGTAAGGACGGAAAGGTGTCCTGCGAGCAATAAGCCCGATACACCGTGGTCTGTGGTACACGGGCAAGCTCAGTAAACAGGAGCCATGTACGTTAGCCAGTGCTTTCCCGAGAGCATATTGAGACCCGAAATATCCAGCCGACAAAGGGATGCGACACTCTGCTCGGGTTGATCTGGCTCAGTGTTGTGAGAGGTGTGACAAGGACGAAGGATGCAGTCGCAAGGAGGATAGCCGTTTGGCGTTTCAGCTTGACCCCTGACTGTGCCGAGGCGCGCCGTCGTAGATCGCAACACCATCATCCTTGTCAATCTCCAACATCGTCGTCAACGTCCAAGAGCTCAGTTTGGCAAACGGACATATAGCTGCTACTAGGACGAACGCCACTGCGATACTCATGGTACTGATGTGTAGTGGCGTCAGCGCTAGGACTGGCCAAAATGAGCCGCAGGCCCCAATCGTATCTCCGAGTCGAGGCCTATCACGCTCGGACCTGATCGACCACGCTTCTCCCTTCTGCTGCACAATAGCAATCTTCTACGCTATGTTTTATGATCTCACGTACTCTGCGCCCTCTCTGATACCTAGTACAAGCCCGGCTCGGTGTCATGTTCTATTCCAGACGCTCACGATGCCCTGGGACACTATGACCGCCCTCTGATCCGTGCTCACACTACCTCACTTACAACCTAGCTTCGTGCGGCTCGAGATTGCCTGCCAACTTCTGTGGCGCCTAGCAAACGCTGTGCATTCTTCGAGATTCCTTCCTAGATCTCAGTCGTGCTCACCTACACTGCGCTCTAGCCTTTGTACTTGTACGCTCTTTCCTTACCTTCGTGTCCAGATCTACTATCTGTTCGCCTCGTCCAAAAAAAGTACGCATCATGCTCACACACTCAACACATCCTATACGAATAACCCCGCTTCCCGCACCCTCTCACCATCCACAATGGCAATGACCTCCCTCGACCAGAAGCTCCTCTCCCACCTCGCCCGCTCCATCAACAAAGACAACAAAGTCATGGGCTCCGATCTCCACACCCTCCTCGGTCTCTCAGTCCAGCTCGCCAAACGGGTCAGAACACTCGACCAATACACTTCCTCTGCCGACATCTCGCAGCAGGAGTTACTCGCTCTCCGCCATCACGTTCTATTCCTTGTCAAGCAAGGCTTGCACATTGTCGAGGCGCGATTATTGCCGTTTACTAGTGATGGGCAGTTTGGTGCGGTGTTGCAGGTGGAGGTGGCGCTGTTGAGAGCGTGTCTGTATCATGTTTTGAGTGTGCATCACAATACTTCGAGTTCGGATTCGACAGGCAAAGGGCAGGAAATATTGACAGAGCTCAGCGCAGCGAAGTCGACTAACCAGTCCAAGCATGATCATTCGGACCCGGAAGCGACGACATCCACGATCGCGACGAACGACTCGCTCATCACCAACCCGTGGCTCCTCTATCCAACCCACAACCCCCTCACGTCCACCACCAAGACCAACTCCAACATCTTCGCCACGTCGACCCTTACCTCCCTCTCAGCCTCCCACCAACATACTTTCCTCCTCCCACCCTCACACTACACTACCCCAACATCAACCTACTTCACGACCGCCGCCCTCTTCGCATCCTCTCTCCCAGGCTCTCACCCCCTTCGTCTCGCGGTCGCAGTAGCCCACACGAAGTTCCTGAGACAGTGTATGGGCGAGTCGGGGCAGACGGAAACAAGGACTGTGGCGATGGCGGCTGTAGAAGCTGCGTGGAAGGCGAGGGGGTGGGGTCTGGGAGATGAGGAGTTTGAGGATGCGGCTGGGTGTGTTAGGGTGTTGGAGATGGTGGGGAATGGAGTTGTGGGTATTGGAAATGATGATGTCGGGAGGACGAGGAGGTGACGCGAATGGGAACGGGAACGGAACGAGGTGCTGGGACGAGGTATTGGATCACTGTGAAGCGTGCATGACAAAGACATTACAGACTCGTCTTGTAGGGATCTCTGATGCTCAAGACACGCGACCTTGCAAGCGGCGTCAGAGGGAACAGAAAATGCTGCAAATGGATTGACACAAGCCAGGACTATGATGAACAGAAGGGACGGCATGAGAGGAGACCTGAAAAGTGTTGGCGAATGGGATGAGGTGGAGTAAGGTCCTATAAGTGCAGGTTACGCTGGAGATCGTCTGCATCTACACAATCACGCCGAGGCGGCGAGTGGAGAGAGGTGTTGGCAGAATGAGATGGAATCGAACGTGTCGGGAGAGGATATATAGCATGATCAGGCTGTGCGATATCGAATGGGCAATAGCAGCCCAAAACGGTCCAATATCAGCATCATCACGTTGCACATCCCATACCGATTCAGCAGTAGAGCGGAAGCTAGT
>Ga0058698_10000859_pt1 | contig 15168 bp, 11 predicted proteins | sample AgamicAsSfe_FD_67288 | JGI IMG/M metagenome (GOLD analysis project Ga0058698, IMG submission 67288) | Agave microbial communities from Guanajuato, Mexico - As.Sf.e | ecosystem: Host-associated > Plants > Phyllosphere > Phylloplane/Leaf | place: Guanajuato, Mexico | collected 2012-05-30
CGATGCAAACCCAACATCTGTGCAACAGCAGACGCCCGGCGTGCAGTCATCCATGCACAGTGGAGGTCGCCAGCGTAGTTCTGGATCATAGCTTCGATCATGATACACTCGATACCTTCGACAGAGGCGGTCAGCTTGTCGTTGGAAGTCACAACTCTCACTGCTGCATCCATTGCATGAGACATGACTTCACTGAAATGTCCATGCTGATCTTGTGGGATTTGGCCTGCTGATAGCGCACCCTGCAATAGACTGCTTAACAAAAGAAGCTTCCGGGCTATTAGCACCGGATGCGATCCCGGTGGTGGTAACTGCAACATTTCCCGAGGGCTTTTCGGTACTTGGCTCATGACTTTGGCCGAAGATGAGGTCAGTTTGATGTGCAAGTGTGTTGAGAGGCCAACTGGGAGTTTGCAAATGTAGTCGAGGTCTTGACTATTAGGCCATGCTGCCACGAGATTTCCAGATATTCCAGTGTAAAGATTGCTATGCAATGGTTCTGAATTTTGTGGTGGACTCGTGAGTGCCGATGTAGCTTCTGGGGAAGTGGATGGGGTAATGTCAACGTTTCTTGCATAGTCCTTGCAGGCGTTAGCCGTAGTTGGAGACAAATCTTCAACATCATATACATACAACCAAGTTGCTCAAACCGTTCATCACTGCAGTATCGAGGCGACTTCCCAACGCGTCCCGACCTGCGTAGGCCGTGCCGTTGACCAGGCGCTCAAGCAGATTCTCGACTCGGCTTAACCGATCTTCTACTCCTCCATCGGTCACTCTGGTACTCGCAGGTGAATCATCCGCGAACTCCTGACTGACGCATTTTGTTTTCCTTCGTAGACAATTATCGCACGTTGAGTTGGTAAGCAACGCCCATGTGCATCGAACTTTCCGCTTCTTGCATTCCCAGCAACTCTGAGTTCCTTTGCGCACTTTTCTTCGCTTTGCAGCTCTTTCATCGTTTTGGGAGTCGACATGTGACGGCATCTTCACGTGAAGGGGTTGTGCACTTGGACGGAGGCGAATGCATGTTTATAATGAGTTGGGTAGTGATCTGGTCGCCCGCCCGAGCTTCGGCGGACGAAACCTCGCCTCACCTACGTTGACGTACCTGACCTTGGAACGATACGACGTGGTGCGTGCGACAACATAACCCGACAGCTCTGGTCATAGTTGTAGTGATCCCGCGATCAGATTCTCTGCAAGTCGAATACTTCTAGCAGAATTTGGCATAGGCAGTAACGAACGACAGTACATTCTGATTCTGCCCTAGGAGAATCTTCCCAAGCTACGACTACACTGGTCGCGCTACGGCCATTGGCAACTGCGAAACACGCTAGATTAATCCAAGTTATCAGTTCTTATCACCCCATGCCTTTCTCAAAAAATCTTTGGCGTCCGTAAACTCAAAATCAGGCAATAAACGATTCCACTCATCGCCCACATCGAAACATCCCGCTCCTATAGCCAACGAGATACCGCCCACCATCTTCTTCGAAAATGCGTCAACAAACTCTGGTGGAATGGAGGGATGTTCGACTTTAGGAAGCCAGGAAGCGTCCCATGTTCCATTCTTCAAGTCTTCGTTCGGAATCCTGTCGATCGTGAAGGGCCCGCCTAAAACTCCTTGATTAGTAGATGAAACAATAAAGGATGGGGTTGAGTGAGTTGAAAGTAGATGGGTGACTAACCGCGTATCTCCTCTCCAAGGGCGATGAGCTCCTTGATGGAAATACGAGACCCTCGAATACCACCCACGAGCGGCCATTCGCCGGGGTAGTCCACCGCGCGCACAACCACGTTGCTTAGATCGTCCGCAGTCGTAAGCGTGACATAGTCGTTATCAGAGCCTTCCCGTAAGATAGCCCTACGCTTCGCAAAGTCCCACTGTGTCTCAAGTGGCTTGATGTGCTTGGTTGACGGGTATGGAGTAAAGTAATTGGTGAAGAGACCTGGCTGGAAGAGACAGTACTCAATAACCTTCTTGCCACTGTTGAGCTCTGTCAAGTACTGGCGTGTGTGCGCCTTGAAGGTGTACCAGTCCAGGTGCTCTAGGCCAGCTCTAACAGGTCGTTAGTATATGGGAAAAGAGCTAGCAAGATGATAGCGACTTACGAGATCCATTCGCTAGGTGCGAGTCGCTTGACGCCGGCCTTTACTGCCGCGTCGATGATGTTTTTCTGGCTGGAGAAGCCTTGTTCTTGGTCATGCGGGGCGATAAATGACAACACCACGTCTATGCCTTGCAGTTGACCAACTAATTCATTCACATCCCCGTAGGTAGATTTGGCCCATTTAACGGACGAATCTGTGGTTTCCATCGAGATATCCTAGAGGAGAGTCAGCACTGGTCTGCAGGGGGGCATCTGGTGGGTACCGACCTTGCGGGTGAAGATCAAGATTTCGTGCTTCTTGCTAGCGACAAGCACGTCCACAATCTCCTGTCCGACGTCTTCGAAGATGTAAGTTTTGGTTCGCTTCGTGCAAGGTAGCAAGAAACATACTCCCAGTACCACCTACGATTGCGATCCTGACCATGTTGAACTACGAGTTTGGGTTTGATTCTGGAGGAGTTTTGAAGAAGAAGAGGTAATGTAAGACTCTTTGATTCTGGATGCTTTTTCTAATGCTTTAGATGTCTTTTACAAAGTGCAACGCGGGTTTCTTATATATCTAGTCTTCCACCGAGTTTTCGGCCGATCCAGCAACATGCATCTCAATGCGTGATTTTGTCCACCGAACTCGCTGTAATAAACTGAGTTACATTGGCAATCAGTAATTGCTTATACTTGGCTGTTGATGCATTTTGTCGACAGCGATTCTGTTTTGCCCTCGATATTACGTTAAGGTGGTCCACAAAGCTTGATCGAGCGTTTCTGGATCTTTTCATATTCTACAGCTAGTAAGTCTCTCAACTGTCGATATCGATATTGCTGACAATTTGATCTCTAGTCCAAAGCTGATGGCATTTCAGGTGACATCGAGCTCGGTTTTGGAGGGTGTTCAAAACGATATCTTGCTGCAACCTGTTAAGCGTGCTCATAGCGATAACTCCGTTCAGGAGAGGCTCATTCGGGAAGGGTGGTAGGGGTTTTTAATGTCATGCCTTCTCTATGAGCACCAACTTCTCGCATCCCTTGTCATGTTTTTCAAAGACATGCTTCGGGGCATCTTGGTATGTTCTTGCGACGGCGCACTGTAATAAACAACGGTGCCCGGTGCCAAACCAACCAAACACGATGGAAAACACTATTACAGACGAAGACCCGAGGAAGCTCAACCGCAGACAGTCGTGATTTGGAGTCTTGTAGTCACTGTAGCGTCTTGTGCGAATAGCAACCTTGAAATCAGCCAGAGGGATGGTTTACGCGGACCATCTGAAATGGCCAAAAACATGATCCTAGGCAACCTCAGCGACATCAGCACCATCTGCCACGACGTCGTTGCCAGCAAAAAAGAAATGGACTTGCAGGGAATCGAACCCTGGACCACTCCCATGCTAAGGGAGTATTATACCACTAAACCACAAGCCCGATTTTTGCTTGATGGAGGTCTAAGCAATCCATGGGATCATGTATCAAGGCTTTGAACTCCAGCGCATCGTTTTCTGGCAGTTTCGCTTTGGGTCAAACCAGTAGTTCAAGGGGGACGAGTTGAAGTGGGACGACAAGGGGCGTTGTACCGCAAGTGCGCACAGACCTCGACGAGCCTTTCCCCATGCTCACTGGCCCGGTCCGACTCGGCAGCGGGAGCGTCGACGATGTGCTTGTTGTGTCAAAGGCGACACTCGAAATGAGACAAGTCGAGTGTGTTGGGAGATTTGAGTGTTGGACAAATCCATCGGTCAGTGCCGCCAGGACTGTTGGTCAGGCGATCGCCCTCCGAACCCTGGGCAACGGCTGCTAGGACTTGGGCCGAATTGAAATACTACGCAAGCAGACGGTCGTGACGCGTGCATATCGCGATGCTTCGACGCGACTTACGCGTTAAACACGACTACCTTGTCTGTGCGTACACGTACTTGGTAGCAATGATGGCGTCGACATAGTTCTTCGTATTGTATGCAGCCGGCGTTGGTTCAGCGCGATCGGTGGTGCCGATCTCAGTGGTGAGTGGTTGCGTGGAGACCTCAGGTCAGGGTCCTGGGTGCCCACTGCCCAGGTGAACTAGCGTACGGGAGCTAGCCTGCACCTGGACTTCGGAAACCTCAAACACTTATCACAATATTGCCACGAGCAGTTGTACTTGTTCCCAGTATATACATTTTGCTTGCATGTTCATGCAATTGTGTACTCAATCCATAGGTTCTGGCAAAACACAAACAACTTCCTCTTCTTCCCCTTCGTCTCCAATCTTCTGCCTGACCTCCATATTTTCCAGATCGACATCATCAACATCAGGTTCGTCACCCAAGCCATCAACCTCTACCTCATACAAGTCTTCTGTCTTCCTCTTTTTGTCCGTATCGAATAAAGCACCCTTGTCATACAGCTTATCCGCCTTGACTCCACCTTTCCTCCGTACCTTGATCTCACGGATCCTGTACGCAAAGACAAAATCATCTGCTGTTCGACTCGATTCCTTTGTCTCAGCTTTGCGTTTCCAATTTCCTTCTGGACCGAACGAAAGGCCACTAGGCACACCAGCCCACGCCGCCGCATCAACGCCAGCATGAACGTAGAGTCCCTTCTCCTGAAGTCTCTGGCCCGAGATATCGGCCGAAGATGCGATCATAACGCCGGTGATAATATAGACCTTCTCGCGGAAACGGTTTTCGGTGATGTACCTTCTCACATCTTCATGTCCCACCACTTGTTCTAGAAAAGTGCGACTAGGTAGAAATGACTGCGTCGTCATCGTATCCACTTTCCAGCTCTGGTGGTGAGATTTGTCCAAGCTCACACTGACATCTGCACCAATTCCAAGGACGCATTCTAGAAAAGAGGTCCAGACTCCGAAGTGAGACGATGACTGTTTGGCGTGGGACCCGCTCCAGTTGTATTCTGTGAACTTGCTGGTATCAGATTTCGGGGGTGGCGGAGGTAAATATAGTGGCTCGTCGGGTTGAGTTGGTGAGGGTATAATGGCCCCTAGGCGTATGGGTCCATCTGGTGGGCTTGGACGCCGTGGCGCAAGGAAGTAAGTTGGCTTTGTATAGGACATGGCGAGATGACTGAGGTGGAAGGCTACAATCGATGCTTACTTAGATAGGATGTTTGTAAGCTTAGATGGGTAGGGGAAATTCATATGTCAGATGTATGCATGAGCTGCCGATGCTGATGTGGAGCGTCCGTATACGTGTAGCTGCATGACCGGTGGGGCTGTGTGCATCCGGTGTGTTCCCCGGCCAGCTGCCCAGCCCAGCTTGCCGCCGCAAAAGCTTATCTTTTCGCGATGAAAAGATCTTTCGTCTGGATGGCGCATCTGTATATGCTAGTTCTTAGCCCTGGTACCTAAGGCTTGACTTCCCTTATCACTTCGCCGAATCCAGGTAGTCGGAAATTATTAGGAATATCCATCCTATGGATTTCGATACCTTCACCACGACGAGCAGACTGTGATTTGACTTAGTTAGGCTGAAGTAATATATGCAGAGATGGGAACATACTCTTCCTTTCTCCTGCCTGTCGCTGTGGCTTGAGAAAGATTCCAAGTCCTCTACACCGTGCCTTCCAGGACGGTGCGGTCTGGGTTTTCTTTTCACGACTAATGCCGGTTCCCCCCTGATTGCAGCAACAAACTTCTCTGTTTCTCGTTGTCCTGTGGTCGTCTTTCTTCGGCCAGGAGGATCATAGATGGGCGGCGGAGGTAGGGGACCGTTTCCAGGGGTTCTTCCTGTAGATGTAGAACTAGAGATTGTGGAATTCTTCTCGCCGTCTTTGGGACCTCGGCCGCGACAGCATTTTATGAGGAGTAGCAATATCAAGAAGCCTAAGAATGCTCCTACGAAAGCTCCCCCAATGACTTCATTAGAAGGCCGTTGGAGCGTTGGGCTGACCGGTCCGGTCTCTTCGACAGCTGCAGCAGCTACGATAGGTGACGTGTGCGCCCTTCGATCGACTAAACTCGGCAAGGGATCAAGGATGGATGCAGGTCGCCGCCTGGATCCCAGATCTGGGCCATGGGAAGTTTGACTTTTTATCCATGATTCTTTCTGAGGCGCAGGAGGAAGTGCAGGCATGTGGTGGAACTAATTCGCATCGCCGCGAAGATTGAAGCTACATGGCCGGCACTGACTTGAGGAATGTGAAAAATGCAGGCTGGGAATCTTGAAGGCTGGCGGGTATCGGGGCTGTGCCGCAATTACAATGGGCTACTTAACAATGGGCAATTAGTCCGGTACTGCGTTGAACGGCTGCATATTCGCTTGGCCTATATGGGGCATGCAGGCGAACTACGTTCAGCCCCCACCCTACAGCTGCCTAAGCGGCATCACGAGGTCAGCCGAAGGACTCCATCTTACTGCGGCTCAACTTAGTATCCAGTTCTGCACCGATTCGGACCTCGCGATTTTCGCGGCACGAGCCACCGTTTGGAGATAGACGGCAACTAAGATCTCTTGCACGACGGCACCAGCAACGTACCATTATACGGTTTATGCGGTCTCGTTATGATCAGTATTTGTACGAAGAAAAGCTCTGGTATTACTGTGGCCTAGCAGTCCTATCACTTGTGATATGACAGTCGACCATGACATCAAAGTGCTTACCGAGAGAGGTGACGACCTCGTGGGCAAGGCGCGTTATCAAGATGCAGTGAAGCCTTTCGATAAAGCGACAAAGCTGCTCGAAGAGCGTCGCGGAAAGTTGGATGAATCCACGCTGAACTCGCGGGAGCGATTGGCTGACACTCTCATGAGCGCGGGCGACATTGTGGGAGCCACAAACTGTCATCTGGAAATTGTTAAGAGAACTTTAGAGAATCTCCAGCGATGCCAAAGCTTGAGTGGATCGAAAAATAGCGTCATCTCGGCTGCACAAAAGCGACATCTCGATGCTCAGCGGCGATTAGCAGACACTTACTTGGCCAACAACGATTATGGCAAAGCAATCAGCACATACCAAGCCATTGTGGACACTGAGACCAGAAAACCCATGGAGGATGTTATCAAAGATCGTGTCGACCTCACTTCAGCTTTGTTCGGATCGGGCTCGGACCGCAACATTATGAAGGCAGTTAATGTGAACATTGAGACCCTGGACAGAGCGGAGCAGAGCTTAGGAAGAAACCACATCGAGACAGTGAAAGTCAGATTCAACCTCGCAAAAGAACTCTTCAACCTGAAGAAATACAACGATGCCTCAACGCGGTGTCTCGAGCTGCTAGACATACTCCAGGCAGATCGATACAAAGGCGGAGAGGAATCTGACCACCTGGAGTGCCTCAAAGACACCAAAAAGTTGCTAAGAAACTGTTCAGCTAAGATCGTTTTGCAAGAAGAGGATAGTAAGAGGCGGATCGCACAAGAAAAGGAGACAGCGATGGAAAAAGAAAAGGCCAATGCCGAAAGACGAGCGGCAGAAGCTAAGAGACGAGCAGCAGAACAGGTGAATGAGGGAAGAGAAACAAAAAGACAAGTCGATAAAGAGATTGAGGCCATAAAGAAGGCAACTCAAACTGAGTGGAAGGAGAAAGGAAGGACAGACCCAAAACATCGAAACCAAGACCCACCAGCAACGCAGAAGAAAGAAAGCAATAGCCGAAGGCAGTCAGATGTCAGGAAGAAAGTTTCGAGCCCGATAAATCCATCAAGTCCAAGTCCAAAATCCGACAAGCGGGCTCCCAATACGCCACAAAGTCCGAAAAGATCCTTGCCGAAGGTGGAATCTGTCTCTGACCGCCCGCGTGCGAAAGATACATCGAAGGACGATTCGGCTCGATCAACAAGGAATGAGCAAGCGAAACACCAATCCTCTGCTTCTACCGTCTCGCAGTCTCCAAGCCTTACTAAAGAGAAACTCAGAGAGCTCGACAGAAAATACTCTACATCAGGTCCTCTGGGTAGTAAGGTTCTATCGAAGGATTCACTAGCAATCGAGTCGAAGACTGATCTACCGAAGCGTCTGCGTTCTGCCTCTGTCGTTATCCGTGGTTCAGATCGTACTGAAGAAAGATCTGAGCAGTCTAACCGAAGACATTCTAGTCGGAACGAACTGATCGAACGCAGTCAGAGCGCTACTCCAGATAAAGGGCGACGATCATCTTCTACGGTCAGCCGTTCTCCAGATCTTATTAGAAAGAAACCTTCAGAGCTAGAGAGAGTAAGTCCTACACGAAATGGAAAGGCGCGCACAACGACTCCGGGCCAGAAATTGCAAGAGAAGGCTGAAGCGAGGAAGGCGCAGCCAGCACCGGAGTCGGGGGTTACACGAGAAGTCGGCATACCAGACCAAAAACATGAACAAGTGGATTCCAAGCGGAAAAAAGTTAGCGACAACTCGAAATCAGTGCAGGAATCGCAAACGCCGGATAGGCCAGCGGGAGCTAACAGACGGGCTTCGGCGGGTGAACAATACAGGGAATCGAACTGGTTAGAGACACCCGTGGGAGGGAGCAAACGCCGTTCAGAACAACTTCCATCCGTCTCAGAGCCAAGCGAAAGGCAGGATTCCGAAGGAAAGGTCCATTCGAATCGCACGCATCCAGGCGATGAGAGGGTGTCGCGAACGGTTTCGGCACCGTCAATAAGGATAACAGAGCATTCATCTTCGAGATACGCCGTGAAACGAAAGGATAACCAAGAGCCACCTATAGTTGACGTAGAATCTCGAGTCAAGATTGAAGGAGAAAGACCCACGAGCTCACACTCAAACTATGAGGTAGCTTCTTTGGCTTCGAATACCGGAAGAAAGCGAGAGCCCCGTTCTGCGTCGACCGATTCGAGGCGGGTTCGTCGATCATCCGAAACGCCAAAAGACACTGATCGAACATCAGCGCAGATACTGGGCTCCAAAGATAGCGTAAGCAATGTAGACCAAGCGGAAGATTCCAAGACACCAGACCAAGTCCAGCAGGCAGTGGATCAGTCTAGTCGCACATGCGCTCCATCTCTAAACGTGAGCGCTGATGATACTTCAAAAAGTGCGCGAAAACCACCCTCTCCGTACAGAGATCTATTCTTTCCGACTCTTGAGGAGATCCAAAAAGCGACACCTGAATCTCCAAAGGATCTTGTGTCCGCTCCTCCGAAAAGCGATAGAGCACAACCGGAGAATGCATTTGGTGGGGAGCCACAGAACGATGACAATACATCTGCCAGTAAAGCCGCTCGGGATAAGCAGCTTCAGTCAGAGATTCCATCAGAACCGCTTCCCATATTTCAGACAGATACGTCGGTTACCGGAGCCGCAGAGTGGACTGTTCCAGGGGGCTGGCATCGGGATTTCGACGAACCGGATCCAGATAAGAAGGCGAGGAGAGCCCGATCGAACGAACGAATCAAGTCAGATAAATTGCGGGTGTCACAAGCACACAATGTGAGCCATAGAAGGACTTCTTCCGTAGATCTTCCACGACAGAGCGTACCGACACAAGATGAAACATCTATGCAGGACGATAGATCTCCAGCGTAAGTGGCGACTACTTGTTGGCTTTTCGAGACTTCGCTAACAGAATACAGTGAGGTCGGTGTCGATGAATGGTTCGAGAATCTCCGTGAAAATGCCCACGTATTTCTGGACAAGTATCAGGATGACTCCTACAAGGAAACCAAAGCAGAGCGACGTGTAAAGATTGCCGTGATCGATAGCGGTGTAGCTAGGAAATCGACGAAAGGTCGGGTACCGGGGTTATTGAAAGGGCCAAAGATCAAGCGTGGAACGGAGCTGCATCCTTCTTTGCCATGGGATACCGATACCAAAGGACATGGGACACATGCCGCAGGTCTGATCTTAGACGTCTGTCCCTACGCGCACGTGTACGTGTATCGAGTTTGCGAGGGCAACGAACCAATCGAGAAGCAACACGTAGCGGACGCAATTACGGATGCCGTCAAAAAGAAAGTCGACATCATCAGCATGAGCCTCGGTTGGCAGCTCAATGATAACGATGCACTCGATGCAGCAATCCAGCGTGCTCGGGAGCAGAAGGTGTTGCTTTTCGCAGCAAGTTCAAATGAAGGCATTTGGGCAAAAACTGGTATGGCGTACCCGGCTCGTGCAATGGAAGTCATCGCTGTTGATTCAGCCAACGCTGAGGGAAGACCGAGCAACTTCAATCCGTTCGGCATAGGCGGCAGATCCAGATTCACGGTGCCTGGCGAAAGGATAAGATCAACATGGCCTGTGGATCTTCCTACTGAAGAGCGAGACCCTGGATTCAAGAGATTGACAGGGACTTCCTGCGCAACCCCGATTGCAGCGGGCATTGCAGGCTTACTCCTAGAGTTTTCACGTCAACGTCCCATGTGTTTCGATCCTCGGATCGAGAGATGGCTGAAGAGAGTTGAAGACATGCGATTGGTGTTAGAGAAACTCCTCTCGAGACCAAGCGGCAAAGACTCACTTGGTAACATGCACCTCAACCTTAACCCAACCAAGCTATTTTGCCGGGACTCTGAATTCCCAGAAGGCGGTGACTGGGCTGAAAGTCGATCTCCGAGGCTGCAGGCAGCTTACAGCATTGCCAAGATACTGAATCAAGAGCATGGGGGTGGAATAGGTTCCGAGATGAGTAAGGAAGTTGATAAAGAGGTGGTCAGAAGACACCAATGAATTCGTTTCAATCTTAGACAACTCGTGCAAAGCCAAGAAAAGGGTCCAAGTGTTACATCATCATCACAACCCGCTACTGTACTAGTGCACGCTTCATATCCAGCAGCAGAAATCCATTGAAATTGCCCACTGAATCCGCTAGCAGAACCCCTTTCTTAGTGGACTTTCTCTTCTCCCATTTCAACATCTGCTGCTGTGCCATCGAACATGAGACTGTAGCACTTAGTACCACCAAGCTTGTACCATCCTGTGGTTTTGGGTGAACCGAAAGCCCAAAATCCGAACATAGCAGAGGCAGCACCATATTCAAAGTAGAACTGCGCTAAACGATTAGTTGAAACATCTTTGGTGCAGAACATATGGTTTGGGGTAAAGTTAGAAAGCTGCGTGCTATACGTACTGGTTCTCCTCCCCGCAGCCAATTCATCATGTTACCATGGGCGCCGTGGTTGCTTATATTCTCAAGACTCTGTATGCCGGTGCTCTGGTGGCTCGCACCAGTCAAGCGAAAAGCTAGTGTTGTCCAATTCTGCCCGTCGTTTTCCCCGTTCTTGTTTGCGAACTTGATATTGACGTTGCCCAGGTAGCCTCCTTGACATTCGAAGTAGTAGTTTGCAATCTCCTAGGAAGTGACGTTAGCTGGACTCATTGCTGTTGCAATTAGCTAGATGCCGATCCTTGGTATTAACTCACAACAGGGCGGTCACTGTCACCCATTTTCCCGAAATATTGGACTATTAAAGCCTGTATGTAAGATGCGAGCGTAGAAGTAGCTGTATGAGTTGAGTGATTGAGGACTGATGATTCTGGAGACCTTTGCGCAACTCGGAGTATTTATACATAATTACACGTCTAAAGTCCATGGAGGGATAGAAGCTTAACGCTGGACACCTTCCTAATCTTGATTACCATGAACCAGGACTAGAGGCCGACCTGTAGCACTATTGATGTGTGTTGCCAGCCTCCTCTGGAGTACGCCACAGAGTCTAAGGATATCTGGACTTGTCTTGACTGTTACAATAGGAAAGTGTCCACAGAGTATGGCAGGGTGCTACTAGCCTTAAGCGTTCGTCCAGCCAGCCTTGATAAAGCCACACATGACGAGGAGCAGAGTAGCAAGAACGCATAGCCATAAGATCTTAGTCTATCGGCAGGCACATGACATCAAAAGCTGTTTAACGCAGCTCTAGACTCGACTGCATGGTAGCAATGGTCGTTGAAAGGTAGCAACGCTAGCAATTCACAAGCTGAAGAGAATATCGACTTTCTCGATGGCGAGCTGATGAAAGGGTCGGCTTGGTGGGAGTGGCGGGCTGATAGGTCACGAGAGTGACCGCAGGCGGCCTGAGAAAGTAGTTGAACGCTCGCGCAAAATAGAAGCTCAACACCACAGACAAGCTATCCAACAATCTCAAATAGGCACCACATGCGGATGGCAAAGCGCAGCAGCAGAGACAACCCTAGCTACTGTACCAATTCAAACGTGCTGGAGGTATACGTCCAGGAGCGTCGACGACATGCTGCTTTTTGCTGAACAGGACATTCGGAATGAGAAAAGCCAATTGAGCTTGAGACAGTGAGCGTTCGACGATCCTGAGCGACGGCTAATCACCGGCGTTCGTAAGTGGTGGGTTTTGTGTACTAGAGCCGCTGGGTTCTAGGCTGAGTAGATATAGTACGTCACTATCTCTTAGTCTAATAAGATCAATGGTGTCGTCGTCTCAATGGTGAGTTGAAGACACAAGAGACCTCCGGGACGTCGAGGTCCTGAAAAAAAGTCCAGATGTTGCAAGATCACAATCCGCTCCCGCGCTCGTGCACGCTCCGTATCTAGTAGTGGTCGTTCCAGCGAGGAAAGGAACAGAGTCAGTGTTAAATTGCAATGGGTCTTGGATGTTTCGCTGTAGGGTTTCTGGCGGTCGTCCACCACGCGTTGTTCTATTCTCAAGAGCTTTACACAACGGAAAGGTAGATGAGACATGGCTCTGCCGGCGACTGCAGGCAAAGACGTCAGAGCGGATCAGCCTGAATCTCTCAAGATAACCACACGATTTATCGTCTCCCATTCAACGGCCTCCCTTCTCCCTCCACACCATCTTCCTCATCAAGGTCATCCAATTCAAACTCACTCGCAGCCCTCAAGCTCTCTTCGTCGCCCTTGATCTTCCCCCAACCCTTCTCGTCCGCCGGATTAGGAAACGGCGTAGCACACTGCCTATTCCTTAGGGCCGGATAATACCTCCTATACGTGTAATGCGCAACGGCCATGCCCAGCACCGACCCAACACTAACATCGTACACATCGTGTCGATAGTCCTCGCAGCGGGAAATAGCGATCAATGCAGCGCCGAGGAGAGGAGTGAGGGCGAGAAGGACGCGGGCGAGATCGGCGCGAGGGCGGTAAACGTGGCATTGGCCTGCAATAAAAAGTGCAAGATAGCCCAAACCACTGAAGGAGAAACTGCTATGCCCACTGGGGAAACTGCGCCAGCCATCGTGTAGGACGTGGTGATTTGTCTCGGTGCAGACTTCGAATGTGACGAGTTGATGTGCTGGCGTCCCAGGAGCGGGTTTACATCTCGCAATCAGATCTGGCCTGGGACGCCCAACAGCGTTCTTGATCACGTCTGTTATGAACATGGTCAAGATCATGCTGATGAACCAGCCCAGGATGGTAACATGCGCCTTGTGTGTTCCGGGGCGGAGGATGAGAGCCCAGGCGATGAGTGCACCGAGGGGCACCGCGCCGGCGTATATGAAGAGCCATGAGACTGGCACGCGCTCTACTTCGGCGTGTGGGTAGCCGATGGCGAGGTTGTCGAGGAAGAACATGCGGTGGAAGGGTTCGGCGAGGAATTGTATCTGTGCCTAGTTTGTCAGTTCTAGATATTTACGACTACACAGAACCGCTATCTTCTAGACCACTCACCAATATATACCCGCATGTCAGTATCGCAATGCCAACATAGTCCGAAGCATACGAGCGCTGCAAGCGTCGTCTGTTAGCTGTCCATTCGCGAACGATGCCCATTGTTAGAGTGACGTACCTGCCAGAAGCGCGCTGCGGCGCCGAGGAAGCCAGGCTTATTTAAAAGCTCATTTGAGTTGAGCCTGTGTGTTTGTGCAGGCATTGTCGCGTGGTCAGCACGCGCGCATCGTAGTCGAGGTTTAGCAAGCTGGTGCGGAGGTGTGGCTTCAACTCCGCAACATGCAGGGGAAAGCGCGCTAGTGGGGCTCCCGTTACTCAGGTACTGAAATCTGAACAGCATCTAACAACAACAACGACAACAACAGTTGCTATGAAGCACGGGCAGTACCTATCCGAATCTACCGCTAACCACTTCAATATGTAGACGTCAACATGCCCAATCTCCCCCCGTCGACCACAACCACACTCCCATTCAAGTAACTCCCCGCCCGACTCGCCATCCAGAGTACCGCACCCGCAATATCCTCTTCCCTCCCCGCTCTTCCTGCCGGCACAATATTCTTATCCATCTCTCCAGTCTTCCCTGGGTCCAACGCCCCAATAATCCCCATTGCAAGCTCAGAGGGAAAGATACCGGGCGCAAGCACATTGCAGCGAATGCCGTACGGAACAAACGATGTAGCAAGCATCTTCGTCATGTGCGTAACGGCTGCTTTGCTGCTGTTGTAGGCGAACGAGGCACCGGGTAAGCGCGAGAAGCCGCCGATACTCGATGTCGTTATGACTTGGGAGCCGACGTCTGCGCCCATGTTGTTCTTGTTGTTTCCGGCGTCGAGTAGGGAGAGAAAGGCGAGAGTAGTGTAGTATATGGCTGTGGTGTTCACCGCATATACGTTTGTAAATTCCTCCATGGGCGTCTCGAGAGCGTGTGCTCTGTATTCTGAGAGCGACGGCAAAGGGGCACCCGGTGCTGCTTTGAGCGGCTTGGGACCCATTATTCCGGCATTGCAGATGAGAAGGTTGATGTAGCCGGTTTCGGCCTCTACCTGCTTTGCGATCCCGAGGAGAGACTCGCGGCATGTGACGTCGCCGGGCAGTGGGATCACGATTTCGGGGTTGATGCTTTCTGCAGCTGAGCGGAGTACGTCTTCGCGGCGGCCGACAATGTATATGCGATGGGCACCATTGGCTGCCAGGGCCTTGGTCATCATCAGACCGATTCCTATTTACATTAGGGTCATGTTGTGAAACCGATGCATGGGTGGACTACCCGATCCTCCTCCTGTGATGACAGCTACGATACCATTGACTCCGAAGAGCATATTGGCTGAGAGGTTTACAGACATGTTTGGATTGTGGAAAAGCGAAAAGCAGTGTGATAGCTCACCTGCAGCATCGTTTCTTTGATATATGACATTGCTACGGCTCCACCTTCCGAACTTCATATTCTCCATGCAACGAGTATGCCTACCATGTTCGGCGAAAGGGGGATGAGTGTAGACTGACTTCGCCAACATCCTAATGACC
>Ga0058698_10000863_pt1 | contig 15131 bp, 9 predicted proteins | sample AgamicAsSfe_FD_67288 | JGI IMG/M metagenome (GOLD analysis project Ga0058698, IMG submission 67288) | Agave microbial communities from Guanajuato, Mexico - As.Sf.e | ecosystem: Host-associated > Plants > Phyllosphere > Phylloplane/Leaf | place: Guanajuato, Mexico | collected 2012-05-30
GATCAACTCCGAGCGTGGATCGCCTGGCTTGATCCAGCCTAATTGACTACTATCCATCATCGTTCCGTAATTTGTGATGGGCGTCTGTGGCAGAGACTGCATGATCTTTTCCAATCGCATTCGACGGGCGGGGAACTGCCCGTAATGCTTTTCACTATGATGTTTCTCTAGAGAACCAGACTCAAAATCGGTCGGTCCATAGAAACCCAATATCGCAGAAGGGGGTGGTAGATTTAGCTCTTTGGTAGTCCAGGCAAGGCTCATAGCGAGGTGGGCTCCAGTGGACCATCCAATCGAGACGACGCGAGTTGTATCAATAGATATGCCGTATTTGGCCGTGACCGCAGAGAGCTTCGTCTGGATCCAAGCATACGCATCTCGAACGTCGGAAAATGGTCCTTCAATGACGTTGACCTCTGGTACCAAACGATAGTCCACACTGATAGGAAGAATGTTGTGCGAAAGCAAGAACTTCGTCTGTGCTGGTCTGACCGCTTTGCGCGACAGTGTCATGTGGCCACCTCCGTGAATCATTAATGCTGGACGATGTTTAGTGAAGATCAGGAGCACATATGAAGGCTCATTTACCTACAGGCATTGAGCTGGTAGACGGAATGTTCGGCAAGTAGACGTCCGCTTCGATCTCAACCCCATCGATGGATTTATAAACAACGGTCTCGACACCAGTCACTGGCGACTCTATTGAACGAGGCGGCTCTGGATATTGCTGGGAAGAAGCTACCAGTAGTCGTTGAAGATTGCAATCAGGTAGAGTGCTCTGGGAAAAAGTGGCACTAGGAAATCCAGCTTGATGCATAAACTCCATCCAGACTGCTGGAGGCTGAATAGCATGTGTGGCGTCGTTCGCCAACCACCAGCCATCTAGCAAACCAAAGACGGCCTCATGCCAGTCGAATATCGTCGTAATTTCGCTGAGCACCAATAAACCGTTCGAGTTCAGCATCTCCTTGATGCGTTGGCATGTATCAGTCCTATTGGCTGTCGCGTGAACGCAATTGGTGCTGATAACAACGTCGAATTTCCCGAGCATATCAGTGGGAGGGTCTAGTTCCAAATTGAGTGTTTTGAACTTCATCCATGGGTACTTGAACTTCTTAGATGCGTTCCGAACAAGTGTTGAGGATATGTCCGTGAAGAAGTACTCGATAGGATGATCGATTGCGGTAAGTGCTTCACCAAGACGCGTCGTGGTGCCACCCATGCCGGCACCCACTTCGAGAATGCGAACTGGGCCGTTGGCTTTCTGGACCATGCGAACCATAAAGTCGACAAGCACTTCGGTCAGTGTGGCGAACATAGGAGCTTTGGTGTAGAAGTTGCCAACGATCTCTTGGGACTTGCTGGTGCCGAAGAGAAGTTTGACAGGGTCTTCCGTTCCTGTCAAACACTCTGCAATCTTTGGGCCAGTGAGAGCCATGAGCTCAGCCTCGCAGCTGTATTGCGGGAAATCGACGATGAGCTGTTGCAGAAGCTGGGCGGAAGGCGCAAACGTGCATGGGCCAGTTGATCGGACGTAAACGGAATTCTTCTTCTTGATAATGCTGTGCTTCTCGAGAATCTCGTAGTACCTTTGGACCACCTTGTTGTGCTTAGATTGATAAGTGAAAGGAGGTAACTTCTCTCCTATTTCGATAGTCTTGAGATCGATGCCTAGTTTCCGGAACCCTTCAACGAGATAGGCAAGCAGTAGCTCATCTTGACGAGCAGCGACCTTGGCAAGATACTCTGTGAACCGGCAAGACGTCGCATATTTCTGGAGTGAGGACTCTGCTTCCAAGAGAGATTGAAATGGCTCCGTGATGCCCGCGGACTGGTCAAGACCGCTTGTAGAGATAGCGGGTGTTCGTGAGGTTGGCGGTGCCAAGAATGAGGAGCCCGGCTTTGATGAAGATATCCCAACTAGCTGCATGAGCTCTTTCACAGAAACATCAAGGAGAGTATCAACGCCGTTGAGTTCGACATCGAACTCATCGGATATACTAGATCCGAGTTCCGTTGTAGAGAGGGAGTCAAAACCGAGATCCTGGAGAAGTTGGTGTTCGTAGATCTGGCTGACATCTGCACCACATAGCTCTGAAATGAGTTCGAACAACTTTGTACGTCGTAGATCACCAGAAGATTCCACAAGACTCTGGTCAAAACTTGGATCGGTCTTCGATTTTAGTTCGAGCACCTCAGATACTGGTAACGGAGCGGTCGCGGCCTGCTTCGCGGATGGCGTAGCGCGCTTTTGATTGGTCTTAGTGGCGCCAGGGAATATTATCTGGCTTAATGCCCCAAAGCTCATCGTCAAAAGCTCACCAGGTGAGACAAGTTTTCCGAAGCGTTCACTGATCTCATCGGAGAGCTCTACCGCTGCTAGTGAGTCGATACCGAGATCACCAATGCATGTATTCGAGGCAATAAAGTCTGCCGGTGCACCAGTATACGTTGAGATCATTGTCTTCAATGGAGCCTCCCTGTCATCCGAATCTTCTTCAGCGACCGACGATGCACTGGAGAATCCAGAATCGCTGTCAGGTGCTAGCGATGTAGGCTTCTGGACTACGGTAGGCCTAGAGTTCTGGAAGGAAGGTATGGGGATGGAGAGAGACGGACGTGGAGCCTCTTTCGAACTAGCCCTCGATCCATTAGCTGAATCCAGAGTTCGCTCAAGCTTAGAGATCTCCAGACGATGGAATTTGGCGCCAATAGCTGTCATGGCTACCTCGCCAGCTTTTGTTAGAACAAAGACGTCACCGGTCGCGTGCACATCATCGATGAGGGTGAAAATGGCGTAGACGCTCCATTCCTTGTGGACGTCAAAGTCGCAATGTCTCGACATGGTAATGTTTTCGAGACCCGAAGCCACAAATACTTGGCCAGGAGGACAAGCCTTGCTGCTGTTGATGAGCAAACCAGATACCTGGATGAACGCGTCGATGGAAACTGTGTCACAGTGCTTCGTCACAGAACTTTCGTCGCCTCCAACATGGCTGCCAGGCATCCGGATCTCCGCCAGTGCCTCATTCTTGTCTATGACGATGCTTTCGATCCCATGAAAGAAGTCGGCGTAATCGACAACCTTTGAGAAAAGCTTGTATGCTCGTCCACCGTTGAGCTTCTCTGCACTTGGACTGGATCGAATAGAGTCAAGGCGGTCGGCTATGAGTCGCTTGTATGTGGAAAACCGAGGGTTCTCGATCAAAAGCATTTGACCTCTGCCATGGACAGTTGCCCGTGTCGAATGACTTGCAGAGCCGGGAGAACTCGAAAGCGTAAACTTCCAGCTGTGCCTAGTAGTTTCATCAAGGCTCAGGCTGACATCGCGGTCTAGGTTGACGCCCAAAGGCGATTCAAATGACAGATCCTCGAACGCCAGCGACTTGGAGTTGAGCTCGACTCCAAGCAGTCGTGCTGACATGGCTGCGCACTCCATATACATTGAAGCAGGACAAAGCGGCCGCCCTCGAACAGCATGTCCGCTGATGACTTCGCGGAAACGACTGGCCGAATTGTTGATGGCGAACTTTTCCGTACTGCCATTTGACCCAACATGACACACCAATCGAGTGGAGATAGGGATGGAAGCAGCCTCTGGCTTTTGCGAAACGAGAGTGGCTATACTTTGTTGGAGTTCAGTAGCTCTATCAATGTTCTCTGTAGCGGTGAAGGTACCAAGTCAGTAGACATTTCACAAAAATTTTGTACAGTTGCAACTCACCTAGCCATGCTTTAGATCTCTGGAACTGGTAAGGGGGCAACCAGATTGGCTCTACCCCAGCATCGGATGGAGAGAGGAAAGCCCACGGTGTGACGTCGATTCCTTCTTTCCACAGTTCAGCAGTGCTTTGAGAAAGAACCTCGGTAGGATGAACAGCACTAGCCGTCTTGATGCTGTAGAACGAATGGATTTCTGACTTGGCACTCGCACGCTTGACCATGGGAATGATAGACGAATCAAACCCTGCTTCGAGCCAGATGCAACCCCCTAGTCGCTTCTCTATCCGCTGAACAGCGTCTACAAAGTAGACGGGTTGTCGGACGTGCGATACAACATGCTCAGCAGTGATCGAACTAGTATGTGCTTGTGTACATGGCTCGATAGGAATGAAAGCTTCTTTGAAAGTTAGTGATTTCAAAGATTGAGCCAGGTCGCTGCGGATCGGCTCGGTGAAGGCAGAATGGAACCCATGGGTAACGTCAACCCTTTGACTCTTGACACCCTTGAAAGAAGGGTCGGTAGCCAGCAAGTTCTCCGTATCAGCCACTGCAGCCTGGGTGCCAACTACAACCTGACTGTTGGCAGCATTGAAACAAGCAATTTCTAGGTTGTTGCTGCCAACAGCTTTAACTATGCGCGTAACAACAGCGATTGGTGCAAAAATCGCAAGCATAGTGCCTCTTTCCGGTCCCCATTTAGTTGCCATGAGCTGCGCTCTCTTAGCAACAAGCTTAAGAGCATCCTCGATAGAGAGCACACCGGACACGGCCAATGCCGTGAGCTCCCCAAAACTGTGTCCAATTAAACAGGCAGGTCGAATGCCGGCATCCATCCAACATTTAGCGCTTGCGTATTGAACAGCCATGGTACCTGTCTGCAACAGAACTGGGTCGGTGATGATTGGAGTCTGGAAGATAGCTGGGATAATCGACGGACAACCGAACGTGACAAGGATGCGCTCACACTCCTCGATGTAGTGGCGTAGCCTAGGGATGGACTTGTACAGTGTCTTCGACAGACCGACGGTCTGCTTGCTTTGACCAGAGAAAGCAAGTACCACAGGTTTGGATGAGGGCGTGATGTTGCATGGTCGAATCGTGGCGGAGATTGCTGTTTGCAAGCCTGCAATCTCGGAAGCTGTTGTGATACAGGCCACCGAATGACGCTTGCGTCGCTCAGATAGCGTGTAAGCAAGACTAGCAAGGTCAGGATTCTCTCGACTGATATACGACCTAAGAGACTCCGCGTAGGCTTTGAGACTCTCGATTGTATGAGCCGACAATATGATAGGGTATCGAGTACCTGCAGGGAGGCGTATTTGTCTGTTCCAACGTATTAGTCTTAGTCTTGCGAAAATTGATGTGTAAACTCACGCTTCTTCATTGCTCTTCCGAGGCCCTTCACATACAACGAGCGACGCATTGCTTCCTGCCGCTCCGTAGTTGTTGACCCACGCTGCTTTGAAGGGCACCTCCCATTCTTCCAAAGTCTTTGCGATAGCAATCTTGTCTTGGCTCAGCGAAGGAATCTTCGGGTTCAGGGAGTTGAACAATGCGTGGGGTGGAATGGCCTTCTTCTGCAACATAGCAATAACCTTGAGTACTCCAGCAACCCCAGCGGCCGATTCTGCGTGACCGGTATTTGCTTTGATGGAACCAAGATACATCTTAGTAGGTCGATCTGATCCACCAAACACGTCCCTGATGCTGCTGACCTCAAGAGGGTCGCCGGCTTGCGTACCAGTCCCATGAGCTTCGACGTATGACACATGGTTTGGGCTCATGCCGGCACGCTTGAGAATTGACTGGTACAGGCTGACTTGGGCTGAGGGTTGAGTGACTGTCAAAGACGCAGACAACCCACCTTGGTTCGTAGATGATCCCGGAATGACACCGAATACCTGGTCGCCATCTGCCAAAGCCTGTTTCAAGGGCTTCAGCACGATCATCCCAGCACCATCTCCACGACAGTACCCATCTGCCGATTGATCGAATGGCTTACATTGACCAGTCGGACTGAGAAAGCCAGCCTTTCCCAGGTTCAGGTAATTATGCACACCGGAGATGATGTTGACTCCGCCAGCGACCGCCATAGGACACTCGCCTGACCAGATCGATTGGCACGCGCGGTTGATAGCGACAAGAGAAGAAGAGCAAGCGGTATCGATAACTTCCGCGGGCCCAGTCCAGCCATAGTGATAGCTGAGTCTTCCGCAGAGGAATGCGCGAATCGTACCAGTCGCTGTATATGCAGTCGGAGCATGAGCACCAGTGTTATCCGTGTACTCGATGAAACTCGCTCCGATGAAGCAGCCGACCCTGTCTCCGTTCTCACGAACATGTCTGCGGAGATAACCCGCCGAATCCAAAGCCTGGAACGTCAGTTCCAATAAGATCCGCTGCTGAGGGTCCATGCTGGCTGCCTCCTTGGCGTTGGAACGGAAGAAAGCCCAGTCGAACTCATCAGCCCCATCGATGAAGTTGCCGAACCACTTCGGCTTCCATTTTTCATTCTGGAGCGCCCGAAAGCTCTCGTGCATCGGAACTCTGTCATGGCGGATCTCTTCGCAAGTCGATGTGCCAGCGGCTAGAAGCTGCCATAGTTCTTCGAGGTCGTTTGCTCGTGGAAGTCGGCAGGAAACTCCTGTGACGGCGATGGCGTCTTCCGGACTGATGACATGCGTTAGCGTGACGCTAACTTAAGCGAGATAAGCCTCTCTCCAACATCCTTCCAGGCAACTTACTATTTGTATTCAGCCAACCTGGCTTCCTGAATAGCGGTATGAGCTTCCACTTTCGCCACCCGCAAACGGGCATTGTGGAATGGCATGAGAGGCACCGGGTCTCCAATCCCAAACAGCGCGAATGTATGGGAATCAGTACCGCTTCCCGCCAGGTCTTGCGCCACCTCTTTCAAGAGCCGATACCACTCGCATCGGGACGCAAGAATCGTATTGATTGCCTCATATGTCAACGAACAGTTATCCAGCAGCTTGCCATTCAAGTTCGATCGCACAGGAACTCGCAGCTGACTTGCATCAGGCAACGTCATCTCATCATGCTCTTGACATAGATCAAAGAGCACTTTAACTAGAGGCGCATTTTCTGGGTTGTGTACTTTGCCGCGGATGTGTATGTCTGTGACTAGTAACCCTTGGTCACGAGCTCTGTCGGCCACCTTCATAAGCTCAATCACCGGGCCAACGATACTTATCGTTCTTGGGTCGGTTATTGCGGAGATGTAGCACTAAAGTGTGTCAGTACATGGCTGTAGCACGGAGAAGACAAAAGCTAGATGCGCTCGGCTTGTGTCCACCACTAAGCCGAGTCACGATCGTGTAAATGCAGCTAACGGAAAGGCGATAAGAAATTCTTGCTGGGAACAAAGATCGAAAGTGACTTACGCCAGGGATGCCCTCCACGAGCTCCTCTCCTTGCTGAGAGGCTCTCAATCGTACCGCAATGGTCGTCGCTCCTTCAATCGACTCGTCGTCGCCCAACTCACCAAACGCGCCCACAGCAAAAGCCAGCCGCAGAGCTTTGGTAGCAAGACGAACCACATCTTCTTCGTCTTTCGCGCAGGAGATGGCAAAAGCTGTAGGGAGGCCTCCGCAATATCCCTGGGCACCTCCGCCATTCCTCAGACTTGACAGCATTTGCTCATGCGTGAGCTTGTGCAACTCCAACAGCTGGAAGTATTGGCAAATCTGGATAACGACCAACAATGGCAACGCCAGAATCCCTGACATGGAGCTGGAAACTGGTCCAGCTATTCCATTGGTCATCCATCGCTCTAGACTGACGACGTGTCGTTCGCCTGACTTGAGGTTGGCAATGTCCGCGTGGCCCTTGCAGAGTGTGTTCCACGTGTCTCTCAATGATGTGATGGCCTCTGCGAAAGGTTGAAGGAGAGGCGTTTCAACAATGTACCTTTGTAACTGCTCGAGGTACGCCTCTGTGGGAGCCTTGCTCTGAGGGCAAAAGAACGCCACAGAGGGCGCAAAGTGGCTGGATTGGCTGCGCATACCGAGAAAAGAACCTGGATTCTTTGAGAGAATTCTAGAAAAAGGCGAGATGTTGAATCAGACGATGGATCGTTATTCTCACAAGCCATGATATTCCACGTTGGCTATATACAATGTACTTCTGATATGCGAATCGTCGTACAGAAGCCTGGATTACTCGTAACACTCTTCAAAACGGACCTACTTACACATCCTCTACGATACAGAGATTAGAGACTGTCCTAGAATGTAACTCATGGTGGATACAGTTTTCCTCGCTTGTCTTGATCAAGTCTAGGGTTGCACACAGTGCTGGCGAAGAGACGCCGAGTAACGACCGCACATCTGGCCATGCATCCAGAAAAACACCGAGTGCGAGGGAGCTGTCGCGTGATGTCGAATGAAGGTAGTGATATCCCTTATCGCAACTGAGTAGCGGTCAGTCATGGGTTGAGATAACCCGATAGTTATGAAACCAGATGGGCGTTTTGATTATCATTTTGTTGATCCGGTCTCTTCTCTTTTCTCGTGGAGCTCTTTGTGATACCTCCGTACGGTGAATCTCAGTATGGCAATTATACTACTTCTTCTTCGTATCGTCTCTCTAGCAGTAAGTTGGATTATGGCCATTGCAATTGTACTGACGTTCTAAGCCTGGCTAGATCGCGTCCATCGTCGGATGGCTGGTGTACAATGTCCTCTTTCACCCACTTCGAAAGTATCCGGGTCCACTCTTGTGGCGAGCGTCCCCTATACCCCGCATTCTCTCCAGATGGAGGGGTACCACGGTGTTCGATGCGCACCGCCTTCACGAACAATATGGTCCAGTTGTGCGCTTGAGCCCCTGGGAATTAAGCTACACGTCCAGTGACGCATGGAAGGGTAATTGCGACCTTGTTCTCGTCTGAGTACAGTCTCATTAATTCCATCAAGATATCCACGGGACAGGCCACTCCGCACCCCGAAAGCCTCTACCGAAGAACCCACTCGCTAACCCTCCGCCCATGTCAGGCGAGCCGGGTATCATCGACGTTCTAGACGACGAGAAGCATCGCGAACAACGCCAACTTTTCAACCAAGGCTTTTCTACTCGAGCACTAAAGGAACAAGAGACTTTGCTACGTAAGCATGTCGACAGACTGGTTGCAGCAGTGCAGTCACGCGCCGATCAAGGTCTCGAGACAAACATGGTAGATATGTTCAACTTCCTGGCCTTTGATGTTATGGGCGACCTTGCCTTCGGTGCATCTCTGGGTCTACTAGAGCGGTCAGAATACAACAGCTGGGTACGCGTAATTGTCGCGACTATCAAAGTCGTCACCATTCGCATTGTAGTGTTCTACCATATCCCATTTGCATCCCAGATTCTGCCGCTGTTAGTGCCAAAGTCTATGAAGGCCAAGCGAGATGCCCACATGAAGTTTGCCGAGGACAGGGTGAGAGAGAGACTGGAAAGAAAGACCGATCGTCCGGATCTCTGGGGCTTGATCACCGGTGGACTTGACGGAAAGAAAGCACACCTCTCTTTGGACCAAATGGTCGGCAACGCTGCCCTCTTCATGGTGGTCGGCTCAGAAACCACGGCAACCGTGCTATCAGGAACGCTATATTTACTCCTGAAGAACCAACAATGCATGGAAAGATTGAAGAAAGAGATCTTCGACAACTTCAATTCAAAGGAAGACATGACCATAGAGGCCTTACCGAAGCTTACGTATATGACCGCAGTGCTAGACGAGGCCATGCGAGTCTACCCCGGTGCCCCAGAAACTTTGGCGAGATTAGTCCCAGCAGGAGGAATGCAGATCTGCGGCGACTATGTCCACCCTGGCGCTACGGTGTTCATTCTCCATTACCCAACATTTCACTCTTCACGGAATTTCGTGCGACCAGATGACTTTGCTCCGGAGAGATGGCTACCCGAAGGCGCCGTGGAATTCGAGAAAGATGATAAGAAGGCCTTCAATCCATTCTCAGTCGGCCCACGCGCTTGTCTTGGAAGAAAGTGAGTCCACCACCCCTGCTGCCTTTATGCACAGACCTAATCTACTATCACAGTTTGGCACACTACGAGTTGAGGCTGGCCTTGAGCCATTTGCTTTGGGACTTCGACTTTGAGCTTGACGAAAAATGCGACGACTGGTTGACGCAAGAGACATACTCTTTCTGGCTGAAGCCGCCACTCATGGTCAGAGCTCGAGCTGCCCATCAGAAGCCATAATGTTACACATGATTTCGAATGTAAATTGGGAATGAGATGCCATTGAAAGTAAACATGCCAATATATCTCGGCGCTCTCGATGGTGTCGAGTCACCCACGCATCGTCTACGTCCATACTTCCGTGGTGTCTCTTCCTATGCAATCTTCAAATAAGCCCGATATCACTCGCTGTCACATCCACAGGACGCGTAGAGCAAGCAGTATCTCTCGCCGAGTGATAGTTCGTGATTTGAGAAACACCATGATCTTCCGGACCCGCAATTTTCTACCTGTCCTTTGATACCTATCTTGACCAACAGATAGCAAGCTCTCAAGGTAGAAGGTGTGCCGCACGGCTTTGATCTATCAAGAGCGTCGCGAACTGCGAGGAGAGCACACGCCGTCAAAGGTCCGACACGCGTGCATCGTTCTCGGATTCTGTCTCGTATCATTCGCGCCTATCGCGAGCCAATTTTTCGCCGTCGCAATCGCGATTACCGTACTTGTAAGATACACACTTATCGACCTTCCGTAACCGGTTTGCGGCAGTGCTGTCTAGAAGCCTCTCTTCGTATACGTGGCGGCGAAATCTGTTTTCGAGGTACAAAGAAGCTCGGTTTTTCTCTTTTGACCGAATGCCCGAACAACCTGGTACGTAGCGGAGTGCCATGATTCAGGAACACAGACCATGATGACAAGTCGTCCTCGCAAGGCGCGAGAGGAGGAGTTTGATTAGGGGAATTCTTTGTTACAAATGATCGTGACGTGCTGGTGCGATATAGTCGGATCATGCAAAGCGCGCTGCGAATGGATGCAGCTAAGATGCTGTTACGTGCTTTCGTGCCGGATCAAATCCCACGAGTGTTCGCGGTCAAGTCTCAGCCCTGATTTACGCATTATTGTTAGCTAGGGTTGCGAAAAGAGTAGAAGTCGCAAGACGCTACATGGTGCAGAGTGGAAAGAATGTGCTGGGAACAGCGCAACGCGGTCGTCGGCAGTTCGCGGTCAAACACCCCAGTAACCCCACAACCTTCGGCGATTTGGGGACGCGTCGTAGCTTGTCTGAGCTTGTGTTATCAACATGTCTTGGGTGCGTAGAATCTCCGATGTCGGAATGTGGAGGCTGTAGTGTCAAGCGTCGCGTTGTTGCGTCGTCGCGTCACTGCGTCACCACATCGTCGCATTGTCGCATTGTCTCTAAAGAATAAAGAAAAGCCGATCCTAGCGCATTCGAGAGCAAGGTCGGTATCCAGTCGCATCAATCATGGTACCACTACCTTAAAGAGATAAACTGAACACCGCTTTAGAGCAAGGTACTTATACCTACTACAATAAAGCGAGGCAAGACCCTCCTAGGTATAGATAGAGAATCTAGAAGTCTACAATGCTATTAATCTTTCTAGAGTTTCTTCTTAGAAGCTAACGTAGGCGGTAAACTAGGGTATGTTATTCCTATACCCGTTCGAGTTTTCTATTGTATACGGTGGTACCAGTCCATGTACTGACAAAGATACGGCGACATGATAGAGTGGTCGGCACGCCTGCCATTGGTGACATCAAATTCAGTCCATGCGTCTTTCGCTAAACGATATATTTGGTGATGCTATTCCATTCCAACGCACGCATACAGAAGAACAATCGAACTTCTGGGGTTGCAATTTGGCTTCATTATTGCAGCTAGAGCGGCGCTGCTGACAGTCTCCTCAAACCACCCCTTAACGGAATAGCGTTTCTCCAAGATTGGCGAGCATTCTAACCCCTTCAAATTGAGTTGAGTGTGTCACGTCATGTCATGCTCAATGGTATTCTTGACAAGCTCATCCACATTCTGACCGCGAGCGAAGCTTAATATAGAGAGTAGGATCTGTTTATTTCGGTAGCTCGTTGAGCGGCTTTGCGCCTTGGCCGGCCACCCTAGACAAGAGAAAAACCGAATGGGTAGAGATAGTAAGCTCTACTTTGCAGCTTACATTAGCTCCTAATAAGAGAGATTATAGGAATTAATAGTATTGTAGGCTTCTAAATTCTCTGTGTATGTCTATATAGCTCTAATGCGCTTCGTTGTAGTAGGAAGGAGTACTCTGCTCAAATGAGATGTTTACCTAGGTAGTTTCTCTCTTTGGCGTAGTGCGGCCCTCGTTCTCCTTGCCCTTTGGTGAAGTTGGCGGTGCGACAGAGACAACACCGGACATCTTATAGTTGTCATCGTCTTCTTTCTCGTCTTCAAAGATTTTTATCGTTTTCTACGATGCGATTAGTGGTGTTCTTTAGCGTATAAGACACAAACAACCATATGTCATTGCTGTTCCAAATAGTTGTAGGTAAACCTTCTACTCCCTAAAGAAAACGTGAAGCCTAATCTACAGATCTAGCTCGCGTTCTTCTACATTGTAGTTGTAGTGCAGTCATGCTAACATGCAAGTGAATCTACTTTGGGCGGGGTGCAAGAGCTTGGGGTACTGTAGGAACGATGGAGTACGATATAACTCACGCGACGTTTTGGCTTAGGGCAGCCAGCCTGTCGAACACGTTTCCCTGGCGCTTCAGCATCGGCTTCGCTTTGACGCTGCTCATTTGATAGCCTCTGGTATAACTGCACCAGCATGTTCTCATAAACTGGCTTGTCATTGGCGTACACGTTGGGAAGAACGGTGTTGATGAGCTCGATTTGCTCTTGAATCGTCATGGCGACTACAGATAATCAGCAAAACGATATAACGATACGACGATCTTAGCAGCACAGAGACGGTCATCATGTGAGATGAAAGGCGAAATCTCTAAGGCAAGGTAGGCAAGCTATAAACAAAACTTTGAACAAAGAATAGAAATGTTGCATTGCTGAGGAATAGAGGCTCGATTTACATACCGGCCTGTTGCCTCTTAGGCTCTTCGTCGTCTGTTGGTCTCATTAGCAATATTTTCGCGGAATACCAACTATGGAACACACCTTCTTCATTCTTCTCCACTACATGATTTAACGTTAGCGATGGTTCCTTGCTAAGCAGTTTCGTGGCGAAGCTAAGATCGGTTTCGTTGCCAAACAATCGTCGTTGAAGAAGGTACGTGCAATGATCCAGAGAGTGTCGATGCATACATGCATGAATTCATAGGTTGGATTCTTGGCCAACTTGAACTTTGGCAGACAACCTAGCACTACTGGCGAGAGCAATGCTTGCCGCCCTGTTGACCATCGAGCATAAATGGGTGGCCGATTCTGAGTGTTGTAGAAATGGTTGTAGCCAGTGCGATCAGCGTTCATGAAAGGACAGAAGAGAATCAAGCTGTGCTTGTACGCTCGCGCGACTATCGCAATGTTGGCCCCATCCGGGAAGACAAGGCTGTTGCGGTCCGCAGGATGGTACAGTGTATAGTTGTCGGATACTTGTGTCTCTTTCGCGGAGATTGATGCAAATGTCGCTTTGACGTCCGCCTCTGTAACCACCTTTGTGATGTCACCGTATCTACACTTCACGCCACGAGCAGCAAGTGCCGCCGCAAGCGCCCCCGCCGGAGACCCGGAAAATTGCCACTTGATTCCAGGGCCAGCTTTGTATGTGATAGGGACGTGGAAGACGCCACGATAATCCGGTCGATTGAGATCGAACTCCTTAGTTATCTTTGGGGTCGGAGTTTTCTGCAGACCTTCGACGGAGAAGGGGTGGGGAGCGCGCTTCGAAGTCTGTGAAGATGTGGACAGTTCCGTGTAAGAGATCGAATAGTGCTTTGGGCCACCTCCTCCCCGCTCCAGGCGTTCAACGAGATAATTGGGAGGTGGAGGACCGTTCGTGCGCAGCTCGGTCTCATGTGCATCCAATGAAATACCACCGATTTTCCAGCCATGCTTTTGAGGGAATTCTTTCGGAGCGTAGGGCGCCATATGAAGACGTATGATCGTTCTTATCGCTGCGAAGTGCTGAGGTGTCAGTAAATGCAGCAGTTCTACGGAAGAATGTTCGTGGTACTTACTTCCGCCTTGTGACTTTAGGTGGCTTGTTATCTCCAAATGACAAACGAAGGTTCGTGAAGTTATGTGGGGAGGCCACGCAAACAAATACTGATGATGGGCTTACAGAAGCAGTGGAAAGTTTATGAAAAGCTGCGTTTGTTCTCCGAGTGACGGATCATACGCTTTGGGTACGAGACAATCTCACTCACCTGCAGACTGCGTAGCAGAGGTGAAAGAGACTTTGGACCCACTTTTCAGCCAACACTCGTGGACAGAATAGCAGGGTTCCAGCGCTGCGTCACAGGAGATACCTAAGTAGGCATCGTCAGCCCGGCAGAGTGACTGATTGCGGACGATTGCCAAGCAGGTTATGCAATGATAGTCATCTCGCCCGTGTCTCATGATTCGCGGTTTGCCATACGCTTCTTAGAACTCCAGTTGACAGCAATTTGCGACATGGACGAAGACCCGCAGACATGCTCAGATTAGCGTAACGGTGTGACTGTCGGTGATAGTGAGAAGTGGGCAACAGGCGGTGCGTGATCTTACCAAGCGCACCTGCCTGTAGCAGAACGCATTCTTCCCGTTTGCAATGACGCCACCACCTTCACATGCACCAATCTAGCTCTTGCAGGTAGAGACTCCAATGAAAATTACACATCTCTCGTTTCCCTCTCCTTCTCTTTCTCTTTGCCTTGTAAAAGACACCAGAACATCTTCTCAACAAGCACCAGCGACTCTGTCCAGAAGTTTGTGCAACTCAGCAAGAGCGTCTCTGCAGTTCGTCTGCTTCCTTTCTGCAGCTCAACAAATAGCTTCTTGTCGGTCTCCAACTATCGATCGGTGGAGGTAGCCCGACGACTCCCATTGTGTACATTCTCTTCCAGATCGGAACGGATGCGTCCGTGTATCTATCAGCCACTAATTCCGTTAAGCATCTTTCAGCTGTCGCTTTGATGGCCTGGATTCCCCCGAACGCGCCGCCGAACCTGCTGGCCCGTGTTTCCGCTGAGCAGTGGAACGCATGGGCTGACGGAGCTCCCTTGGACATCGCTTCGCAGCGGCATTCCCAACAGCAGACCGCGTATGCATTCCGCCTCAACACCACCTTCAGTAGTCCGTCCGAATCGATCGAATACAAGAAGGGAATGCAAGGCCAATTCTTAGGTCTGACGGAGAAGGGAATGGCCAAGATTTTCATACGCGGCGTCACTGAGGGAGACGGCTTCAAGAACCGCCATGTTCCCCTCAAATACCT
>Ga0058698_10000865_pt1 | contig 15112 bp, 17 predicted proteins | sample AgamicAsSfe_FD_67288 | JGI IMG/M metagenome (GOLD analysis project Ga0058698, IMG submission 67288) | Agave microbial communities from Guanajuato, Mexico - As.Sf.e | ecosystem: Host-associated > Plants > Phyllosphere > Phylloplane/Leaf | place: Guanajuato, Mexico | collected 2012-05-30
TCGAGCGCATCCCGGTACAAGATACCGTGAGAATTGATGGTGAAGAAGTTGAACGGGAAAAGCCTAGTGGTTCAAGGGTGAGCGACCAAAAAGTCGCGAGAGAGGAGCGGAGTAGATCGGGCGAGGTTGGAGAGAGGGAAGAGACCATGATGGTGATAGGCGGCGAGAGGTTCGCAGATATATACATCGTGTATGACGCAACAGCGTCGACTCATTCAAGTTCTACAACGACATTTGATGCAAACTCTGATATGAGCAAGAAGCGAAGGTTAGAGGACGAGTGGGAGATGAAGACGTCCACAAGCTCACCTAAGCGCACAAAAACTTCACCCAAACTTACGAATTGTTTAGACCTCGCAACAAGTTCCCCTGGAGACTGCTTTGTTCGACATCAAGGCCAATCCGCTGAGAGAAACGACGCAAAAGGTCCTCATGTCGACTATAGGGGGGTAGGCGAAGAACAGGCACCACACAAGACTCACAAGGACAAAGCCAGCACCAAAGCCGAGCAGGATGATGCTAACTCATCAGCGCAAAGTGAGTCCGGACGTCGAAACCGCTCTCCTGCCAACGGCTTCGTCACTCGTCATAGATCTAGAAGCAGCGTTGAGCGTCGATCTGAGGACCCATACGAAGAGGAGCAGCAACGCCATAACGCGGCACACGAAGGAGAAGATGGTTCACGAACACATTGTGGGTATTCGGGTAAGCAGACTCGACTAGGAGGACGTGAAGAGAGCGACGAAGAACACAAGGCCGTGGCTAGGATGGTGTCAGCACGCAAGCAGGAAGATAATCGTCGAGTACAGCGCGTGCAGCGCATCAAAGGGGAAGACCCTTCGGAACACCAGAAACAGGAGGAATCAGAGATCCAGCGCGCGCGTGCAGCAAAGAACCAACGAAAGCTGGAGATCGAAGAGAGAAAACGAGCGCAAGAAGCCAATCGCCAACGTCAGCAAGAAGAAGTCAGAGACCGACGCCACCGACGTGAGAACTCACGCGATAAGAGTAAGAAAGCACGCCGACAGACAGCAAAGCAGGGCGTCGAGCCATCTGAGCCGATTGACCCATACGCAGCGGCACGACAGGCTGAGGCCAAACGGAGAGAGCTTGCATTTGCAGCGCGTGGAGCTGGAGAGGCTGATAGTCGTACGCGGGAGCGGCCTCCTGCCCGTGACGACGGTCCTGGTCGACTAGATGTGGAGCAATCGAAGCCGGAAAAGACGGTTGAAGAGAGGAAAGCGACTAAGGCGAGACCGAACCGGACTGCGAGAGGAGAACTTGAGAGATATGATCCGAGGAAGAAATTTGGAGGAGGTAAGTAGAGACATTTGGGGAAATCCAGATGGATTCAATCCTCTAAATGGAACACGGGGGCGGAGGGATGAACGAGGCTGAAGGCAAGGCTGAAGAAATGTCTTATTGGATTGTGTCACCTGGTCATTGAGGTAGTTGACTTTTATTTTAGTCCTAGCAATACGTGCCATCACTTCTAGAGCGTCTCTAGAGACTGCATCGTAGTGATGTTGTATGTGCTTCTGTCCGCCTTGGATTTAATTGTCAAGTTTGTCGGCCTCGTCAGGCTGGAAAGCGTCTACGTGGAGCTGATTGGTTGTGACTCTCGGTATGGCTGACACAAGCGTCTTACCTGCCTGCACAGCCTCAATATCTTGGCCGAATCGTCATTCTACGACGTTCACGTTTCTACACTCCCAACTCTCTCAAGCCCCTTATCGTATCCTTCAAGCTCGCCATGTTTCTATGACCGACATAAGAAAACGTACCTTAATCGCTATCAAAACATGCTTCGCACCTCTCAGACTTGCGAAAGATGTGCCAGGGCGAATTTCTCGAAAGCGATCATGCGCTCAACACCAGGGAAGGACTTCTACTATGAAGATTTCTTCTATGAGATAAGAACAATTTCTATGTTCTTAGATCGCGAAGAAGAGTGTTTCAGATGCAACCAGCTTACCAAAATCCTACGGATGACTTTCAGCGATATAGAAACCACAAGCTTACCTGAGTGTTTTCGACTAGGCGCTACTTCTATATCAAATCCTGCTCTCACCCGATACCAGTCAACATATTTTTGCTTTCGGTCCTTCGAACGCGGTGCGCCTTGGAGATACTTACTGCCAGTCCAGGCGCGCTTCGTCGATAACTTCTCTAATGACCACTTTTATCATTCATTCGGTAAACCGATATCTCCAGACACCATCGACTACAACATGTTCAACGACTGCATCAAGCTTTGTCGATCTAGGCATTCAACGACGTGTAACAGCATTTCACAATTCCGATTTACAACAAAACGGCTGATCGATTGCAAAGACCGTGTAATTTGTACGGCACCCAACAGTCGATACATATGTTTGAGTTATGTTTGGGGCGATGCACCTACCGAAAACGCCACTTTTGATGATCGAAGCTTGGCCGAGATTCCACAGACCGTATCGGACGCTATGTTTGTTACTCTTAGACTCGGTATGCGTTACCTATGGGTTGATCGGTACTGCATCGATCAGAATAATCCGGAAGAGAAACACGATGCCATTCGCAACATGGACTCAATCTACCGAAACGCTTTCATCACGATCATAGCTGCTGCAGGCAGCGGCTCGGACTATGGATTACCAGGAGTGAGTCGACCCCGAAAATCAACGCCTCCTGTTGGTATCGACAGTCATGCTTTTATGGTAATGCAGAATCCATCAATCGATATGAAGGACTCAACATGGAACACGCGAGGCTGGACTTATCAAGAGATGCTGCTTTCCCGCCGCCGCCTCATCTTTACTGATTACCAGTCGTATTTTCAGTGCCAAAAACATCAAACCATGGAGCAGTTGCATAAGGATTTTGAATCAACAGATTCAATGAAGCGAATGTTGGGCTACAAGCACTTGCTTCCGACACAGGAAGAGTTCTTCACCGTTGATGAGATATATTCTCGCTTAGAGGAATATTACCCCCGGACACTACGGTACGAGACAGACAACATCAATGCCTTCGTCGGGGTGTTCCGCGAACTGTCTGACCGCACTTCGGACCATTATTCCTCGTCTCCATCTGGGCTTTACATGCCGCATCAAAATCCACATTTTTATGGTATTCCGCTCTGGTTGGATCTAAAACTTGCTGATGATGACAACATCTCGTGGCGGTTCGGCCTCAGCCTTGGATGGAGGATTGAAAAAGTAAAGAACGGTCCTCTGTTCGCACATGCAGGTGCCATGGTAAAGCCCAGTTTCCCTTCTTGGAGTTGGGCATCTACCAAAGGTCAGCGTCTCAATCATGACCATTATCGAATTGTCTTTTCCAGTCGTCCAAGCCATTCCGGTGAGATTCAAGACGCTAATTTCAGTGCTTACGTCACGCACAAGTCTGGAGAACGTATCAGCTTGTCGGCCTATACAACTCGCGCGGACGACTATACTCTCTTCCATCCTTGGTAGGTGACTTGGATCATCCAAGCTTCAACTCCACTGACACTGGCTGAATAGGATAGACGTTGTTGCGTACACAATTCATGGCCATTTGCGGGTAACAGGGAATGCTCAGCGTAAATTCTCTGAACTACCCCGTGCTACTGTCTATCTAGACGATGATGAGGAATATGAAGCTAGACAACTAAGAGCCTTATACGTCGGCATGTTTCGAAAGGAAGTTTCACTTCGGAGATCGCATATCGCTTTATTCATGCTGTTGGAAGAAACAGGAAGACATGAATTCAGGCGCGTCGGACTTTGTGAGACACATGATGGCGGTCGACGTAGTGAGTCTTTCTGTGTTGAAGGAGGGTTCCTTCGATTCTCATCACAAGAAGGGCAACGATCAAGGAAGCCCAAGAACGGAGTAAAGTGGAGGCGAGAAGAGTTGAGAATTGTATGATCACCGGAGAAACAATCGCCTGATTGATCTTTACTGGAAGATACATTGGAATTTAATGTCTCTATTCGTCTGCATGGCCTTTCAAACAATCGTTAGTCTAAAGGTGTCGAAGGGGAAACTCGAGATTGGTGCCTCTATACCTAGTCCGTTATCGATGTCGCAAGGGGAAGCGTACCTGCGATGTTGGCCAGTCCAGCCCTAAGCTTTTGCTCTCCTTTCACTTGCAGTCACTTGCACTCGCGGAGCGATCCTCCACCGCTTATCACGCAGTTGAACCGAGCTTGGGATTGTATCAGCTGTCGCACACTTGGCTTTGCATCCATCGCCACAATAACCAGCGTGACATTCTTGCAGGACAGCACCTCAACTCTCAGATACGCCCAACACCACATCACTGACGAATATTCATTGACCCACCCCATCATTTCTTCCTACAGACGAACAAGAAAATGAACACATCAGTCACGATCGACGACATTGACATGCCTTGCGCGCCAGTCATGACGGATCGCAAGCGCAGCTCCAAAAAGCGCGTCGTCAAGAACATACCCATCAACAAGGCGCACGTCACCCGCCGACCGTTTCACCATCGCGGCGAGCCACATTCAGCAGTGAAAGCGAAGTATTTGCAGACGAAGACACCTCGCCGTATGGATATCGCTCCTCTTCCTCGCTCGCGCTTGGCGCAGAAACCACTGGGCCTACGTTTTACGAAAAGCAAGTCGAGCTGGAAAACACTATTGCATGCATATATGCTCGAGATGTCCTATCTGAGGGATGTGGAAATGTGGAATTTATTCAACTCAATACCATGCGCACAGTATGATAAGATGGACTGCGAATACGACACAATGGATTCGTGCTTCGCCTATTATGTGAGCTACGGTGTCTTCGGCTCCCCTTCCCCTGCTTTTGGCGTGTCGACAACCAGTACCAACAGCTTTGGTAGCTCGACTGAATCCGGGGGTGCCGTATCAACCTTCAGTGCCGCCACGCGGTCATGTCCCGTGAGCGGCCAGTCTTGCGTGGGGACTGTCAGCGGCTCCTCGGGTAGCATGACTGCAGGTTTTAGCAAACCGTGGACGTCAGATATAGAGATGGAGGACGAACCAGAAGCATCTTCAGGCCACGTCGCCGTTATACCCAGCACTACTACCACCCTCCGTACCAGTGCCAGCACTTTCTCAGCCGCCCAAGCCCGCGAACACGGTTGTACTCCAACCACCACAATTTACAGGCCTAGGTTATCTTCCATCAAGGCGTTTGACATCCGAGACTGTCACACTACCAAAGCCAGCAGAGATGTCGAAGGATGAAGTCAGTGCCAAGTCGCCGTCTATTTCCCCACCGAAACCTACACCATGTGTTGTACTACCACCAACTCCTGCCTCACAATGCGAGGAAGTTGAGGAAACATCTGAAAGAGTGCAGCCTTTAGCACCAGCGGACACCACTAAGCCGGCTATGTCTATTCCCCCAGTGGAGGACACGAAATCATCAGTAACTCCATCTTCGATGGTTGACACCGAGCCAGCTGTGTCATCCACTCTTTTGGAGAGCATCAAGGTAGCTGGTCCCCTTCCTTCGATGGAGAATGGTAAGCCGGCTGTATCACCGCCTCCAATGGCTGATGCCAATGCGCCCACGGAGACATCAAGACAGAAAAGCAGACCGAGGGGCCGAGCCTTAGTTACTTTAGTAAAGCCAGAAGAAGCATCCAAGCAAGAAGTAGAGCTAGGAATGGGTTCGTTTGCATCCTCAAACATCCAGTCTCCAGAAGCACAAATCTCGGCGTTCTCTGACCCCCACTTCAAGCAGCTATTCAGTGGGGAAATGAAGACATTACGAGTCAGCCTCTCCAAACAGGAAGACATCCAGGGATCACAGGTCATCTTTCTCTTACGTTCGCTGAAGTGGATCACAGATAGCCATGAGGCTGGATGGTTTGAAGACGATATCGAATTGGAAGACGATGCTGCAGACTGGCGTGGGAAACTCAACATCTTGATGGCGAAATTGGAGACATATGCGGGCCTGGACGCGAACAGTATAGTCTCAAACACACGGATTCAGCTTGAGAAGGTGTTTGTGATTCTTGGCGGTGCGGAAAACATTGATCAAGAGGTTGCTTGAGAAAAGGGAAGCAAACCTGTGGACCTGGTAAATACAAGATGATACTCAACCTCCAAAGAAGGTTGAGCATTGCATCCAGAGATGGAGACGATGATAGTGAGTTTTTAATCACCATTGATATGAACGCGAGAGGGATACGACGTGGCTGTCAGCGCTCATGCAAGACCACTTCATGGCGCTAAGAAGACACCGCAGCGCGATATCCCTTCTGCAATCGTTGGAAGAGCGATATGTGTTCGATGGGATGCTATTTGGAAGGAGGGTTAAAAGGAGGAAGGGTTGTGACGTCGACATTCCTACAGCTTGCATAGGATTGCTTATAGCGCAAGTCATACGTTGCGGATATTGTTGGATAATCGGTAGCTTTTAGACGAATTCCTAGTCTTTCGAAGCTCATGTACTTCGTGCTATCAATACGTCGTGGTATGCATTGCTTCTCAGTCCGCGTACAGTACCTTTCACGGGAATACTGAACACCGTTATCAGTTGGGTTCTTTCTTCTCTCCTTCAAGCAGTATCTCATGCCCATCCCCTTCTCGAACACCTTGTGCGAGTATCCACCCGGCGACAGCAACAGCAGCCATACACCACCAGGCTAGACCTATCATACCCATGTCAAGTCCTTTACCGAACACCCAAGAGAAGAGTATTGGTCCAATTGTTCGTGTGAGGCTGGAGACCGACTGGCCTATGCCATGAACAGTCCCTAGGACGGACGGATGGGGACTGACGTTGTTGATGAGGATGGCTGTGCAGGGCAACGCGAACGTGCGAGCGAGTACTTGTATGAACAAGGCGCATGTAATAGCGATCCAAATCCAAGGTCCACTTACACCATCGGGTGGTGACGTCCAGCTGGGTACCAAGCTGAGGAAGGGAGCAATCGTGTACATCAACGGAAAGAAAGCAAGGAAAATGCGATAACACTTTGTTGTTCCTAGACGATGCGCCACTTTTGGGTAGACCAGAAGCTGCAATGATATACCGATGACGCCAATGATAGCAAGTGCGATGCCGATGCGCGCTGGAGGCATGGCCAGACCTCCAGTAAAGTACAGACCATGAGGCACTAGGCCTGGAGGATATGGATTAGCTGGATCGAAGCGAGGTGTAGAAAGATGAATGGTCCAAAGGCCATTGAAAGTGCCTACATGCATGGCAAGAACGCCGTGAGCGAATAACGTCATGACGAGGTTTCGTGTCCATATGCGACGGAACGGTAACTGTTGCCGAACTATGTTGCTCGGCTTGTCAAAATTATCGAAACCCTCTGCATGTGTCGACGTTGGTGTGGGCTGTAGTTCAAAGTCGTCTTCTGGAACGGCGCTGTACCCAGCCTCAGATGTGACTTTCTGACGAAAAACGACTCGACGTATCCATCGGCCAACGCGCAGACATGGATCCGGTTTATGTTTGGATAGCTCGCCCGTCTCTTCAAGGAAGAAAAGAACGGCCAAGGATGACAAGCACAGAAAGACGGCACTTGTAAGGTTGGGGAGTGCATAAGGATATCGTTTCATCCACTGCACCCCATCTTTGCCACCAAACGTTGAGTCGGGTCCGAAAAGCGCTGGGTAACTGGCAAACGGATCTGCAAGCACGCCACCTACTTCTTGTTAATACGAACTCATAACGTTTTCGCTGCGCGCGACTCACCTAGGATGGGTCCAACCAAAACACCGACGTTGAAGATCATGGGCAAGATCAGAAAAGCTCTACTCTGGTACTTTCTTTCCTTGATGATCTCACTGATCATGGTTCTCATAACTCCAACATTGCCATTCAATATGCCCCCGAGGCATCTGAAAGTCACTGCCATGGTGAAGTTACGCGAGAAGCCAAAGCCAATAATGCTCAGCATTGTACCAAGCAGTCCAAGATAAATGGTTCTTTTTCGGCCGCCGTACTCAGAGTCTGAAAAACGGCCCCACAGCATGGCGGTCATAAACTGCGTCGCCGGGAATGCTGCGCCAATGACTCCCGCTTGATATGAGATAGTAGATTCTGGTAGCGATGGATCAAAGGATTGGAGCTGGTAGTAGAGATATGCGCCCAATGAGGTTTGCGTCAATGGTTCGGAGAGACGGGCAAGCATCAACACTAGGAGTTGATCTTTTCGGGGTAGCGCGCTCCATGTCACTGGTTGGTCCGCAGCCTTGGCTTGTTCAATGTCGTCGACATGAGGGGTCGTTGTACCTGCCTGTGTCTCGACGTGCAGGTCATGAGAAAGTCTTCTAGCCTTCCCATGCCCATCGTCCCCATCAAATTTCGATGTGTTGACGCTCACACTCGATGATTGAGATGTGGCAAGCCCAGGTTCGTAGCCAGATTTCATTAGCTTAGAGGAAGTGCAAAGAGAGGGCCGCGTTGCGGAAAAAGAAAGACCTGCAACAGTTGGAGAGATGAATGAGCCATCATTATCGCCATGTCAAAGCCGTTATCTGCCACCGGAAACAAAAACATGCAGCCAAAAACACTAGTGTAGCTGTCTTATTGGTGAACAGATGATGAAGAGTCAATCGGTCGGTCGCCTAAAAAAACATCGGACTTTAATGTTGCGTCGCCACTTGGCGGGGCACGCTCGGCTTATATAAGCCTCCAACCGGAACTCTTATCAACAATCCTACACGATTGAAGAACCATGACATTGGTAGTACATGCGCTAAAACATTTCCAAAGATACAAGCCTCCCATAGCGAGCTCAAGGAGACAGCCTTCGCAACCCTAATCTCTCGAGACCTTCCATTCTCGCTTGATCATAATTCGACGGGAGTCATGACTAGCAATAGATGCGCTCTCATTGTAGTGCCGCAAGTCGTCATTCGATGTAGCTTTCGATGCAGTGGGCTTAGATCTTGTGTTCCATTGGACCTGGGTGGCGCGTGGTTGCGAGTTTGTGGCATCAGACGGGGAACTCCTAACTCTAGATTTGGTCTTCGTGAGCGATCGTAGCTCATAACTGCCCAATGTCCCACTCCCCCCGCCTGTTGTTGCTCCCTCTTGAACATATCCTAAAGAGGTACCCGCGGTCATGAATATCTCAGTGAACCCTTTGAGCAGCGGAGACGTTGCGGACATGAGGTTGTAGGAGAGAAGGACGCTTTGCCACGCGGCGGTCGGGACGATGCTCATGGCTGGCTGATGATTGTTGATGAACTTGGAGTGCGTGATCAGGTGCATGATGGCAAATACGATGTTTCTGTGAGACTTCAATGTCAGCATAGATTCTTCGAAGCTTCAAGGGTATAGTGATGGTACATACGGTATCCTGGTAGAGAAGGCCAACATAACGATGGCTTTACGTTTGTTAGACATGAGAGAACCGTAGAAGCCCACCATCGGTATGATAATGATCACTGTCTCCGTAAAAACGTCGCCTGCACCAAGCACTTTTAGCCATGGAACCTAAGCAATAGGTCTGCGGTCAGCTCAGAACTCTCTGTATACGTTCCAGTATCGCCCACCCAGCATCAACATCAAGTACAACGATTGATGGAGAGCAGAGCTATAGGAAGCTTCGTGGTGGAAAACAGCTCCTGGACTCACTAAGCTAGTACAGTACCCCCCGCCAGGTCTTGGTACGATTCTTTCCACTGAACAAGCGACTGCGGATGCCACAACGCCGATAAAGCCCCATATCGCTACCACAACCATATTAGCGAGAGCCAAGAATGACACTTTTGAGTTTTGCGTAAACACGGCCCGAATCAGTATAAGTATGGAGCATTTCGACAGAGCAAGTGCGATGTATAACAAGATCTGGCTCGTAAAGAAGTACTAATAGCACCCGGAAGTTTTAGCGCATTCGACATGGCAGTTGTGTCTGCTCACCTGCTGCATTTTCGATACCTCTGCATCATGAAGCAGAGCGTATGATTTTCCTAAGCCATTATCGAGCGCTGTGAACAGCGATCCCCACATGGTAAATGCAACAAGCTGCATGTCCATTAGATCGAGTCAGGTCCACACAGGAGCAGTTCATGAGCTTCGTATTACATACATGTGCAATCGTAACGACGATGTCGTCAAGGGTATGCGCTCGCCATTTAGTAAATCCCAGACGAACTGCCAGAACCAGAACAGCGTAGATGAGTGATAGTATTGTGGCTATCCAGAGTGCCGCGCTGTGATCGTTTGTCGTGATTCGCGCGAAGCGATTTTCTGACTCCCTAGCAAGATGTGAGGAATCTGACGGAAACGCCATTTGTTGCGTAAGATCGACCTGTCGAGCAGAGCTCTCAGCGACCGTAACATGTGTTTTGTATCCGATACACGGCCACCTGGTTTGGAATTGATGGAGCACAGACGCTCAGAGGAAAATTATACTGTACCGCTCATATCACTCCAACACGCCCAAGATTTCGAGGTGCAGGAGTAGACCTGGGGCAAAGTGTATGCGGCGATACTGCTCATCCTTGACGAACATGGCTGTCCCAGAATGATGGGCTTCCTAAACCGAGGCCTCTTGCATAAAATCACAAACGTTGGAATACCTCTATGTGGCTGAATTGCAGCAAGAAGGCACGGAGGATTCGTCCCGCGCGGACATCACTACCGAAATCGACGGACAGTATTGGTTTGAGCTCGTTGGACCATGGGTACTTTGGGATACCAGAAGCGAGCTGTGCTGCGCACTCAACTCTGCTTAAAAAGTACCTGGGCAAGTCGTCAATGGAGTTTCACATTGGCCAGAGTAGAATGCAACCTACGAGAGCAGTCGACCAACATGCGTTCGCTTGGCAAATGCGGCACTTGTCGCGGGTGAAGTTATGTTGTGGTCTGGCCGCGTATGCCCTGCCCCCCACGCGACTTGGCAGCTGTGCCGTGTCTTGACCGTTGCGGGCCCGGCTTCACTTCCCCCCTGACGCTAAAACCCTGAATCCTCTCTTTCCGCTCCCGTGCCCGCAGCGGCGCAGTCCGCCGTTCCTCCCACCATCACAACGACTAAATCCTGTCCACCATTCATGACGCAAGCTGTCGTGCCGCAAGTTTCAGCCCCGAATCCTAACTTTTACTTGCGATGCACGACCGCACTCGCCACCATAGGTAACGTTCATGTCGAGTCTTGTTCCCGATGCGCGACAGAGGCACAGTCCTGCAGCTATCCCATGCCTGGCTGATAACCGGCACATATGGTCTGAGATCGTCGGAAATTTTGCAGTTTCTTATGCTTCTTATTAGATTGTGCATACGCGAAGTGCGCCCGGGCCGTAGCCACATGCAACCGTTTCCACTTCTGCGTGAGGCTGCGAGTAGATTGGAAGGATGAGTATGAACCTTGCTGTTCACCTTCCTGCCTTTGATCCTTCTCAACAGTTCCCACCAATTACCCTTTGCCAAATGCTTCCGAACGGCAAAGCCTCAATGCATTCAGATGTACTTGATCACGTCTCCGCCATCCCTTGGATTGGATGACAGACCTCCGTGCCATAGAATTTGAACGTACCCCAGCACCCTTAGGTTTGCTCTTTTCGCCATTGTACCCTTCCTTTGTGCTTTCTGTGCATTGCTTTTCGCACAAACATGGACGACAGCATTGCCAAGGGTCCTTCCCCGACCACAGACTTTCGTACCAGCATCGAGCTGGCGAACGCATATGCTGTGAGCGAGAAACATGGCACACATGGTGACGAGATGGATATGGATCGCATGGGCAAGCTGCAGGTGCTGAGGGTTAGTTTCAGTATGTTCCAATTGTTGCTGCAACATACTTACAATATCATCAGCGGCAATTCAAGTTTTTGTCCATCTTCGGCTTCGCTGTAATCCTTGGCAACACCTGGGAGTACTCATTGCTGTAGGCTACCAATACGTCAATCATGGAGGTCTACTAACAATCGTTTCACTGCAGTGGCATTGGAATTTCCCTATTCAATGGAGGACCTGCTGGCGGCATCTGGATGCTTGTCGTAGTGTGCTTCGGCATGTTTTCAGTCACGCTCACATTCGCAGAAATGGTGTCTATGTGAGTAGTAGACACGTGGTTCAGGATCAGTACTTGCTCACAAACCCTCCAGGGCTCCAACAGCTGGTGGACAATATCATTGGGTCTCTGAATTTGCACCAAGACAGCATCAAAAGTTTCTCAGCTATGTCATCGGTATGTCTACTCAAGGTTTAATTGCTATATGCTGTAGTTCTGACATTATATTCCAGGATGGTTGTGTGTCATTGCCTGGCAAACAGGCATGGCTGGTACTGCTTTCGCGGTCGCCCAACAGCTCCAAGGCTTGATCGCTTTGAACATGCCAGACTACGCAATTCAAGGCTGGCATGGTACCTTATTGTCAATCGCTATCGTGCTATGCTCCATATTGGGCAACACCATACTGGTCAAGAAGCTTCCGTTGATGGAAGGCCTCGCGCTCGTCCTACATGTCTTCGGTTTCTTCGCCTTCCTCGTCGTACTTTGGGTGATGGGCCCACGCTCGAATGTACACGATACATGGACCAAATTCGAAGATCCTAGTGGCTGGGGAAACACCGGACTCGCTACACTCGTCGGTGTACTAGGTCCTATCCTCTCACTGGGAAGTGCCGATCTTGCTATTCACCTGGCTGAGGAAGTCGAAGAAGCGTCCTACAACATCCCGAGAGCCATGATTGCCACCTCAGCGGTCAACTATACGTTTGCCTTTGTGATGACTGTCACTGTCTTCTCGACACTGGGAAATGATGTCATGGCCATCATGTCAACACCATTCGGCCAGCCCTGGATCCAGATCTTGATGAATGCAACTGAATCGATAGTAGCCACAAACATCCTGACAGTAGTTGTCTGTCTGCTACTTCTGTTCGCTTCGGTCAACCAGGTCACGGCCGCTTCACGCCAGTTGTGGTCTTTCGCCCGCGACAAAGGACTACCGTTCTCAGGTTGGCTCTCTTACGTAGGTACCTATCTTCTAGATGTTCGTTCAATCACTAACTTTCGTATAGGTCCCCCAAGGATGGGACATCCCCTTGAATGCGGTGTTGTTTACGCTGATGTCTTCATCTCTACTGTGCCTCATCATCATTGGTTCATCCATCGCTTTCAACATCATCCTTTCGTTAGGAGGTGTTAGTCTTTCCATCTCCAACATCATCGTTATCGGCTGCATGGTGAGAAAGCGCGTGCGAGGAGAAGCACTTCTCCCTTCTCGATTCAGCCTGGGCAAATGGGGTCTTGCGGTCAACCTCACATCCCTTTGCTACCTTTCGCTCACTGCTGTTTTGATCCTTTTCCCGTCTGTACCGAACCCGGCACCGATCGACATGAACTGGGCAAGCCCTATCTTTGGATGCCTTGTTATCTTCGCCATGATATACTACTTCACGTATGGAAGACATACTTTCGATGGACCAGTCGCGTACTGTAAGCAGCAGTGATCTATAGCAAAACAGCAATGGGAACTATGTATGGTACTGCCTTGACATTGGCACCCACACAAGTGCCTCGCTCTCCTCGTCTTCATGTACATAGGCAGAGCTCACTCCTTCGGCGTTAAAGAGGACCCATCGTGTACATACTGGATATCAAAGAATTCATGCTTTCAAAGCTATTCGCGTTCACTCAGAATTAGATCAGTTACATACTTCCTTCTCCTCAAGGCTAAGTCTCAAAGGTGACCTTACAATAGTATCATAGGCACATGGTGCATGGTCAGAACAGAAGCCTGTTACAATAGTCACCTTCAGGTCATGCACCAGGCTGAACGGAAATCTTTACCTTTTCAATATAATCCTATGTCACACCATCTGTATCTTGAGGCGTCCCAACAAGAATGCGTGCCAACAACGGTCCCAGGGAAGTTGTATCTAGGTCTAATGCGATCAGGAGGAAGCCGTCGCGCAACTCGCGATCGGCCTCATCCCAAGCGTCCTTCTCGTTCAAATTTGTATACTTCCAACCACGGCCAAGATGGGTACCACGGCGAAGATTCCCCACGTGGGGATTGATCATTGTAAAAAAGCACATGTTAGGGGGTCCTTCATTGGAGACGCTGCTTTGCTCAACATCGATGTACATGGAGTGCTTGAGCTCACGAAGAGGCAATACATCGCCATTCCAGCTGACAAAGTAGCCTTCAGTGCCACGCTGAAGGTACTGAGATAGATCTTCCTTGTTGGGCGTGTGATATCCTCGATCTCCATCGATAAGTTGCCAGATGAATCGTGGCTTGAGTTCGGCAAAGGGGAACAAGATGGCTCGATAATGCTTTTCGCTCGGCCGCTGTTGAAAGTCCTTGAAGGTGCTGCAGAGAGTATGGTGCTGCGGCGAGTCACGTAGCTGACATTCCACCGAGCAGTACTTGATGTTTTCGCACCCTTCACAAGTGATGGCAGAATCCATGGGACATACTGCACACGAATCGCTCGCGGTAGGCGAGATAGGATCGTTGATCGCGGGTGCCATGCTTTATTGCTGTTGATAGTACTTGGCAAGCTGGCTTCCATACATATGTGAAGTCGATGCTTGCTACTCGTGTCGCCTGACAAACCGTGTGATGTCAGCAAAGTGTTGTCGATGCTTGTGCGTGATCTATTAATCTGAGGCGGTAGACGAAAGTCTCCAGAATCTGTCCTGAATTAGTGATAATGGCAGTGCACAATATCCTGCAAATGCAAGCAATCATATCTTGTGTCGTCTCTCATTTCATCGTCACTAATACACTTAGTACCGCATCCTCATATCTACATGACTAGCTCTTCCTCTATGGACTATTCTTTCTCATTTCTTATCCTCAGGGGAAAAGTTGATAGAAATGCCGTTTACACAATGCCTCTCGTCCTTTGGATTGCCAAATCTCTCGCCCTTGAAAATATGTCCCAAGTGACCTCCACAGTTGTTGCATACAATCTCCGTCCTCATCATGCCAAGACCAGGGTCAGGCTTCTGTCCGACAGCGCCTGGCACGGCATCCCAGAAGGCGGGCCATCCGCAGCCAGAGTCGAACTTGTGGTTTGCTTTGTACAGAGGCGCATCGCATCCGGTGCACGTGTAGACGCCGGCGTCAGGATAGTGCTTGTCGTATGTGCTGGAGCCGGGCATCTCAGTACCCTTCTTTCGGAGGATGCGGAATTGCTCTATGGTCAAGTCAGTAAG
>Ga0058698_10000866_pt1 | contig 15097 bp, 15 predicted proteins | sample AgamicAsSfe_FD_67288 | JGI IMG/M metagenome (GOLD analysis project Ga0058698, IMG submission 67288) | Agave microbial communities from Guanajuato, Mexico - As.Sf.e | ecosystem: Host-associated > Plants > Phyllosphere > Phylloplane/Leaf | place: Guanajuato, Mexico | collected 2012-05-30
GTGTGGATGTGGATAAGTTGGGGCCTGAGGACGGGGAGGAGGGAGTGGTGGTTCGGTTTATGGCGTAGACGTGGGTGATTGTGGTGTCTTTGAGGATGCGGAGGAGGATGGCGTTGCCAACGAAACTGCGGCTACCTGCGACGATTATTCGCATGGTTCCAAGATATGAATGTAAAGTGAGGAAGAGACGTGGCTTCAGCTGAACGCCAAGGTGGACGGGAGAGTTAACAAGATGGAGCTTGTCACATGCGCTTTCAATTAGCAAATGTTTGTGAAACAATATATATTGGTCTAAAAAATTGTGCTAGCTAATGCCCCTGTGGCGCAGTGGTAGCGCGCCGTTCTTATAAATTTGAGTCTCACGGCCCAACTTTATGACACAGTCATTCTGAGTAATGCGGATGCCGAGGGTGTAAGTTACCCTGTTGGAACGTCACTTGACCTCGGCGCTGACTCCGATAGTCGACCCCCTCCAGGAGCAGACTCCACAATTTCCTTTTGGCGCCTCTAGGGCTCATTGTTTTATTTTGGATCATTTCAACATGCTCATCTCGGCGAGTGCTATCGATGCATCGTAATTGCATTATTTTGCGCCTACTTTTGGTGCTAGCTTGTGGCATTTTAGTTGTGGTGCTGTCGAGGTTATCCGGAAGTGCGGGGTAGAGAGCATCAACTCAAATAATACCATTCATTTGGACCACATACACACCGCAATCGTATGCGTGATATGCACGTACAATGTGGGTCTACAATCAGGCTTGTATAAACTCCTTAATTCGAGACATCACAGCTGCACCCCGATACGACCAGAATTGGTGGTGTCATTGATCGGAATGATCAAATTCATTACACCACTGTGTGGAACATTGCGACGACCGAACCTGCAAAACACCGCAATCTGTCAACACCTCGCACCACAGCATCGCATGATGAATTATCGAAGAGGCACATAACTTAAACTCAAAGCTAATATTCATTGCATGTCTGATAGTAGACTATCATTACCTCCGGTGAGTCGAAGTGCCAGTATCCAGATCTCCCAAGATATTCCGTCAGGAGCTTCCAATGCAGCAGGCCTGCATCATTCATCGTCAGCAAGCAGAGTCTGACCCATTGCCAAACTTTTCAAACCATGACATGCCTTCAAACCGAATCAGCCGTGCGATCATGAACCACCAGATCGCTATGAGCACAGCTGATCACTCATGATGAATCAGCATTCGAGACTGGCACAGAACCCTGACAATGTATCGTAGCTTCGTACCTAGTCTTCAGAACTAACACTTGCTACCTGCTGCACCATGTCTTACTTGCCAATCCCATATTTCCTGCTGTCATCATTGCACCAGCCCAATTCTCTGCCTTTTCATACTCTGATCTCGCTTGCTCCCTTCTCGATGGCAGTGCATCGAGCAGGAGCCAGGAGCTGACTCGACTATGCACGGTACTTACTCTTCCTGCGAGTACAATGAGCCTGGTGGAAGCAGGTCAATCTCTGATATCCGGGGGGGCAAAATATAAGGCTCTGACGACACTTACCTCTCTTGCCACATCCCGATCTTGTGCAGGCAGGTGCCGTTCACCTCTCATGCCGGCGCAGCACGAAGCTCAGTGCTTGTCGCTTAGTCGCCTGCAAGCTGGTGAGGACGCGTGACTGCACTTCTCACGAGCTCGATCTTGCGTGTCGGCTCCGTGAGCACTCTTACAATGCCCCTTCACTTGCTCGCACCATCTTTCTGTTTGCCCTCCTCTGGCATATCCGGGTATTTCCTGAAATCAAAGTATCGCTTGACCATATCCCCAAATCGCTCCTCACCCTTCTCACGCCGCTCATCGCGCTCTCTCTTCTCCTCAACATACCGCTCATTCAGCTTCCGCACCAAGTCCAGCTTGACCGCGATATCCTGCTCCAGCTCCAGCTTCGCCAGCACCAATTCATCCCCATCCAAGCCCTTCAACCTTGCATTCCTCAACTTCAACTTCATCTGCTCGGGCAGTGAATCATAGCTCACCCTCTCCCCCTTCTGTGCCCTCTCTGCCGCCGTCGCCATGATCTCGCCCTCGACCCGATCACCAGCTGCACCAGTCGTCGCCATAGTATCATCATCCTCGAACCCCTTCAACAACGGCTTAAACACCGGCTCCTTCTCCCCTCTCGCCTTCGCCTCCTGCATCTTCTTCTCCCGCTCCAACATCTCGCCATACAACCTATCCGCATGCATCTGTATCCGCTCACTCTCCGCCTCGCTCCTCTCATACAGACTCAGATATCCCAACGCCCTTAGCAACTTCCCCTGCATCGTCATACACCGCGACAGCGCCTGGTTCTCGGTCCGACACATGCTCATCCTGCTCTTCCACCCACCGGTGCGGAAACATTCAGATAGTGCGAACTGCAGATCCGCGCAATTCTCGAGAGCTGCGCGGGATACTTCTGTCTGTCGCTCTTTGAAGCCGCCGACGACGTCGAGCAGCTTTTCTTGGTCTGATTTCCCGGCGAGGGCCAGCTCGGAGGGGGGTTTGTAGTTGGCCCAGAGGTGGGCGTAGCGGCCGTCCGGGAAGAGGGATTGGCTTGGAACAATCGGTGTTGCACGTTCAGGTTTCTCTGTCAACACAGCATCCGGAGGCGCGGGAGTCGTCTGTCGATTCTTCTCGCGCTGCTGGGCTTCTGGATCGTTGTGTTTGTCTAAGCCGAAGAGGCCGCGGTAGGTTTCTGGAGATGCATTGGAGTCTTGTGTTGATTTGGCTTTGCTGGCTTCTGCTGCGGCTTGTTCGCTGCCTGTGCTGTAGCTTTTCGGGGCTTGGTCTTCGAGGTATTTCCGTAGACTGGGATCGAGGTCGAGGTCGTTTAGCGGGTCATCTCGTCGCCAGAAGCTGTCGAGCCAGCCCATGGTGAGGCTTTACTTGGACTAGGATCTTGCGTGTGTCTGGCAGCTATGGTCGCTGGACAAGAAGTTCTCTCAATCCAAGGAAGTAATTGGTGTAAAAGATGTGATATTATCTGCAGGACGATTTACCGCCATTCAAGATTCGATCGCATTTTGTCCGTTCAACCGAGGCTAAACTGCGAGTTCTCAAGCAAGCTTACAGTTCAAGTCAAAGGATGAGCTCGTAGAAAGAGTGTCATTGGTATCGTGATTCGAAGTTCTAGCTAATGAGATCCTTTTGATCGACCAATTCCTCTCCCCTTTCATTCCATCAGGCATAAGACATACTCGTACATTTCAAGAAAATAGTAAAAATCCCCATCAAATCCGCCCGTATTCCACCATTATGCGAAGACATTTCAGAACATTGACCACGTAAGAAGACTCAGCCCACCAGTGGACCAAGCTCATGCCATATTGGCACTGCTGGAGCTCAAAGGCCTCGACAAGAAGCGCGTCAGGAGGTTGCTGCTACGCATCGTCTTGACCTTCTTTGCCGGCTTGTCCTCTGAGCCGATAGGCAAAGCGTGTTGCATCTTGTAGGCGGATGTGTATGCTGGTGGAGGTTGTGCAACGATGCTATCGCTGCTATCCGTGTATGAGTGGATGCGAACAGGTGAGCAAGTGTCCAATGTGGTCGACCGTGATCGTGATGCATAAGATGAGGCAGGCGAGCTGGACATGCTGCTGACACTGCTGTGCATGGAAGAGGCGTATGAAGAGCCACGGCTGGAGGGAGGCGATAGCGAAGGCATCCTGGATGGCAAGTGGTTGAGTGCTGGGCGTCTTGTAGTGTATGGAAGATCGCGCGACGTTGTGCGAGACTGGCGCTGTCTCTGCTGAGCGAGATGCAATTGCTGCTGGAGCTGCTGCTGTCTTTGAAGCTCAATCTCAGCTTCGGTAGTGCAGCGGAGTTGGTACTCGTCTTGCTTTTGTTGCCATACTCTGATAGGTGCAAGGAATGGCTCAAGGTTTTCGAACAGGTCCTCGTTTGTGATCCTCAGTTCCCAGTTGAGGAGGAAGAGGAGCTGCTTCTCCATGAGGTTGACTTCACTGTTGGAGAAGCCAAAGTGCTCGAAGCCGGGCACACTTGTGTAGCGAGCCCAGTACTTGTTCTTTGGGGAGGAGTCGTTGAGGTTCTTGGCTGCCAGGATAAGAGCAGCCAAGAAGATGCGGTGAACTGTGCATCGCATACCCTTGGCAACTTGTGGCAGCTTTGATTGAAGACGAGTGAGGTATACAAGAGCAGGAAGAAGAGTCTGGACGTGGACGTGTGACTGCTGGACGAGAGATGTGATGAAAGCCTCAACTGATGGGAGGGGGGGCTCAGCGCAGGCTGATGCACCCTCTGCAGGTGGTGTTGTAGGAGGTGTGAGAGGCATCTGCGAAGGTGTGTATTGTTGGCAGCGGATGACACTTGTGGCCTTGCTAGCCATGTATGAGACCATCTCCTTGGTGACTGGCATCGTGCATAGGTAGTCCAATGCTCTCTTGTTCTGTTGTGTGAGGGTGTCCATGTTGGTTGACTGTTGTTGTTGTGTGGTGAACATGTTGTTTTGTGTGGGTTGGTCAGATGCTGATGATGAAGATAGTTTTAAGATGGTAGGATATAGCAATGATATATCCTGTATGCTAGTATATGAATAGCGTATAGATGTTTGTATTGTTGTTTTGTGGGGTAGTTGTCAATAGCGTCAAGCTGTTTGAACAATGGTCTGACCGGCAGAAATAGAGCGAGTGAGTGTTTCAGATATCGCAGATATCTATTGAGCAAGCAAGCAAGCAAGCAAGGAGGCTTGATGTTTGTTGTTGGCTGGTTGGGTGGTTGGTTGGCAGGTATGAAACTGTTGCGTCGAGCAAACAGTATGGTATGGGAATGTAAAGTGTGAGGACTGTTCTTCAAGAACTAAAGCCGACTGGATGCAGATCCGAATGAAGGATGGCCGGTGGTTGGATGAAAGCTAAAGGGTAGTAGTGATGGTGGCTGGTAGTAATGATGGTGATGGTTCTTCTATTTCCAGCAGAAGGCAGGCGAGCGCCGACTACTTGTACAGCGATGGATGTCGTGTCTGCAGGCAGCAGAGGACCAGCCCCTGGAGAATGAGGAGTGGACGTGAGAACGTGAGAGATGCGCCCGAAACGCCCTCCTGGAATCCTGCAGGCTGCGCTGCATGTCTGTGCAATCCTTGGGACGAGGTGTCCCCTTGCGCATTGAACGGTGCTTAGTGGTCCCACAGTCGCGCAGAGGTGGGTGGGGCAGCAGCCTCCACACGAAGCGAGCCCTGAACTTTCTCAACTCTTCGTCCTGGCGTTTCGCGTCTGATGCCACCGCACCGTTTCAGCAGTCGGTGGACAGAGTCCTGACTGGGCGTATGTTTATTTCCTGAAGCTTGCTAGTCGCCTCCCCAGCCCTTGTTCCGCCGACACTTCTACGCGCTCTAAACCTAGACGTTTTAGTCAGTTTCAGACACAAAGATACACGGACTCTACTTGACGCGCTATTCGTGTGTGCCATAGTCCACACTACCACAACCACCATCGAAGCGACTCGTCTTGTGTGTGCACGCCTCGTCGCTCAACGTAAAAGCAGATCGTCTCGAAGCAGCACATGCCGTTGGCTTCAGCTAATCTCGCTACTCCTTTCCTGGGCGTCAGAATGGGTATTTCGTTACTCGTGTTCGCTCGTTGCAAAGGACATTCGAGGAATGCACTGCCCCTCACAGCCTATAGATGATGTAAATTGTGACAGTCATGCTTGTGCTGTGATACCCCAGTGATTAAAGTTGAGTATGGCATTCCCTAAACATTTATTGTCTCAAAGTAAAGTCAAGGGCTGTCATGGCGCGTTCATAGGCTGTAGACTGATAGCGGTCACCTGTTCTCAAGCATCGTCACATTCCTACTGCGACTGACTTCCCATGCCTTGTCCTGCCACCTTCACGTCAGTGACATTATTGCACAAAGCATGGGATACATCGCCTGTGGCGCATACAGCACCCTCGGCGATCACACTCACACTACGCCCTGCATCTGCACCTCATTCGGAGATATCACTCTCGCCCTGCTTGCGGCGAATTATCTCGACAGTTTCACGGCCTTCCTCCCGCTTTCCTGCAAGTGAGCTTAATTCTGCGTATCCTCGATTGCATATTTACCCTGACCGGTGACTTCACTTGGAGATTTATACGGTGCCTTGAGTCCAGGAAAGGCCGGGTCGAGGTGTGCCTCGAATCATTATACAGGAGGTGAAGAGGGAATAGTGACTCGGTCTCTGAAGGATATCAATCACAAGATCTATAGCCCTTGTAGCGGTCAACTCTCCATTAGCAGTTGATGAGACTGACCATGATGTATGCAAGGTGTTGAGCAAGATGAGAAATCGTCATTGTGGACTGTGAGACATCCGCTCCAGGATGAGAACTCCACACTCATCTGAGACATCTTCGGCTGAACATGTCCCTGCTCGGTTCTCGACCGAAATGCTCCGTCTCGTGCATCAATACGGGAAGCCTGGACGATTGCTTCTGATAGCATGTTTCGTCCCGAATGTTGCATCAGGGTGCAGATACGTATATATCTCCTCTCCCCTCTCTCTGTCTCCGTTCGATCTGAGACGCCTGTACGGCTTTTTGCTTTTGCATCTCCTCATCATGCATTTACCAGTACTTTGCGACGCGCGCAATTCACTCCGTCCACTGCGTTATCTCGAGCAAGGCCCAGGCCCAGACACAAACCCCTAATCTGTTAGCACACTCCGGCTCGATATGCCTTTCAGTCTTTGCTTCCGAATATTTGACTTGGAGTGACGACCGTATCACAAGTCCCTTGCCGCAGCGATGCACGATTGCGAGGTGACTGCAGCTTGATCGAAGTAACATGAAGTCAGCAGAGTATCGTCTTCGCGGACCCTCTTCGGTCGACAAAAGGAAAGAGCTCAGCTGCTTCAATCAGTCGGGACCATATCAGTCCTGCAAGCCCTGGTGATAGGCTTACTCCTGGGCCTGGACCAGTCTCTTTTACGATGAAACAACACTGCGTCGAAAAGAACATACAGTGTGTCATACTCAACATACACAACCCATTCACTCGCATGCACGGCCGTCGTGCGCGGGGCGGCCTCCTCCAGCAAAGAGATCGAGAGATGACACGTTCATGAGAAACGGAAGCTGACTTGCGTCGGCTGTCTGCGCCGAACCAACATGTAAACAGAACGACCTTCTTAGCGCGTCGAGACCTTAAATTAATGTTTGTGGCACTAGCGGGATCTGACGCTACTTCAGACTAGCAAAAGCCATTATTTAGATGTTTGAGTTTCGTGTTTCCGCTCGCTAAACCTCAAGGAGACAGCCGGGAGTCCGGACTTTCGAAGGTGAGCAGAGACTATGCTAGTCTTCATGAGCGACTTTGTATACTCTTTTGTGAAGAAAGGATGAAAGATAACCTTCAGGAAGAAGCCTCCACGTGCCTCCAAGATCAATGTTGAAAAGCGCCGAGTATTTGCCGTGAATCACGTGATTCACGTGAAGATAAGTCGGAAAGTCTTTTGAGTCCAGGATGTTGCCTCTTTGTCAATGTTTAGACATCTTTCGTGACCACAGTCGAGGCTCTTGTCACAGCATCATACCCCGACAGATCGCTCATACTCTCCTTGCTTCTCCAATATGCCACCCACTCTATGTGAGTCCTGCAAGAGCCAGCGTGCCCTCATTCTCCGGCCAAAGAATCACAATCGCCTTTGTCGCACTTGTTTCATTGCCATATTCGAGCTCGAAGTGCACAACACCATCATCGCACATTCACTCTTTACCCGCGGCGAGACGGTTGCAATAGGAGCTTCCGGTGGCAAGGACAGCACGGTTTTAGCCTCAGTAATGAAGACGCTGAACGAGCGCTATGACTACGGACTCGACCTTGTACTCCTCAGCATCGATGAAGGCATCACGGGGTACAGAGATGATAGCTTGGAAACAGTGAAGCGGAATGCAACCCAGTATGGCATGCCGCTGGAGATTCTTGGTTATAAAGAGCTATATGGTTGGACTATGGATGAAGTGGTCAAACAAGTAGGCAAGAAAGGAAACTGTACATATTGTGGAGTGTTTCGACGGCAGGCGCTGGACAGAGGAGCGGCGAAGCTAGGCGTGCAGCATGTTGTGACGGGACACAATGCGGATGATATTGCAGAAACAGTATTAATGAATCGTATGTTCAGACTTTCTCTCATCATATATTGCCCTAAGCTTGACGCACGCGCTTTCTTCGAGCTCAACGTACTTGTTTCCTGCTGAATCTCTGCTATCAGTTCTCCGCGGCGACCTGCCCCGTCTATCTCGAGCCACTTCTATTCTTACAGCCTCCTCATCTTCACCAATCAAGCGCTCAAAGCCCCTCAAGTATGCCTACGAGAAGGAGATCGTCCTCTACGCCCACCACAAGAAGCTCGATTACTTTTCCACCGAATGCATATACTCGCCCGAAGCCTTCCGAGGCTCCGCAAGAGCCCTGATCAAGAATCTAGAAAGGATACGACCGAGCGCGATCCTCGATGTCGTGAGGAGTGGTGAGGATATGGCGAAGTTGGTTCCGGATATGTCGGGCCAAGCGTGTGTGAATGAGGTAGGGAAAAAGGCAGCAAAATCAGAGCCTCGGCAGAAGCCGAGAGACTTCAAACCAGATGTGCCTGCAACTGAGGAGGAGGAAGCAGGGGGCTGTGGAAGTGGCGCAGGTGGCAGAAGCAGTGGCGGCGAAATGGCTGAGGTCGAGAAGAAGTTGCGAGAAGATGAGGAGGCTGAGGCCGAGGGGAGAGAGGTTGAGATCACGACTGCTACTGTGCGTGGACAGCACCATGATCGAGATACAGCCTCGAACGTTGAGGTACAGCCGCCTTCATCGACGCCCGACTCGGCTTCGCATACTGCTGAACAAACACCGACACGCCCATCACAAGCAGCGCCTCAAGCTCCGCCGTCAAGGAGTCGGAAAGTCCATCGCCAGAAGATGGGTCAATGTCAGCGTTGTGGCTATATCTCTTCTCAGGACGTCTGTAAGGCCTGCATGCTCTTGGAGGGCCTGAACCGGAATAGACCTCGAATAGAGCTGGGAACGGAGGACGATGGAGAGGAGACAGGGTCTAACATGATGCGACAGTTGGAGCTGGTGGAGGCAGTAGGGAAGTAAGGCATAATTGATGCACTAGCTCTCGCGCTGCTATAGAACTGCCTGCAGTTCTTTTCATCGTGCAACCTCCTTGACCTTGTGTTCGGGCGGCTCGTCGATGAAGTCTGGCGCCTTGACCTCATCCGTCATAAAGCTCGGTAAGCCCTCGCTTTCCATCCCCAGCCCTTCGAACTCCTGCTCCTCGCCCAAAGCCTCCAGCTCTGCATCCAGCTCCGCCTCATCCACTTCATCCGGCACTTCATAGCTCCTGCTGATGGCATCTTGTATCTCATTCCCCACATCCATCAGATCCGCCATCTCATCCTGCAATTTCTCAATCTTGTCGATGTTAACCTTGCCATACTGCTTCTTCAGCTCCTTCGTCGTCGTCTGCATCGCTCCCACCGTCGTCATGGTATTTGTCAGATTGTCCTGCATCATGCCCGCCTGCTCCATGTTCCACACTTGGCTCTGCAGCTGATCTCGTTGACCTTCGTACAGTTTGCGTTGTTGTAACACTTTCAGCGCTTTTTGCTTTATTGCTGTTTTGCCTGGACCGTCACGCATCTTCGAGAGCTTGATCTGGTGGGTGGAGAGCTCGGCATTGAGTTTGGCCAGCTTGACATCGATGCTTTCGATGCGGGTGTCGACGCCGGAGATGGCGCTGGCTAGGGTGGGCTTGGGAGCGGTGTTGCGGGCGCCGAAGATGCGGTTCATGATGGGCGTTGTCATGCAATGGGGCAGTCAAGGTTTAGAGTGGTTATTACGGCCTCTCCAGTACAGAAGACGATCTGGTTGTCTTGTCTTGCGCGATCTTGTGTTGGTGGCTCTTTCGGGATTCTTGGTGCCGAGTATACTCTGTGGAGAGTGTTACGTGAAAGTTGAATGATCTGCGAAAGATGGACGATGATGTTGTTGTATAAGAACTATGGCGGCTCTCGCGGCTACCCAGCTTGAGTCTTCCACCACTACCGGATCAATATATCTTGAGATTCTTGACAGCACAGTTCCAATATCACCTCGCTTGAAATAACCTATCTAGTCGCCTATTGCCAGGCATAGGATACTTCCTCCGCGACCGACGATCTCAAAAGCAAGCCAAATCACAAGACATTCGGCTGCCAGCAGCTGAAAGACGCACGCACGGTGTCCACGTGATAGCCGCCGGACCTCAAAGGGACCAGGTACATCTGAACGACAACATCTATTTCGCTCACGCGCAGACTTCTCAAGTCTCCTCCTACCGATCTTGGGCATGATCGGACAAGGTCGTTCCATTGCCTCTATTTCCACGATCAACAAGACTGAAACCAATGACCTCCTGATCTGCACAGAATCACATCAACATGTTCTGGAGGTTTGGTGGATATGCCAACATCTCGTCGCTCGACACTCTTCTCGACCGGCCGGATGTTACAGTCGAGGAAGTGCTGGATGAATCAGACACAATTGGAGAGCTCAAGGGACAAAATGCGAAGCTCATTGACTTTCTCCGGGAGGACACTGTGCTCGAGAAGCTCCTGGCATACACGGTAGCAGCCGCAAAACCGCCCTCTCCATCTAGTGTCTCGTCCACACCTGAGAAGAGCAGTAGTGCTGGTGGGTTCCTGGTCAAAGCAATCTCACGCAAGGGAAGATCAAAGTCAAGAGGCGAGCAGAATGAGCCCGACAAGGCTGATAAGCAGAGGATGAAGTATGCATACGTATCTTGCGAGATCCTATCGGCAGACGTCTGGTCCATTTCCGAATCCATACTCGAGAGCACGGATCTGCTGCGGCCATTTTGGGACTTTCTGAAGACTGATGCACCAATGGACAATCTCCTGGCAGGATATTTCACAAAGATCAACGAGGCATTGATCGAGAAGCAGCCAGCACGGATGGTGTCCTTTGTAAGAACATTGGAGGATATGATACCGAACATGATGAAGCATGTGGATTGTCCGATGATCATGGATCTACTGCTCAAGCTTATCAGCCTGGAGAAAGACCCGGGTGGACAAGGCATCATCGATTGGATTCAATCCCAGAATTTGATACCTACACTGCTCTCGTTCATCAGCCCTGACCATCCCGCTGTGATTCAAACAGCGGCAGGCGACTTCCTAAAGGCCATCATCACCATATCTGCCAACGCAACAGGCACAGATCAGACTGTCATTGGACCCAACGAGCTAACTCGAGAACTGGTTTCCGAGCCTTGCATTTCGAAGCTGCTCACGGAAATGCTCAAAGGAGGCAACTCGCTCACAGTCGGCGTTGGTATAGTCATCGAGGTCATAAGGAAGAACAACTCGGACTACGATGCAGAGAGTCAGATTGGTCCTGAGCCAAAGAGCTCAGATCCCATCTATCTCGGAACGCTTCTTCGGTTATTCGCGCATGCTGTACCAAAATTCATGGACATTCTACATAGCTCGAAGCATACCGTCATGACCGAGAAAGGTGGTAAATCGATCGAGAGGGCAGATCTCAAAGTCGCATGGGGCAAGAAGATCGAGCCGCTTGGCTTTGACCGATTCAAGACCTGCGAGCTCATGGCAGAACTGCTTCATTGCAGCAACATGGCGCTTCTTAATGAACGAGGACTAGAAGACGAAGTCATGAAACGTGATGCGGAGCGCGAAAAGCTTAAAGCTGAGGGTCGCTTGGCATCTGCAACACCCGAGCAAAACAACGGCGATGAATTTGGTCGCAGTGAAGATAGTTCTGGCTTCCACCACGCCGAGGCATTCTCTTCTCTTGGTGAATCGCCGGAGCAGATCAGAAATTTTGACAGCCGGATGCAACCGAACAATAATGATGAGGATGGGTTCGAGAAGGTGGCTCTTGATGACATTGACGCGGCTATGGACGACATTGATGAGAAGACGCCCACGACTGAGGACACGAAGCCATTGGAACATGAAGAGACAACGACGCTTACTGGAAAGATTGACGATCTCAATATTGATGATGATGTCGGCATGACCAAAGTGGACGTGGAGACGACCGGAGGAGATATTGAACAGCCATTGAGTATGTCCGCACTCCACCCACAACGACAAGCCGACAACGATGAATACATACTCATTAACAAACCAGGTCATAATCCAGCCACGGAAGCACTGATAGCGGACGTCGTCACGCCAGCACCGCTCTTTGCCAGACGAACCACTTCTGAGCAGACGGCAGATGCCCCAAGTCCATTCACACAGGCTAATCTGAGCCTGGGAATTGAGCCCGGGCAGATTACCGAGGAGGATTCACAATTCGCCGCAGACGATGAAGCTCAACCAGGTCCAGACATTCAAACTGAGTCAGATGGCACGCCTGTATTGGGTGATCTACTCAAGATACAGTTTGTCGAGCATCATGTCGTCCCTACGATCCTGGTAAGTCCAAAGCTTGAGACCGATTGATCGCGTGCTTATTCATCTAGGACTTCTTCTTCCGATTCCCCTGGAACAATTTCTTGCACAATGTGGTATACGATGTTGTACAACAAGTGTTCAATGGAGCCATGGACCGAGGTTATAATCGCAACGTGGCGACAGATCTCTTCGAAACCGGCCGCATTACTGATCGTGTGATCGAGGGCCAAGAAAGAAGTGATCAGTCACAAAAAGACCTGAAGATGCGTCTTGGTTACATGGGCCATCTAACCCTCATCGCAGAAGAAATCGTCAAATTCACGGAGCGACAATCGCCGGAGACACTAGCTGCAGCTATCCTCGACAAGATCATGGATCCGAACTGGATTCACTATGTCGAACATGTCCTTGCCGACACAAGGGAAAGAGATAATGCCATACTTGGTGGCTTCCGACCAGATCCTACTGGAGGACCTAGACAGGCAGTCCTGAACGCTGTCAATGCTGGTCAAAACAGCTTCGCGAACGCAGGGTCACAAGCTCTTGCCGATGCGGGTCTGGAAGGTACTCAGGATGCACCGCTAGACAGTATGGATCTGGCTGCTGCCGGTGCTGCACCCGGCTACAACCTGAACAGCAACAACGCTATGTTCAGCTCGGATGAGGAAGAAGAGGAAGATAGCGAGGCGCGAGGACTGAATGACCAGCATGTTCAAGGACAGATAGGCGAGTTGACCGCAGAGCCAGACGAGGAACAAGTGAGCGCGCACCTTCCCCTTGTTTCTGTTAGCCGAGTGGACTCGCAAGAGGAAGATGACGAGGATCGAGACTAACGAGCTGATCCCTTGTCTCTCTTTTGGTGGCTTCATCACATTTTTATATACCCCATCATGTACTTTTCCTGGTTCGAAGCCCTGCATCTATCCGCTTTGTGTTTGCATTAGTGTAAGGATAGAATCGAAACAAAACCGACCAGGCGACCTACAATCGACGTGGCGAAGCTATCCCGATCTGTTCCTTCCACTCACTGTTACGCCTTTCTTTCACTGCTTGCAGCTATCTCATTCTCGTTCTCCCTCTCGTCGCTATTGTCAGCTTGAAGCTAATGCTGTTCGTTACCACAGATCGATCTCGATCTCGACCTCAGCAACACATCGCAAGTATCGGAGCAATCGTTACCACCAGCACCCCTCGCCGTTCCACCCGCAAGCTCCTCGGCCCGTCGACGCTTGGCAGCAATACTCTCGCAGAAGAAACGCCAAGCGAACAACAACCCGTTGGCTGAGCTCGAAGGTGACCAAGACGATCTTTTAGATGATGCAGACATCAGTGAGGGAGGCACTGATAACAACAACGGCAGCAGCATAAAGCCGGCGCCGTTGCGGTCTCTCCAAAAAGGCAGAGGCAGGATCGTCAAGAAGCGTCGAAGCAAAGTTCGATTCGGCGATGAAGGCGAGCTAACCGAGACAGCACAACAGAGCTTCAGCAGAGGTTCTGCCGGGCCCGAGCGCGGTACTGCCGAGGGCTCTGGTTTCGCCGACGACTTCCAAAGCTTCGAGGTTGACGACGGCAAGGATCAATATGGGAACTCAGCCGACGACTCGGACGAAAGCAGTGGCCACGTGGACATTCTACAGACACTGCGGAAGATGTCAACGCGTAAGGCGGCACCGCCACGAGGCTTGCAAAGTGCGCAACTTGATGGACCTGACTCGTCGCGAGGAGAAAGTGAGAATGCAACGCATGAGGAGTATCACGAGGATAGCGACGACGACAACGATCAGCTCGCTGAACATCTGGTACCGAAGTTCGCCAGCCTATCAACAGGGCGGCGACCGCTGTTCGATGATGGTTATGAGGATGAAGGTGGAGGCAAGGTAGCTCCACTGGTGAAGCTGGTAAGTACAAGTTCATCTGCAGAGCCAAATACAGCGGGACCGGCGGCAACAACACCAGCAGCAGAGGCAAGACTGAAGACACCAGAGGATCTCGAGGCTGAACATGCAAGAAAGAAGAAGGAAGAACAGCAGCGGCTGTTAGAGGAGTGGGGATTGGCAGGCGATGATAGCAGTGAGGATGAGGATCAGCCTCCAGTGACCATGAAACGTACGACGAGTGCTGGCAGTACTGGGAGCGCGGGTAGTGCTGGGAGTGGTGGGAGTAGTGAGAAGAGATAGATCATAGGTGGATAGCCGAGCTTCGAAGTGTCATGTTAGGGTTTCGTGACGCAGACGGTGGCCACGAGTGCACGGTGATACATGATATGGGCGGTTTGTACGATTAGATCACGTCGGCAAGATTCATGATGATGATGGCATGCTCATGGTATGTGATGATAGAGGATCTCAATATGATGTTCCACTGAACACCCCGTCAATAATCACTTATGCATTTGCCCGAGCGCTCTTTTTACGGGCTTCGATGTGGTCATGTCCTTGAAGTACTGTATGCCACTTGGTTACTATGCATATCATGCATATCATAAACTGTAGCTCCTCTTTTCAACAACGCTGCTCCATTCACCTACGATCTATCCATACATCCCCAACGCACGCTCTATCCGGCCCACGTATTCCATCCTACGCAGCCTCCACAACACCCACCCTCCCCAAACCTCTCACACTTCCCCTCCTCAACCCCGCCCTCTTCTCAATCTCCTCC
>Ga0058698_10000868_pt1 | contig 15039 bp, 20 predicted proteins | sample AgamicAsSfe_FD_67288 | JGI IMG/M metagenome (GOLD analysis project Ga0058698, IMG submission 67288) | Agave microbial communities from Guanajuato, Mexico - As.Sf.e | ecosystem: Host-associated > Plants > Phyllosphere > Phylloplane/Leaf | place: Guanajuato, Mexico | collected 2012-05-30
CCATGACCGCCTCATTCTCTGCAATGGCCTCTTTGCAATCCCGATCGCCGGAATCAGCAAATGGTTGTAATTGCGCATTCGAGTGTCGGAGGTGGTACAGAGAGTTGCGGAGTTCAGCTGCTTTCGCATGGAGTGAAGCGATGGACAGATCAGTCAGCGCTGCAGCAAAGCGCGCATTTGTTATGGGAGTCGCAGTGACTTGGGGTTGTTGCGCCATGTCTGTGAATAGAGTGGTTGCTCAGTGTTGACAGTATAGTAGGAGGTACATATCATGCTATTGACTCGACGCTCTCTCCCCCGCAAAACAAAGATCACCAGACGACATTGGACGGACTCGATCCTTTTTGTCGCAAGTTTTGTCAACATGTACAGTGCATCGCTATCATTCTAGTAGTATTGCTATGCCCAAAAAGAAGGGCGCAGATGTCGTCGATACTAGACAGGCCGTCGAAGCGACGTCTACATCCTCTTCCCAGGCCACAACCCCATATCCAGAGTCAACCCTGACTATAAGCCGCAACAAGTCCGCCAAATCTTGCGCCTTGTATCGCGCCATGCCTACCGAGTATGCTGACTGATCGTTGTTAGACACTGGCGGTATATCTCTGCTTTCCACGGCCCATGGCTCCAACTCCCGCACGAAATACTCGAAACACTTGCCCACAGTAACTTCCTCTCCCCTCAACCACGCCAGACTGATTCTGGCGTCCTGTTCGACCTCCTCAAGATTCGCAAACTCGTCGACGATGCCGCAGATCTTGCTGTCCGTGCGCAGAACGGCACTGCCTCCTCCGCGCTGTCCAATGACAATGGATCACCAGGAGGAGGATTGGGAATGAGCAATAGAGGCGGCGCAAGCGCAAAGTTGAGCCCAGAAAGAAAATATCGCATGCGGGAAATGGCAGTTTCGAAACTTGCCATGGCCTACCGACTGGACGAGGTGGCGGCTAGCGTTGCAACTATGCAATCTGCTTCGGCATTGGATACAGTCGCTATGCTTGTGCTGCAGCGCAACCCGGCTAACATCGATGCGAAATATGTCAAGTTCTTCCACGAAAAGATCCCCAGTCGCATGATGGCCGAGTATACACCATTGACACCACTCAACGAGATCGTGGCGAATGAACCTGGCCATGCGCAGGCTGCTGTACTGAGGACTCGAGCGTTGACAAGGATTTTCAAAGACGATCATGTTGGAGCGATCAGCGACCTTACCGAGTCCTTGGCAATCTGCAGATTGGAGGCAGTAAAACAAAGAGCCAGCAGAGCTCAATTGGTATCGATAGCCACAGCGAGAGAAGAGGCGGAGAAGAGGAGGATGTGGACAAGAGATTGGATACACGAAAACAGGGTTGCGGACGAGGATCAGCCTCGCGGAATGGAGATGCAATTATTATTTCAGCGCGGGAATCAATACTTGACACTGGCTTGTCAATATGTCAGAATTGCACTCGAGCAGTTCAAGGCATCGCAATATGCCGAAGGACGAGCACAAGAGGATGCTGTTGAGAGCTCAGAAGCTGGTACTCCCAATTGCAAGACCAGCGTCGATGCGGAAGCTTATAAACGTGCGCTCGAAGCTCGGGAAAATATCAGAAAGCATGCAAAGCGAGCTTTAAGAGATTACACAACTTTCCTCAGTCATCTGGACTATGCCCATGCGCCTGCTAATGACGTGGCTGAAGCCACAAAGACAGACAGTCGTGCAGAAAGTACGGCGAATGGGGTAGATAATCAGCAGGAATCTCGTTCTACTGCTCTGGTGCGCCGAGAACGACAGAGAGACGCCTCGCCACAGTCAGCACATTGGACGACCACAGTCGTTCCGATAGTCTATGATATCCCTACTCTTCTCACACCAGCGCCTCCAACAACTCTGCCACCATTCCCTCCGATCGCTACAACCTCTACAGCACTTACCATTCGTTCCAGCAATCCCGCCACGACTATCCTATTGGACGATCAGCACCAGCACCAGGAAACGCTAACATACCACCCGCTTCTCCCTGAGACATTACATTCTCTTCTGCTCGCGCATGCGCTCCTGCAGACACCGCCAACTACGCTCTTCCGAATTGCGAACAATGTAGCACGTCTCGCCCGACTTGCGGATGGCTATCCTTTCTTTCTGTCTGCGCGCTCACCTGCACGAGCGGACTGGGCTGAGATTCTGCGGAAGACTAGTAATTGGGTGGGATTGAGCAAGACTTGGGAAGGTTTGATGAAGATGGGGACGCAGGAAGTCGGGGGATCTAGCACAACCTCGTCGACCTCTGCATCGAAGAGTGCCAAGAAGAGCAAACCGAAGAGCAAGGTTGAAGTTAATGTAACTTCGTCGAACAGTGTCAAGTCTAATGGCCCGTATGGTACTCCCAAGTCCAGTCCGGATGTCGATAAGGAGCACACCAACGGCAACACGAACGGCACAGATAGCACGCATGACAAAACTCTCCGCGACCGGATCCACAAGGAAGCCGTGTTGGAGGCGCTGGGCGATGAGCGGGTTGTCGATGACGATACGTTCCAGCAAGCTGTCGAAGCTAGAGAACGAAGAGCCTGGCGAGAGATGAAGAGCGATAGTGCTGTAGATGCGCAGGCGCCTGTGAATGGTGTGAAAGAACTGGCGATATCAGCACGGCTTCCGCATGACACAAGACCAGAATCTGCTGCATCTCCGAAACAGCCGCCGAGCGAGTGTAGTGCTCCCAAAGATCTGGAACTTGTAGCGGAGGCTCGTCCAGACTCAGCGACGTCCTTACAAACAGAAGTTAACCCAGCCAAAAGCAACGGCGCATCTCCTACCGCTACCGCGCTATCGCATTTCGTCACTCCTCCACCACCCGCAGACTCCTTTCCCGTACCTCAGACCGCACCTCAATCTCCAATCGCGCCTCAACCTCCGAGCGCAGCACCTGTTCCCTCCGAGTCCCAATCACAATCCCAACCTCAACCCGCACCCAAACCCCAGCAGAAATCAAAATCATCAGCACCACCCGTCGCAAAAGACGAAGAATACCTCATCGGCACAGAGCGCGCTTCTGCCATCGCGGCGTGGATCTTGGAAGCGCCTGCAACGGTCGATTCAAGTGTGCTTAATGGTTCTGCCAAGGGTGGCAGGACGAGGCGGAAGAGGAAGGTTGTTGTGGGAAATGGAAATAGGGAAGGGGTGGTAGGGAATGGTGGGGAGTGAGGTATGAGAGAGGGGGAGGGAGATGTGGAGAGAGGGAGAGGGAGGTGTTGAGAGAGAATGGGCATGACGAGTGGAAGGGACCGGGCGGAGAATTGTGAGTGGAGGGTGGAGTAACGATGTGGTCGCTATCCAGCTCAATGGCAGATGATCGTTTTGGATGATCATTCTCGTCCATCTGGCAGCAGCATCGCTATCGCTACTGTTGAGCTCATTCTGCGGCATGGATCTGACAGTCTTTGGTATAGATTACTTGGAATAGAAGTGTGCGAGGCAGGCCTGAAGCGGCGTGCTGAATCGATGATACCTTTGATGCATGCTCGCTGTCACTGTGGTGATGAACGGATGGTCGGGTTTCCAACCCACGAAATGCTTATGCTTAGCATGCTATTAGAAGCCTGAAACCATAGCCCTGTCTATTGGAGAAGTTGATGCAGGTTTGGGCTGATATGCATCACGACAGCTTCACAGAATCCTCGGTCGCGACTTTATGCTTACATGGAAATCTACAGTAGTTCATGCTGCCACGATAACGTACCTCCTAGTCGATATCCTCGATATTTCCATTGCATTTTGCCGCTATAATCGCACGCTGGAGTGCGCCGTCGGAAATAGACGCCTGAAACGATGACCCGATATGCTCCGAGATGAGTCAGCTGGAAATACATTTACTACTCATTAATACTACCTACTCTATCTCACCGACAACATACTGATATCAGGCAACTACGCATACCATTATCTACTTAGTTACATCCTTCTCCCTCCCTTCCCTTCACGATCCACCACCTACCCCCCGATCCCTCGTTTCACCGCATGTTCCTTGGCATGCTACGTTTGTGAAGGGGAAGGGATACTCCAAGTTTTAGACAGAGAGTGGGAACAGGAACAATCAGCTGCTTGGGGTTGAGGTTGATGGATTGTGGGATATGGTTTTCGTGAACCAAATGTTCTTGACGAACCTCGCCATGTTGGAAGGCAGCTTGAGACATGCGAGAGATTTGTGCAAATACAATATGATAATCAGACAAGGAGAACCAGTTCAGATCGATTGTTAAAGCAAGTAGCCAGATTCCAGTCCAATGTCCATTCACTTCTATGCTACCATGCAGTCTCCACGATGGCTAGTGCTTTGTGTACTGTGCCGTAGACTTTGCTCGGTTGGGCTCTTACGATGATAGCTCGGAACATTGGCTCTTGCTCACGACTTGCAAGGCAGCCGGCCATAACGAGCGGCCATACTGTTGTGCGTAGTAGTGCTGTGTCGTAGTGTGCGCGCATATCTTTGATTTTGATGACATACTATTCCACTTCGTCGTTTGTTGGCTGCCATTCCAATACCATAATGTGTTATTAGAGTAGTGCAGCATTGGCTCAGATGTATGTCACTAAGTCACTTGAGGCAGGGGCTGGGAGTGAAGCATAGCGTGGCTGTTGTGCGTCCAGAAAGGTGTTCTCATTTGCGACTCTGGCAATTTCAATGCTCTCGATATGTAAAACCTCTGCCAGGAATACGGATTTCATGACTGACGCCCGTACTGCCTGATCTACAATACCAAGGCCGTCTGTTGATTTCGCAAATGTCTTCCTCTTGTCGAGAGCTGCGATCTCGCCGATCTGTTGAACGACCTTGTTCTGAGCAGCGACAACCTCTGCTAAGTCAATCGCTGCAGAATCATCAAAGTCAAAATTGAGCAGACCTTGATGGTAGCAGCACAAACGAGGCTATCGCTACGCCATTGTACTGGCAATAATGTTATCGAAAATTCGATAAAGACGTGGCGAAGCGATATGCCGCCTGCTAGTTTCTTCTTTCTTATCATGATCGAAGCTACTCCTAGTCTCTCTTCACAGGTGAGCCTTGGCCTTGACATCTTGCTTCAGCTGATCATCTCTTACTGCCTACTTCCATGATGGCTTTGTCTCGCTGAAGTAACATGTTATGAACAGCGACGCACAAGTCTCATACACAGGTTAGCGTCCATCGCAGCGCTCCTTACGCTGGCGACACGTCCAGCAGCCTGGAAAGCTTCGCATGGTTGGTCTGTCCTATCAGTATGATGTCTTGAGGAGAACAGCTGTGGTCGATGTATTGATTTGTCGGCTGGGCAGGCATTCGTGCTTGTGAGGCCGGTAGTTCCACATGCCAGCTGTCTTTGTTACAACTTGTACGCTCACATCGTATAGACGTGCGCAAAGAAGCCGTCTTAGCGCTGATATCCACAGTCTAAAAAGGTATAACCAGCACAAGCTGCGAAGGAGGAACGGCCAGACAGAAGAAGAGCTGAAGCATGACGTAACATGACATCGATCGAGTTCAAAGATCTTGATGAGATAATCGAGAATCTAGAAGGCTTAAAAGGCTCAAGGCTGTCGGTACCCAAGCCATCCACTAACGCCGGATGCATGCGCAGACCTGCATATCCTTCTCGATTGTGGTTGGTCCATCGGGTCTGTAAGCCGTAGGTTAGTATGGGGTAACTTGCACCTCAATTCTGAGAGCAACATGTGCTCCAAGTTTCGAGATGAGCATCATCGCATCGAGGCGCATCGCATCTGCGAGTAGCATTCGTCTTCGCCTTTGCAAAGTCACACTTGGAACAATGACAATCGACACAGACATCTTCCTGAACAAGCACAACCACATCAACTCCTACACTTCTCATCTCCCGCGGTGCCATGACTTGAGATCCTCACGAGGACGTTCTCATGCCACGATACCCTGCCTTTCAAGATTCCTGGAGTGCCAATAGTAATGCCCGCGACACCTCAAGACGAAGTCAATGTCGTTACATCATCGTCCAAACAGCCAGCAATACTACCTGATCCCATCAAGAAGGAGGCCATCCAGAAGACTGCGAAATACACTCTTGCAGCTTGTCGATCGTGTAGGAAGAAGAAGACAAAGTAGGCCCTATATCCTTGTGTCCTGCACTTTCCTCACGCCTCAATTCCCTCATACTGATTCACCTCTTCCTTCTCTCAGGTGTGATGGTGCAAGACCAGTCTGCGCGAAATGTCAGACCTCTACAACAGAGTGTAAATACGACGTGGCACCGAACCAGACCAGATTTGGTGCTACACGAGAACGAAATGAGTTTCTGGAAAGTCTCTTCGAGACGCTCAAATCTGCGCCAGAGACTAGAGTTGATGCTCTGCTGACACAAATCCGAGGAGGTGCTGTAGTGGAGGACCTCGAGGAGCTATTGAAGAATCAAAATCTCTATGATGGGAGCACGACCGATGTTGCAACGCCATCCGCGACAACCGAATACCAAGCACCCAAGAAACGACGCCTATCTGACGGGCCATCACCGACTGGCGACCCCTCCCACAATCCCATCGCACAACGTACGCCGTCGGGCAAAGCCTTTTTGATAATCACAGTAGCATCAGCTGTTGGCAAGAGATTGATGCCATTACTGGACTCGCAGAGGAACGCACCAAAGTCTACACTTCTTGATGATCGCGGCATAGACAATCTTACGGAGATACTGGAGCATGCGGATATGCCGAATGCTGAACTGACCAGGTATTGTGTCAAAGGCTTCTTCGACTGCTCGGGCAAGCTCTTTCACGTCTTTGACCGTGATCAGGCACAGGAAGCGTTCGATGCAGTCTTCAATGGAAATGAGGAAGCAAAAGACAAAGTCTCTGTTTGCAACATCTGCGCAATTGCTGCTGTGGGCAGTCTATACTTGAAAGATGAGCCTCTGCTGCTTGTTGCACAAATAGGTGAAGTATTTTACAGACTGACCAAAACCTATCTGGAAGACGTGATTGAGCGTGATCCTGTCACAGGAGTCAGGATTGCCATTCTGCTGACTCACTACAACGTCTTGACAAAGCAGACCACAGCACTCGCATATTGTGAACTCGGCTTTGCTCTTGCTCGACGAGCTGGCCTACATTCTAAGCATCGGTCTTCGATTCACACGCATCAAGAGTGGTATAGTCGTCGTTGGACTTGGAGGACACTTCTGTTTTTCCAAAGGTACTGATCTTCTTCTTAAGCTATCTTGACCTGCTTCCAAAGCTGACTCTTCTTCTGCCAAAGCTGGCTTTCAGTCACGGTTGGATATGTATCTGCATCATGGCACGAAGACTACATCAAAGACATTGAGATTGTCGACGAACATGCATTCGAGGACATTGTTCAGATGAATCTAGCCAAAATCGGCGTCATCAAGGCCAACATATTATACAAGTTTGGTCTCTTTCGAGAAATGACTCTCTTGAGTTTGGAGACCTTCATGAAAGATTTAAGAGATTGGTATGGGTCACTTCCCCACGATATGGCATTGTCCAGCATTACGCAGCCAAGCATGTCGCAATCATTGAAGAGCACTATTCTCTTTGCACACCTATTATACCTTGGTGCCATCATGCTGGTCTATCGATGCATCATTGGCCACTACATTCGCGCTCAGGGAAACCCTCCCTCGAGGGAGATACTTTCGATACCAGTTGACGCGGCGGCTCAATATCTGTCCGAAGGTCTAGGTAGGTTATTCTTCTTTGCCACTGCTTAATGGAGATCTAAAACAAGGCACAAATCTGACCTTCCTTAGTGGCCGCCAAAACCACATCACGCATCCTTCAAGTCCTGCAAGATGAGGGTGGAATCATGCATCACTGCTGGGTCGTGATCTTTCAAACATATATCTCGTGCGCCTTAGTCCTCCACAGTATCGTCCAGAAGCAACTCCACCAGTTCCCGGCCGAAGAGATAAATTCCGATCTCGAACACGTAGAGCTCTGCATTGACATCCTCCGCTACTGCGCCACCACCGATCAAGTTGCTGGTCAATTCCTCAGGACACTTGAGCCATTTTACAGGCAGCTTCAAACAATACGGAACATTCCACCGGAAGAAAAGCCGCCAGGCGTTGCAGGTGCAAGTAAGAACCAGAACGACACCACCACTGCGATGGCCAAAGTCGCATCCATAGAACCCACTGCCTCATCCGCCTTCAGCGCCTCCGACACATCCGACGCCCTCTACCTCCTCTTCATCCCGCACTCACCCACCAACTTCCCCCTTCGCAAAATGTCCATCGATCTTATGCGCCTTCTCAGTCGACCTTTCGCAGGTGGTGGCATCACGTCCGACGTAATATATTCACAACATTTGAGCATTCCACCGATGATGCCGAGTGCAACGGTGCCGAGGCTCGTTGAGCATTTGGAGGTTCAATATGAGGACACCCTGCCGCCGGTTGACTGGCGCAATGAGGATGACTCGTTGTTGGAAGGAGGAAACAGGACTTCGTTTGCAGAGAGGACGGGCTGGGCTGCTCAAGGGGTAAGGAGATGATATCGGGTGAAGTGGAGGGGAATTTGGGTCGTGCTGTATCGCGAAGCTCGTAATGTGGCCACGACGTTAGGATGGGAATGATGAGGGGGTTATGGCTATCGCAATGACCGTGCATGACGAGACGATCTGATGACAAGGGAGGGAAGAGGAGACATTGGTCTAAGTGTTGCGGAAAGGCGCAGCATGCAGCAGCTTCTAGCTGGGTATGGTATGGTGTAGTACTCAGAAGTACACGATAACATCGCTTCCACCGACCTAGCATGTATTGAGGGTGTATAGAATATAGAAGCGCAACGCTAGCAGTAGGAATAGGGGTATCGCTTTTGTGCTCGAGAGAAGAGGTTGCATCATCAGCATGAAGATTAACATCTCGATATCGAATATCGAGATCTGCTCGCCCAGCAAGGTTCTCAAGGGTCTTGCATTGGTGATCCTCCATCGGCCCCTCTAAGCTTCGTAGTACAGCACCTCTGAAGCTTCAACAATCTTCCACCCGACTAAGCCATGACGCTCGTAGCAGAACCCAAGAACTGGATCCTCGGCGATGACTTCAACACACGCTACGACCACTTTGGGTCTATGAAGATCCTGTGGGAGAAGAAGTGGAAGTAGGATCATGAACCCAGCAACATACACCAATGGCAGAACTAATAGCTACTCAGGTTTCCTTGCTCGAAAAGCTTGTACCCGTAAGCCTGCACTACACGGACGACGACAATAGCAAGCTCGACTCTTGCTAATCTGGCACAGCTTCCATGACGGCGCCTTCGAGGACTTTGAGCCGATCTTTGAGAAGCTGATAGCCGTCAGTCTCCTTCCCACACCTCTTCCCAGCTCATAGACTAACACCACCTCAACAGCACGACATTAACGACGCCTACGACGACAAATACACCTCGTACTTCATCCCCGTCGCCGAACGCCTCACCTCAGAAGCCCTCTCAGCACAAGCCTCAGATCGGACACGCGCGATACAACTCTTCAAGCGCGCAGCTTGCGTCTACCGCATCTCACGATTTCCTTACATCGGCTCGGACTACAAGCGAAAAGCGTATGAGGACCAGAAGGCAGTGTATATGAGGGGTTCAGCTTTGTGGGATATACCAGTGGGTTCGACGCATGATGGAGGATGTGATCTAGCTGACATTGTCGAAGCTGAAAGATGTCACGATACCACACACACACGCGGCTGGCGAGGACGGAAAAGAGATTCCACTATACGTCCGCATACCTCGGGAAGCAAAAGCAGAAAAGCCAGTCCCAGTCCTGCTACTCATGACTGGGTTGGATGGGCATAGACCAGGTCTGTTTCGCCCTCTTCCCCATCCAACTCACCACACCACTAACGCAACTCCCCTCCCAGACAATTCCGAACGCAGCGACGAATTCCTCTCCCGCGGCTGGGCCTCCATCATCCTCGACATCCCCGGCGTGGCCGACTGTCCCGCCCAGCGCGACGATCCCTCCTCCCCCGATCGCCTCTGGACCTCTGTTCTCGACTGGATCCGCTCCCAACCCCACTTCGACTCCTCGAAGATCTGCGCCTGGGGCCTCTCCGCCGGCGGCTACTACGCCATCCGCGCCGCACACACGCACGCTTCCCAACTCGCTGGTGTCGTCGCACAGGGGGCGGGCACGCATCACTATCTTGGCCGTACGTGGCTTGACAAGGTGGATGATCATGAATACCCATTTAGTGTGACGCGGGCGCTGGTGAAGAAGTATGGATTTAGGGATGTGGAGGAGTTGAAGGCCAAGGCGCAGGAGAAGTTTAGTTTGGTGAGCACGAAGATTGTGGAGGGGAAGAGTACCAGGCTGTTACTCGTTAATGGGACCAAGGACGGGTTGATGCCTGTGGAAGATAGTTTGCTGTTGGCGGAGTTTGGGAGCCCGAAGGAGATGAGGATGTACACGGGAATGTATCATATGGGATATCCGCCGGCGAATCAGGGGGTGTATCCGTGGTTGGAATCGATCATGGGCGTCAAGGCGTAGATTGCAGGCGATTCTTGAGTATATATAGACGAGAAGGTCTCTCAGCTGCGTGGCGCGCTTCTCAACTGTCCTGCTTAACTTATATGCTAGTTCGCTTTGTGACAGCAAGTGCTGACGACTGAGAGCATACGCAGCTGCCCTATCCATTCGTAACTTTCATGCTTTCCAACCACAGCAATCGTGTCCCATAATTCAGGGCATATCCCGACCCTCGGTACCCTTTCTCCAGCCATTACACCTTCTCTGTCCCTCCTCTGTTTTGCCCTCTCATTTGCGGCCCTACCTAATCCTAGAAACATCTTTTCCCACTCTCTTTCCCAACCCTGCCTTTCCAATCACTCCTGGGACCAGACTCACAACTGATACCGATACTCCGGACTCATATCGCCCAATTCCGTCTTTTCCCGCTCCGACAAATGCGCCACACTCTCCCTCTTCCTATCCCTCGATCGGTTTTGCCATACACATGCGAGGTAGTACGCCGTACATGCGAAGGCGGAGAGGCAGGCGAAGGAGATGGAGATTGCGTACCCAGGCTGTTTGGTAAAGACAGTTAGCAGGCGTTGGCTACAGGGGTGCACAGGCGTGGGCTGGGGACGGAGGAGAGAGGTGAGAGGGCTGGTGTTCATGCGTGCAGGCTTGTGTGGGGGTTGAGAGGGAGAGAGGAAGAGAAAGAGGAAAGACATACCTTGTACCGCGGCGCATCCCTCGTCTGAAACGCATACACGGCGATGATCCCGCCGATATTCCCAAAGGCGACCTGCCATCCCGTCCCAATACTCCTCCTATGATGGCCTCCCAGGTTCATCTGGAACCAGCACACAATCCTGCCTCCCATCAGTAACGAAACACTAAACGCAGCAACACTCCCCCCTTTCCCTCCCCCACTAAACCATCCATCTCATCCTCGAAGCAAAAGAAAAGTCCAACTTACACAGGCATAGCCGTATACGTGCCGCACGTAACCAGAAACAACGCTGCATACTCGGCATGTCGATGCGGGTACGTGCCCAGCAACATAGCGAATCCTGCAACACTGATGGCGATGGAAAAGAGCGTGAAGGCGAAGCGGTGGCGCAGCTTGTCGGAGAGGAAGGCGATGATCATGCAGAAGACGAAGGCGCACGCCCATGGGGGGACGGAGTGAAGTTGGGTTTGGGTTGGGGAGTAGCCGTAGGATTGGATGATTGCCTGGAGAGGGGGTTAGGGTGGGTTAGTTGGTGCGGGGTTTATATAAGGAGGCGGTAGGAAGGGGGAGGAGAGGGAACGTACGGGTGCGAAGTAGGCCTGTTGTGGGTGTCAGTATGAGCTATTTTCCCTGGAGGGTTGCGATGCACTTACATAGCCATATGCAGGCACAATGAGGCCAAAGTACATGAACCTAGTTACAGCGGCATCAGTACTTGATCACTTCAATCACCTCTTCAATGCGTACTCACCCTCCCAAGAAAAGCTTGATATCCTTGAATGCTGTGCCAACATCCTTCATAGTGACATGTCTTTCCAATGCCGCCTCGCCCTGATCGGCAGCAAGGCGTGACTTGACGTATGCACGTTCTTCCTCGTTCAGCCATTTGGCATCTTCGGGGACTTGGGACGATGTCAGAATGAGCTGATGTGAATATTGGCAGAGACTCACAGTTTGGCAGTACGAAGAAGAACCAAATGGCCACGACGCAGGTCAAGACGCCTTCGAGGATGCTAGTGGATGCGGTGCACGTCAGTCTGTGGCTCACAGTGGGCCTCATGCCAGCTGAAGGTAGCTTGAGACTCACAAAATCCATCTATGTTGACCGTTAGCATATATATATGGCAGTGCAAACCTCGCTTCATAGCTTACCTCCACCCTGAATAGCCCTCCTTACCGCCCATCTTGCCGATAGCAGACGCGAGCAGCCCGCCGAACGCGCCAGCCAAGGTGGTCGAGCTGAAGAAGAACGAGTATCGTCGCTGCGCCTCGCTTCGCTTGTACCACATGCTGATCAAGTAGAAGCATCCTGGGAACATGCCTGCCATCCTATCAGCTCACATCCTTATCAAATCTCCCACCACTCAACATACCGCTCTCAGCCAACCCCAAGAAGAACCTGACCGCCAACAATCCACCATACCCCTGCACCAATCCCTGACAGATCGAGACAAGTCCGAAGAGAAACATGCATCCAGAAAGCCAGACATTGGGCTTGAAGCGCTTCAGGAGCAGGTTTGAGGGGATCTCGAAGAGGATGTAGGGGATGAAGAAGATGACGAGAGAGTTGTTGTAGCGTTGGCCGGTGGTGAGGTGGAGGTCTGTTTTGAGGTTGAAGACGGCGGCGTTGGCGATGTTGACGCTGGGTGGGGTGTTAGTTCGAGAGTCTTGGGAGGTTGGAATGATGATATCTATGGCAAGCCAAAGCTGAGCAGCATTTTGCTCTTCGCCATGAAATCATGAGAGACATATAGCTGGAGAGAAGGAAACCCAACGCACCGATCAAGAAACGCTAGCAAATACAACACGCAAAGACACGGCACGACCCTCAGATCAATCTTCCTCATCAGCTTCGCCTCGGTCGTGGTCGACAGTGCTGGAACGTGGAGATCCTCATCATACTGATACTTTTCTGGGTCGGAGCTGGTCTCGGATTTGACGTTGTTTGTGGATGGTACAGGTTCTGGCTGGTGTGTGAGTATCAAGACGTGGAAAGATGGTATGCGTGGTGACAACGGACGAGGGCTTACTGTCACGGAGAGTGGTCGGGAACTTCATGTCTGCAATGATGCTGTTGCTTTCGCTGAACAGGGTATCGCACGTAGAAGGTATATGGACGACTCGAAGATAAGCACGGGTGAGTCAACGACAGTCACGCTTACGCTTACGCTTTCGCTTCACGATTGAGGATTTGTAAAATTTTGCCCTCTTGCCTCCCTCCATGGCAAAAGTATCACACACAGCGATCACACCCCCGCTCTGCACAACAGCTTGGCGATGCCGATATCGGTCGGGAGAGAGGAGATGCCCGTGTAACTTCAAGTGAGTTTCAGATTAGCAACATCACGACCTGATAAGCTGCTCCCAGGCTTTACGTAGCGCTGCATCGATAGAAATGGGACACGCAAATTCAATTAGTTGCGCACGACCGCGGATGAGGATACAAAGCTTAATAAAGGTGTTCTTTCTTTGTTCTCACTGATCAGAACTTGGGGACTTCAAGCTCGAGAGGCGAGACGAGAACACGGGCTGGAGAGAGTGAGGAAGGGTTGTAAGTGAGCTTTGGTTGTATTATCATGCATTGTCATATGTTCGCGCTGCTGACTATATATACAAATTCCTTCGATTTCGGCTCCATTCGACAAGCTGTATCTATTCACCTTACCGGAGCTGGGCTGCCATTCTCTTTCCTCGCTGGCGATTTGTCATCTCTTCCTCAATTCGTGACCCACGTTCTCAGGCGCGCTCGGGTGCCTCCCTCTGCGAGATTGTACCGGTACTCGCGTAGACGCACTTTGTGGAGACTACCAGCGCAACACACTCTTCAAGCTCCTTGAAATCCTCGAAGTCCTCGCACTCGTCGGCTTCCTCGATCTCCTCGGCTTCCTCGATCTCCTCAGCCGGGGTTTGAGCATATCCATAGCGATACTGAATGAACTCTTGAAGCTCGTCATCCCACATTCTTTCCCCTCCGAGGCCGTGCTGTGCCCATAGTAAGCAGGACTTCTCCGTAAGACCGACTGTCACCCTGACAAGATGCATGAAACGCGGATCATCGACGAGGGCGGCCAATTCGCAGTCGATGCGTTCTCTCAGCCTCTCGCTTGCGACAACCTTCTCTTCCATGACGCTCGGCGAGTCTTCGGGGTCGTCGCGCGAATCGTCCGAATCGTAAATGTCGTCGTCCAGATCGTCGTCCAGATTGTGGGAGCGGTGACGCTGTACGTTCTCGTCGTAGTCCGAAAAGTCGAGATGTCGGAGTGACGTGGGTAGAAGATCCGCAACATGTGTGTCTTCCCAGTCTCTGCCATACAAGCTCCTGAGCTGCACCGAGAGAGAATGTAAGTTCGTCAAGGAAGTCAGATCTCCTAAAGTTTGGGTCAAGTGGTGAGAGTTTGAGTATACACGCAGCCGAGTCTCCTGATCATCGGCTTTGGTGAACGATAGCTCCAGACTCTGCAAGCGTGTGCCATGTTCGCGTAGAACATCTCCTATATGATCGTATAGGAGCTCCACATCGTCTTCATTACTGACCAAACATAGGTCCTCTAGCTGTGGACAGCCTTTGAGTAGAAACTCCAGCCCTGCCTCATCCATATCGGCGTGCATGAGATAGATGCTTCTGAGGCTCGAATGAAAAGAGTCCAACAGCATTGCATCTGCTGAGCCGAACCCTCTCATACAGAAGTTGACCTTGTCGCTCCGAAAAGTGTGTAGCGTCGGGAGCCTGAGAATAGCCACCAGGTCTTCGGTCTCCAATCTCCGACCTCCATAGAGGCTCAGATCATGCAAGTGCTGTAACACGGTCGAATTATAACCAGCCGCATCGACGATCAACATCTTGAGCAGGGG
>Ga0058698_10000872_pt1 | contig 15026 bp, 17 predicted proteins | sample AgamicAsSfe_FD_67288 | JGI IMG/M metagenome (GOLD analysis project Ga0058698, IMG submission 67288) | Agave microbial communities from Guanajuato, Mexico - As.Sf.e | ecosystem: Host-associated > Plants > Phyllosphere > Phylloplane/Leaf | place: Guanajuato, Mexico | collected 2012-05-30
TTCTACACGCTGCTGTTCGACAAGGACAGGATGCAGCGGGTGAACCCAAGCCGGGGTTTCGAGATCCCAGAGGAAGAGACGAAGCAGTATCCGGCAGGGTATAGATATTTGGCATGGTGTGAAAACAAGATTGGCAATCAGCCGAAGCTGGATTTGAGTGCGCATGGGGAGGAGAGGGATATTTTGTATGGGAAGTGTAAGGACTGGTTGGAGGGGAAGGAGGTCAAGCCGAATTTGACGGGGAAGGATGTCGTTGAGTATTGAAGATACAGCTTCCACTGTATACTGGTAGAAGTAATACAGCATAATTAACACAATAATTAGATGCAAGATCGAGCAGAATAGCTACTGCACTCTGTGCCAAGAGTAGTTCCAGGTCTCCTCAAAGGTTCAGTCTACTCCTGACTACTTCGGCACCATGGCAGCAGAATCCTGTAGCAGTGAGTATCGTATCATGAGTTGGCAATATCATCGCGTGAACACTTGACGAACCATGTAGACCTGATAACTCTTCCATTTGACCTCATCGCCTGCTGTGACCAGAGTGCCCCGAGCAGCCCACTCAACATCTTCACACTTGCGACCATCGTTCAGATTGTACGAAACCGTGCCATGAAGCATGAGTTCGACTTCACTTGAGTTCGAAGATGAGACAAAGGGGAAAACAGCGATAGGGTTGTGGGATCGTGACACGACGGGATTCCACATCGTCGTTCGGAGCTTGTAGATCTCTGTGAGGTGTTGTATCAGCGGAGTCGATACGTTGTGAGTGTCAGTTGTCATGCTGGCGCAAGTAAGGAGGACTTCACCGTGGCACGAAAATCTTAGGAGTTGGCAGTCATTGTATACTCGGACTTGTGGTGATTTGACGTTGGTGAAAGATACGATTTCCCGATGCTTTCTCTCGGCCGAGAAGGGGTTTCTAGCTTTCCTCAAGCAGCGTATTTGCAATAGGCTTGACACGACATCACTCTTAGCCACGCCTGACTTGTTCAAGATAGCGTCAAACGTAGTTACCCTTTGACATCAGAACAACTTGCTTAGGAAACCAGTGGACAAGTAATACATCGTATTATCACTCACCCTCCTGCCCTGATACCTTCTTTCCCAGCATGACTAGGTCACCGGCCCCGACAAAGGCATCTGCATACTGCCTTGATGCTTTAGGATCATCGGAAATCTGATAAAACCTTTCAAGGAAAGCAATGTGGCCCTTCGTAAGGCCTTGAGATGGAGCAGAAAAGCTATACTGAGAAGATGACATGATTGGCTTTGGCTGCTAGTGTCTATGGTGTTTGATGATGCTTGTAGTGTTTCCGGCTAATGTTGCTAGTCGGACCCTCATCCGACACGCCCAGCGGCGGCTCACTAATCCGCGTCATGATCGTCATCGTCTTGTCTCTCTTAAGCATAAGTCTGATCTCATGTGGGATGAAACTTAGCTTATAATTCAAAAGTGGCATCCCACCTTCCTACCTTTCTGCATACCACGACTTCCAACCTTTCTTTCTGCTCACAATCACCAATTCTTGACCTTATACCGAGAAAATCACATCTACAACCTTCTATTCTACCTAGCACGAAATCATGTCTCTTGCACAAGTAGCCGCGTTCGCCGAGCGAGTGATTGGCCACAAGGACAATGGCGAGACTGAGCAGGTGTGTTTTCCATGCGCCACACAAATAGACCTCGAAGTTGACATCAACCCTTCACTGCTAGGATATCACCAACCCCGCCCGTGATCGCTCCAAGTATGGTCACCCCACGGAGACCATGCAGGCTCTCGTCTGGCAAGGCAAGAACAAAGTCGAGATGGTCACAGTCCCTCGCCCCGTCGTTGTCGAGGATCGCGACGTCATTCTCGAGGTGACCGGCAGCACAGTCTGCGGTTCCGACCTCCATCTCCTCCACGGCTCCGTTATTGAGATGGAGAAGGGCGATATTCTTGGCCACGAGTTCTGCGGTCGTGTCAAGGAGAAGGGATCAAGAGTTACAAACTTGAATGTTGGTGACAGAGTCGTTGCTAGTTTCCAGATCGGTTGCGGAGAGTGCATGTACTGCAAGAAGAAGCTGAGTTCGCAATGCGAGAAGACGAACTCGAATAGCATCGAATATGCTATGTACGGTATGTACAACGTTACCGACGTTTGTTCGCTGAAAATATATCTGACAAACGACAGGTGGTCACACTGCCGGCATGTTCGGCTACTCGCACTTCACCGGAGGTGAAACTTCCCAAAATTCTCGATGAAGCTCACAAGCAGCATAGCTAACCTTCTTCAGGCTTTGCTGGTGGTCAAGCAGAGTACGTCCGAGTACCGAACGGCGATGTCAACCTGCTCAAGATCCCCAACGATGTTCCAGATGAGAAAGGTGAGTCTAGTCGATATGTGGCGAACATATATGATGAGGCTAATGATGATGAACAGCACTCTACCTCTCTGATGTCCTTGCCACTTCCTACCATTGCGTCGTTGACACTGGTGTCAAGAAGGGTGATGTCGTTGCCATCTGGGGTGCTGGTCCTATCGGTCAGATGTGTGCGGACTTCGCTTTGATGGAGGGCGCATCGCGCGTGATCATGATCGACAACAACTGGAGACTGGACTATGTCAAGTCGAAGCTCCCCAACATCGAGACGATTAACTACTCAACACTAAAGTCCGGACAGACCGTGACCTCGGTGCTTAAGGAGCTGGTCCACGAGGGACCTGATGTCGCGCTCGAGTGCGCTGCCGGCGAGTACGCAAAGAGCATTGCCCACAAGATGGAGATGGCTCTTGGCGCCGAGACAGACACATCTGAGCTACTCAACGAGATGATCACATCTGTCAAGTCTTTCGGTCGTTGCGGTATCACTGGTATCTACGTTGGATTCACGAATCACTTCAACATCGGCTCCCTGATGGAGCGTGGTGTACGCCTCATCGGTAACGGTCAGGCACCTGTCTGGCTTTACTGGGAGAAACTCCTCAAGATGATCCAGGATGGCACCATTGACCCCTTGAAGATGGTCTCGCACCGTGTTCGTCTCGAGGACACTGACAAGGTCTACTACAAGTTCGAGGCTAAGGCAGATGGCATGCAAAAGGTGTTTGTGCAAACAAAGTTCTCTGATGCGCCAGCACCTGGAACGCCCTCGTTGACCGTGTACTGAGGGAGCACGATGAGATGATAAAGAGAGCCATGAATTGGAATGCATAATGTAATATTAGCTTAGACTTGGCAAGAATGTCAAGTATGACTGCACAACCGTATGCTTTGCTCGTCTGATTGAATCCACAGACGCCGTGCTGTTCATCATCGCCGAGAGTACACAAGTGGATGCTAGAGAAAGTAGAGAGGCTGGTATCCCTTTTTGTCCCGAAGTGGAAGGAAAGCTGTTTGCGCTAATTTGAGAATCCGATCTCAGATTCCCAGGGTAAAATGACGATCTCCATCGCCTGAACCCTTATCGATGACGATACTGCCGGCGCGTTTCAACATTGGCCTCACTTTTTATACTCTTACATATCATTCCTGATTGACCACTTCACATTGAGATGGCGCCTCGGAACGGTAACGCACAGAACGAGAGGTCACCTTTGTTGCACAGGACCTCGTCGGCTGAATCAGATCAGAGTCATGTAAGTTTTGCGACAAACTTGAAACACCACAACATTTAGGGACCTCCCCGGGAAAGGTCGTGAAGAAGCACCACAATATTTAGGGAAGCACCTGGGAGAGTGTCGTGAAGAAACACAGCGTCAGAACAAATGACTGACATGTATCCTCCTCTATAGGAAATCGACTTCGAAAAGGACGACTCCGATAATCCCAAGCAATGGAGCAAATACCACAAGCTGACCAACGTTGGCATTATTGCCCTCATGGCCATCCTCTCTCCGCTCGCCTCCTCCATGGTAGGAGCCTCCAAAAGATCCAAAAGCTTCATCATGGAATGCTGAGTAATGGCTGTTATAGTTTACGCCCGGGATATCTCAAATCGCGGAAGACCTCAAATGTGACAAGACTCAAGTCGTCGGAGCTACAACTGGCTTCGTCGCTATGCTGGGCATTGGCGAGTTTAACTTCTTATTCTTTGAAGTATTACACTTCCTAATCTTTTCTAGGACCACTAATACTGGCACCACTGTCTGAGACATTCGGCAGGAGAAAGCTATACCTGATCTGCTTCACCATCTTCACGCTCCTCCAGATTCCCACAGCATTGAGCCCGAATGTGGCAACGCTTGTGGCGGTTCGCACACTCTCTGGTTTCTTTGGGAGTATTGGGATCGCGAATGGAGGTGGGACGATCAGTGACATGTGCACACCGCAAGAGCGCGCGAGCATCTTTGGCTGGTATTTACTCGGCCCCCTTCTCGGCCCAACTATAGGACCACTTCTTGGAGGTGTTATAGTTGAAAGGCTTGGATGGCGAGCGGTCTTCTGGACTCTGACGATAATTTGTGGAATAAATACTGCCATTGGCTGGGCATTTCTGAAAGAGTCCTATGCACCGATCATACTGCAAAAGAAATGTGATGATATGGAGAAAGAGTCAGGCGAGAAGCACAGCTTCCCTGGCCAGGATGTCCGCCCAATGAAGCAACGAATGGCGTCTTCGATTATGAGACCGCTCAAGATTTTGTTCACGCAGCCTATTGTCTTCACGATGAGTGTTTATCAGGTATGTCGAGATGCATAGTCAAGCACCCATCGGAACTGACCAACACCTTCCTCCAGGCTGTCATCTTTGCCACAATGTACTCTCTCTTCACGAACATGCAAGACATCTACGGCACACCTCCCTACTCCTTCTCCACAACCCAAGTCGGCCTCCTCTATCTCGGTCCCGGCTTCGGTTTCCTCATCGCCGTCTGGTTCCTCGTCCCCCGCATCGACACAGTCTACAACAAGCTCACCGAGCGCAACAATGGCGAGTCAAAGCCCGAATACCGTCTTCCCCTCGCCAACATCGGTGCTGTCCTGCTTCCAGTGACGCTCTTCTGGTTCGCATGGACGGTCGAGTACAGAGAGAACATCCATTGGATCGTGTCAATCATAGCGACGTTTTTCTTCGGGCTTGGTCAAGTCCTGATCTTTAACACACTGCAGAATTACTACATCGACGCGTTTGCGCAGTATGCTGCTAGTGCGATTGCGGCAGGTGCGGTCTTCCGCAGCTTGATTGGGGGTGTTGTGCCTCTTTTCGCCCCCACGCTGTTTGATAAGCTGGGATATGGGTGGGGATGGTCGGTGTTTGCGTTCCTGACAGTGGCGTTGGCGCCGAGCCCGCTGTTGTTCATGAGGTTTGGGGAGCAACTGAGGAAGAGGTTCGAGGTGGATCTGTGAATGAGAATATAAAATCTAGCATGATGAGATCAGACTAAGATCAACTGTAATAACATAATTCAATCCTTAAGGTACCCCATGTGTTGTGCAGTCGTGCCTGCCTGCCGTGGCATTTGGTGTCGAAACACGATAACGCATCGATATGGAGATAGAACTATGGAATGCAAGTCCATCTCTCTTTCCATCAATCAAATCATTCACAAGCAACACCCAACTCCATCACAACAGCCTGTCGTATATGAGTGTCGCCGCCTTGTCTCCACCCTGCAGACGTTTGTGTCATGGTGTTCGCGTGTCTACAGTGCACGCAGCTCAACATGCCCATACCGGAGACACTGCGAATGTTTGGTTCTCCCTTGAACGAGTCAGACGGCATTCTCATAGCAACGCCATCGCAACTGATGGTCCTGCCTTAAAGCGTGCCACACTACGACTACATGTCAATGCCACTGTGCATGCCTCCGGAGCAAAGTCCAGCTGGGGTAAGTTCGGACGCAAGCCAACTGATTATTCCCATCTGTCACCGCGATTGAGAGCTGCACTTGAGAAGAAAAATGAGGAAAAGCTCGCATTCCAGCACATCGAGTTGCCAGTAGAGGTCTATCCTGAGCCTCCACAGACGGTGACGACGGACGAAGAGTTGCAAGAACTCGCCCCATTGCAGCCTTCGCGGGCGCAACTGGAGGAATGGCGGGATATAGCACTTCAAAATGGTCGATATGAAGAGGCAAATGATCTCTTACGACTACTCTCGCGTAGGAGGGCCGCTTGGCCGTACCATTTACTAGATCCCAGTACTCCATCACACGACTTAGATTGGCAACTCGTGGATATGCTTGCGCGAGGTCGGGAGAATGCAAGGCTTGCCGCAGACGATAATCTTCGTCCCTATGATGATCCATTGGACGGAGCTGCTATGAATGCGTGGTTACTCGAACGCATCAAATTAAGACTTGCGAATTACCGCGCGGCTGAGCAAAGATTGACAATGGTGATTGCAATCACGCTCCGGGCAGTCCTAAATATTGCAAACCGGTCTGCTAGAAGTCGTGTCCCATTTGATCGTTTACTGCAGAGTAAGAGAAACGTGATGGCGTTGATGCTCCAAGTGGAGTATATGCTACATGTTAGCAAACGGATAATTCAGAACAACTATGCATTAGTAGGCCGTAATCTCTTGCTTGCTGATGAGCACAAGGACAGAATGCAAGGGTGGAAGCAGAATATCAATCGAGTCACGTCAGGCTGGCTAAACCTCAGCGATATACTAGACCGCTTGCCGGGCGAGCCGGTGGCTAGGTTCATTAACTTCCCCGAACTCAGTGCACTATTCACCGCTATGGTTGCCAACACGCGGCAGATAAAGTATGCAATGAAGGGGTTACGCATCCTGCACAGTGGGTACGATACGCCAGCGATAGCCGATGCCAATGCCTGCCGTCAAGTCACGCATCGGAAGTATCAGACTCAGGCTGGGATTACGAATATGGCTATGGACCTCCGGAAATGGTATCTGTCCCAGTGCCGACAGGGATGGAACTATACAGACAGCGCGGTGTGGATGATGAGGTTTGAGGACTATGTGGCGGACGTCATCATCGATGAATTGCAAAAGGTGGAGCGTTGCCTGTTCTTTATCAAGGTATCTCGTATTAGCAGGGAACACAACTATCAAAAGTGGTCGGTATCTGCCCCAAGACCTGTCCTGCCTGATTACATAGAGAAGGCTGTGGAGAGGCACCGGGAACAGTCTGCAGCACAGAGTATTTATTAGAATGTATATGTATCCTGAATTGTTAGACCCTTATGACTTGTGTAATCGTGCCTGCCTACTGTGGCGTTTGGTGTGAAAGACACGGTAGCGTCGTGGCGTGTCGATAAAGATCACCTCACATCCTAAGCAATAACATCCTACAACATCTTTTCCCTAACTTCTTCTCCCATGAGTCGTGCCATACTGCATGTGCCTCTGAGACGTGCATGTCGTGATGTCTGCCTATCGTCCGTACGCGTCACGCGATGTAATCCTCTACTTGCGCGTGCTCGAAGCTGGGGCAAGTTTGCAAAGGCACCAATTGATCTTGAGCTTACACATCTCTCGCCACGACTGAGGGCTGCGATTGAGAAGAAGAATGAAGAGAAACTTGCATTTCAACATATCGAGCTGCCGGTGAGGTGTATCCTGAGGTACAGACCGTCACTACAGATGAGGAGTTGAGAGAACTCGCTTATTTACACCCTACACGGGCAGACCTGGAGGAATGGATCGCTTCCGCCATCGAGCGTGGGAATCATGCCCATGCCTATGATATTAGCAGACTGTTACTCGTGCCTGTCGATAACAACACATTACTGAATCCTAAGGCAACATCGATCGATCTAGACTGGCAACTGCGGGATATGCTTACAATTTCTCAGCAGAACTCTAAGCTAGCAGTAGAAGGCAATCTTCGACCTTTTGACGACCCCCTGGATGGTGCTGCATTGGTTACATATCAGCTTAACCGTATTACATTGAGATATGATGCATATTGGAACGTCATCGATGCCACAAATGCTGTCTTGGGATTTGGCTTTCTTCCAATGATACTGGAAACGTTGCTTGGCGATCCCGGCATTCACTACAGGCGACTGGTCTTGTTCCTCGTCTGTTCTATTCTGCGGGCCAGCTGCGTCAATCCAATGTGGACATCCGAGCCAGGTTGCCTATAATAAAACGAGTACTTCAAAACCACCACCTGATCATAGGTCGCAACGTTCTGCTATGTGATGAGCAGAAAGTCAGAATGCAAGGTTGGAAGCAGAACATAAATGTGATTTCTCATGGTTTGGATAAACTGATTGACCAGGTTAACAATATCCAGAATAAAAGTCTATGCGAGCGCCTCAAGCTAGATGAGCTTAGGGGCAGCCTGATCAAAATGCTTCTCGTGACACGGAGCATCAAAGTCAAGTTGAAGAAATTACGAATCGTGCACACTGGCCACGAGATACCAGCTTTAACGGAAGCTCGGGACCTGCACACTTTCTTGCATCTCTACCATACCGGAAGGACAGGCATTAGAGAGGCGGTCGCTACACTACGCAAAGTATATCAAGTTGCTTCCAGGAAGAACAAGCCATATGCTGGCGAAGCATACGCAATGGACAGAATCGAGAAAGGCCATATAGATACTAAGCTCAGTCGTGATATCAAACTTCTTGATCGTTGCATATTCTTCATTCAGATATCCCGTGTCAGCAGGACACATAACTATCAGAGGTGGTCGGCATCTTCCCCAAAACCTGTTCTACCTAACTACGTCAGAAAAGCTGTAGAGCGACATCGAGAGCAATATGGATCACAGAGCATCTACGAGAAGTCAGATTTTTCTCATTGAGGATGTCGGCAAGAACTTGCTCGGAGCCCTATTATGATACTGTAAAAAGTTTGGCAAGATCCGAATCAAAGCACACTACGATCACATACTAGGGAAAAGGCTGGGAATAGCCTTGAGAGAGCGCCACAGGTTCTGCTAGAGTTCGAGGTTAAGCACACCATCACAGATTCACCAAGCATATTCCACTGAGCAGTATGACATGAGAGAGCCACTCGACAGGTTACGCTTTCGAGCTCGGAAGGCATTACTGCAACGATCTTGAGACATCGAGGAGCCACCGGAAACGGCATACAATATCCAGCAAATTGTTATGGTCCTGGACCAAAGCAATGTCCGACCATTTTTCATTCCCGACCACATCCTCTCAAGCACAGGCATGAGTCACTCTTACTAGATGTGCCGCCCGGAGTGCTTACATACCCGAAAGGTTGCCGGATCAACAGGTATTTCCTAAACTCCTCGATCTCCCCCGATCGTCCTCTGGGGTCAAGGATGAAGTGAGACTTGCTCAAAGTCTACCAGCAGTTTCTGCATCAATACACGCCCGAATGCAGTGTCATTTGCCAGAACAGATCAAGTAGAACAGATCCCTACGGACGAAGCGCTGCTGAATATACTCCCCTGGGAGAGATTTCCAGCTTATCGAAGTAGCCAACTGTTCGATCATGGTGGCATTGGCTGCAAAGACGCTGCGGTATAGAGATCTGCTCTAAGTTTTTCCTTCTCTCGAGGCAGGAGATCATTCAACCGTGCAAGCTCGGATCTGCGTCGGTTTGAAAGCACCACAGTTCTCCTGATCCATTCCTCGCCGCACCTTCCGATCTTCAATGTCCGATCCCTCCGCCTGCGGTCACTGTCTCCATTCTCATATCTCCTGGCCCCATGACCGGGACCTTCCACCCAAAATCCACCAAATACTCCCCGACCCTCCCTACCGAATCCCTTCTCAACCCCTTTGACGCCTGCTCGCACCATCTCATCTCCTCTCTCCTCTCCCATCCCTCCTTCGCAAACCAGCACCACGCCACCCTGAGCGGCCAGGACACGCAATTCGCCACTGTGCTCGAGCTGAGCGTGTGGCCCACTGTAAAGTACTCGTGGGAGCGGCATATCAGATATGCGTACTCGCTGGGATGTGGTTGTGCGGGAAGGGAGTGAGCGGCAGCGAGACAGAGGAAGCTGAGTTGGGTGTGTATGTCGGACGCGAGGATGGATAGCAAGAGCTTGAGTGTCCAGTACAGCGCTGTGACTTGTGCTGCGCAGATGGAGGAGAAGGTGATGCGTGAGTGGAAGGGGTCGCCTTCAGTACTTGTGGTTGGCGTAGTGCTGGCGTGGTACAGCGTGAGGCCAGGTCGAGAATATTTGCCATTTGGAAAGAGGCTGAACCAGCGATCGAGGGATGTGGAAAGCTGCGACACACGAGCATGCAGGTCTTGCAGTGACGCAATCGTAATAGCTGTCGCTGTTGCGGCTAGATTCGGAATGTTTGATGTGCAAATGGAGGATGAGGTGGCCATGATGATGTCGTAATGGTGCATCAACTCCGGGACGTGCACACCTAGGGGCCATATGGACTCTTTGAAGCTGGGGAAGTGCATGGATTCGAGCATGCGGAGCCAGGATGGGGCGGTGTACGTGATGCTGGTGCGGAGACCTGTTGCGCTTATTACCTGTGGGAGCGAGTGTCAGCTAAACACAAGACGCTAGGTGACAGTGACAATGAACGGACGGACGTACAGATTGTGGTAGTAATCCCAGCAGGATCCGGGATCCTAGGCCCGACCGAAATGCATCTGGGCCGGCTTGCTGAGCGATGGTGTTAGAGGCGGCGACATGCACTGCCCAAGTCGTCGTGCTAGGGAAGTGGTCCGCGCCTCGAGCGAACTCCTTGAACTACAAGACACCACACGTTAGCACCAATCTGCCAATCACACAAATCCCCGCCCCTCAATTCCTCATCACCACTTCCAGAGCATATCGTAACATACCTCGTAGTCAACCAACCCCTTCACAGCCACAATCAAGCTCACCGCCATCCCTTTGACATGCTCCTCATTCGTATACTGTCTCAACGCCCTGATCGTGCCAATATTTGCAGCTTCGCCCAGCTTGATCAGCTTCAAGTCCTTTCGCGCTATGCCAATGGTCGCGGCGCAGGCGGCGATGTGGGAGCGACCGGCGAGCTGGCCGGCGAGTCCGGGAAGGTGGGTTGTCGCGGCGAAGGGCCACCATGTTTCGGAGTTTTGGGTGAATGTCTTTGGGGAAAGCGTCAGTAGCTAGGAGAGATGGCGTCCGGCGGAGTATGGTGGAGAGTGAAGGAGGGAAAGGGGTGAGAGAGGAGGAGCAAGATTCATGAAGGATAGAGTGGTGTAAGCTTACCATGAAATCGCGCAACAGCCCATTGAGGAACAGGGACGTGTTGTTCATGTGCAGGTCTGTAGTCTTTAGGGTAGCGGCCTTCCTTCGCTCTGGCGGTCTCACTACAGCGAGGGATACTCTGACCTCCTGCGGAGCCTCGTTGTGCTCGACATGCATCTCGGCATCACCACTGTCATTTATTGGTCGCACCTCACCGACGCCGTCGTCATCAAGGGCACCAGCATCGACGAACCTATGGCCCAGCGTAGTCGTGTCAGCTCTCTCCATGGCCGGCATCTCCGACAGCGCCGGCCTCACTATCCCACTGGCCCCGCTCACCACCTGTGCATGCCTCGTTCCTTTCACATCCCCATCCCTAGCCTCACCACCTGCCTCACTCTCAACGTCCCTCCGGCGGGCCCCAAGATCACTCGGCTCACCCGGTGACTTCGACTTCCCATTCGCCCCACTATCATTACTACCCGTACTCACACCCACACCCACACTCCCATCCACCAACGCCCTCGTCTCCGCCTGCTTCTCTCTGTACTTCCTCACGCTCTGCAAGATCTGCGCACGGCGAGCTTCGCGCTGTTCGTCCTCGTTGGCATACTTACGGGGACGGCCACGCCCGCGCTTTGCTGGAATATTGACGCTGTTGGTACTGGTGTCATTGGCTATGGGGGAGATGAGGCACGAGATGGGCATGGAGCTGACGTTGGAGGAGGAGGTCATGCCGGGCGCGGGGTTCGTGCTCGTGCTCGTGCTTGCGGGGATGTTGCACCTCCACGGTTTGGATGGGGAGGGGGGTGGTGAGTGGTGTGATTTGGGTGTGATATGTGAACACAAAATGGAGTAGGAGGAGGGGGGGCAATAGAGGAGGGCAGTGACAATCAGAGTGAGATGAGGCTGGTTAAGGTGTGTTGTATGTATGAATGATTTCATGTAGGTTGCGGAGTGGTTGCTGTCAGCACCGATATAGGCGCGGGAGAGATGCGAGCTTGTCTTAGCCCGGTGGGAGGTCACTGTGTACCTTTGACCTTCCAGCTGTAGTGCATATTGAATGTCACCTCCCCGCAAAGCAGGATACAACAGGTTCTTGACGTAAGCACGAAACGATATGCGTCTTTGACTCTATCACTCACTGTACATGATCAAAAGTCTGAGGGCGTCGTAGGGAGGGTGCCGTACCAGTAAGGATCCTGCTCAGACTTCTGCTCAGTGACGGTGGCCGAGGTCTCTGTATGTGATCCTCCATCGAATGCTGAACATGTCCAATACAATGCTCTCAATCATACACGACAGGCACGTCCGCCATCTGCTATCAAAACAAACACATAACGTACACCCATCCCTGCCTTGCATCACTTCCCCCCAGCCATAGCCGCCAACAACCCTCCTCCACCACTCTTCGTCTGCACGGTCTTGAACACCGCATCCACGCCATCGCGCTGCTCGCCGTCTCCCTCGCCCTGCTCAGCCCGCTCATACGCCCCGTCGCTTCGATCCAGCAGAATAGCAAGTTCCTTTTCCGTCAACAACGCATCGACATCCAACCTCTGCCCATCCTGCTTTGCCAACATGCGTCTCAACTCCGCAACCTCATCATCATCCTCCTCCTCTCCATTCTCACCACCATTTCCCTCCTCCTCCTTGTCCCGCCTCGCTCTCCTCCCCTTCCCAGCACTCTTGACCCCACCCTTCATAATAACCAACTTCTCCAACCTTCTCTTCCCTTCCGCCTTCTCCAACAGCACCTCCTCCACCGTTCCCCTCGTCGCAAGCCGATAAACAATCACATTCCTCCTCTGCCCGATCCGGTGCGCCCGATCCTGCGCCTGCAAATCCTGCTGCGGGTTCCAATCGCTATCGAACAGAATCACTGTATCAGCTGCCGCGAGGTTGATGCCCTGGCCGCCAGCGCGTGTGCTCAGCAGGAAGACGCGGTGGGCGCTGTCGGGGCCGTTGAAGGCGGCGATGGCGGCGCGGCGGTCGGGTTGTGGGGTCGAGCCGGTGATGAGGCAGGAGGGGGTGTGCAGTAGGTGCCGGAGGTAGAGGGAGAGGAGGGTTAATTGGGTGGTGAATTGGGAGAAGATTAGGATTTTGTGGTTGGATGGGGAAGCGAGGAGGGCGCGAAGGAGGCGGTCGAGGAGGAGCATTTTGCCCGAGGCGGTGATGAGGGGGCTGTAGTCTGTGAGCTCTCCGTCGGCTGAGGGCTTGGAATTGAGGTCGTCCTCCGAGTCAGACTCGGCGGACAGATCAAGGTTGGGAAAGGGATCGTAGAAGTTGTGGGGGGAGTTGCAGCACAGGCGGAGTTGCATGATTGGGTTTTGCAGCTTCTTCTGCGCGATGAGCTTCTTCGCTAAAGCCAAGTTCTCAGCGCGCTCGATTTCTTCTGGGTCACCTTCGCTTTCTTCTTCATTATCATCAGAGTCCGCACCATGCTCAATCTGTCGAAAGTAAGCGCTATCGCTGACTTCTTCATAGTTCTGCCGCCGTAAGCCACGAGTTGAACGACCGGTAGTAGATGTCATCGGTGCCGCAATAGACGTAGGCGTGGATGCTCGACTGAGCTTCGTGCTTTTATTCGGTGTCGATGCGCCACTGTTCCCGCCCCGCTTCCGCTTCAGATCTGCCGTTCGTCCTCGCGTGGGCTCCGGGGTCCCAGCCATACTCGTCGGGCGACTTAGCGACTCAAATGCTCGTTCCTCCAGATACGCTCGACTATTACCATGTAGAATCTCCTCATACAGCTCGCGCTGTTCCTGTGTCAATGGCGCATACAGCACGTATTCGCGCTTCTTTGGCATCGTATGCTCAACATCAGCCTTGACGCGGCGCAGTAGAAAGGGCTTCAAAATCGCATGCAGCGACGTGACCAGCGTACGCCGGCGTTCCTCAGACAGAATCTGTTCATAGCCATTCTTCTCCTTGAGGGCCGAGAAATCGAACCAGCTCTCGAAGCTCTCGAACTTGTCGAAGATGTCGGGCATGAGGAAGTGTAGCAGAGACCATAGCTCTGCGAGATTGTTCTGGAGAGGCGTACCGGTGATGAGTAGTCTGTTTGCTGACTGGTATGATTGTAGCTCGCGAATGAGACGGCAGTTTAGATTCTTGATACGATGGCCTTCGTCTATGATGATGAATTTCCACCCGAAATGCGCAAGGTGCTTGCGGTCGTTCATACATATCTCGTACGACGTACAGACGACCGGAAAGTCACGGCCGCCTGGGTTCTTAAAATGCTTCTTCCTGATCTCTCCTCTCTCAGCCGGCGTCCCATGATACAGCACGACCGGTATAGTCGGCGTCCATCGTGTGAACTCATCAACCCAATTACTCGTCGTACTCAGCGGTGCCGCTATGAGAAAAGGCCCATTAATGCCACGTTCACGCAGAAACGCCAGGAACGAAATCGTCTGTAAAGTCTTTCCCAAGCCCATCTCATCAGCCAGGATGCCATTGAGACCATTCTCGTACAGGGAGCACAGCCATTCGAGACCTTCCAGCTGATACTGTTTCATGGTGCCACCGGACACGAGATCAGGCTGGCGTGCTGATTTCAGGTTCTGAACGCCAATCTCGCCGGGCTTGACGCCGTCTTGCGCTGTTGCTTCTTCTTCTAGTGCTTCTTGGACAGTGGCGCCGGCGCCAGCGTCTTGAATGTTCTCCTTCCTAATGTAGTCTGTAATCTTGCTTGACTCTTTCTTCAGCTTGGGTGGCCGACCTCTACCTCTGCCACCATTCGTCGCCGTTTCCTGTGCCTTCTCGTCTGCATCCCCCGTCGTCCCATTGACTCCATTCGTTCCCGCCGCCCTCCCACTCCTCCGTCTCACCTCCCCCTTCTCCTTCTCCTTCTCCTTCTCCCCCGTCTCCTCCCTCTTAATCGCCCTCTTCGTCTCCTTCTCCTCCTTTACCGCATCCGCCTGTTCCTGCTTCTGCATCTGCGA
>Ga0058698_10000874_pt1 | contig 15012 bp, 11 predicted proteins | sample AgamicAsSfe_FD_67288 | JGI IMG/M metagenome (GOLD analysis project Ga0058698, IMG submission 67288) | Agave microbial communities from Guanajuato, Mexico - As.Sf.e | ecosystem: Host-associated > Plants > Phyllosphere > Phylloplane/Leaf | place: Guanajuato, Mexico | collected 2012-05-30
TGCTCTTCCCGCTGCGCGCTTGAACCTTGTAGTAGGCCCTGTGCCTCCTCTCCGTCATCGGACTGGTCATCGCTATCCTGAATCCCTTCGCGTACCATCATTGTCTTGGACTTTCCATCTCCGTGGAGCACCTTGATCAGGAGAGCAGTCGCAGTCCCACTCGGGAACTTTAGCTTCTCTCGAATGATCATCTCTTTCCGTAGTGGTACCGCAAACACAACACCAAAGAAGCAAATGCCCACAGACCACACGATCAGCTTCCAGAGACTTATATCCAAAGGTCCGTTTTCCTCAGGCTTCAACAGGTAGTTCAGGGCAGGAATTACTCCTACGAATCCACATCCGAGTGGCATGGTGCCGACCGATCCCGCAACTGATTGAACCAGAACATTTTCAACCGGCGTAAATGGCAACTTGAGTGTCTTTGCAATGACCTTGAAGTATGCGAACCCGATCAGAGCAGAAGGCATAGCCATGCCAGAAACCCAACCAGTCTGCAATCCAAAGTACATATTCGAGAAGCAAATCACCACACCAATCGCCAAGCCTACCAAAACACCTCGGAGCGTAAAGTTCTGTGGCTGCGACGCCTGTTCAGCCAGGTACTTGCGGGCTCCCGATCTGCTGCGGCCGAGCGCATGATCATCCGTCTCTTCACCATGCCCTCCTCTTTCATTTTCCAGCGGTGCGGATCCCCGGTCTGGTGCCATCCTCGAGATATTCTGGAGCTGAATCGACTCAGCCAGCGTGCGGACGAGGAAGCATTCAAGAAGAGAAGAAGAAGATCAGGATGTCCAGATAGGAAGATAACGGAGCCCTGACATGGAATGGCGTGCTTGAGCATGTGCACGCGATGATGCAAGGTGATCGGCTAGCGTGGAAAGCTCCACACGTGATAGCCGGATATCATTGGCGGAGTGATTGCTTATCTCCGATTTGTCAGATGGCCAACACTCTAACGTGCATCGCGGACTGCTAGACTAGGGGCGCGTCGCGGGTCCGCATACGACTCCAAGCACTGTGCAAACCTCCCAGGGATCGACTATCAATACCGACTTCGCGATGAAGTTCTCCACCACGCTTCTGCCCCTACTGGCAGCTCCTTTCGTCGCTAGCGAACATACATCCAACTGGGCCGTCCTCGTCTCGACATCACGCTTCTGGTTCAACTACCGACATCTCGCCAATGTACTCTCCTTGTATCGCACCGTTAAGCGTCTCGGGATCCCCGATTCGCAAATCATCCTCATGCTGCCTGACGACATGGCATGCAACCCTCGTAACGCCTTCCCTGGAACCGTCTACAACAACGCAGACCGCGCGCTAGACCTCTACGGTGACAACATCGAGGTAGACTACCGGGGATACGAAGTCACGGTTGAGAATTTCATCAGGTTGATGACGGACAGAGTGGGAGAGGATATGCCGCGGAGTAAGAGGCTGATGACGGACGAACGGAGTAACATCCTCGTATACATGACGGGCCATGGCGGAAACGAGTTTCTCAAGTTCCAAGATGCAGAGGAGATCAGTGCATTCGATCTCGCAGATGCATTCGGACAGATGTGGGAGAAGAAACGGTATGTCCATTTCCTCTATCACACATAGACTACCCTGCTAATCAATGTCCCAGCTACCACGAAATCCTGTTCATGATAGACACATGCCAAGCCAACACCATGTACTCCAAATTCTACTCTCCCAACATCCTCGCAACCGGCTCCTCAGAGATTGACCAATCCTCCTACTCACACCACGCCGATAACGACGTTGGCGTCGCAGTTATCGACCGCTACACATACTACAACTTGGAGTTTTTGGAAACGCAAGTCCGCGATCCGACTTCCAAACTGACAATGGGCGATCTGTTCGACAGCTACGACGAGGAGAAGATTCACAGTCACCCAGGTATACGGTACGATCTCTTCGAAGGAGGAGAGCAGGCGGCACGGGAGAGACGAGTCATGGATTTCTTCGGCAATGTGCAGAATGTAGAAGTAGAGGGGAGGAACGAGACAGGATGGGTACGAGAGGCGGGAAGTGTGGTCAAGATGGCGAAATCGCATGACCAAAGTGTTGAGAACGTTAGTTCTGAACAGGTCTCACACAGTGCACGGAGAGAAGGTGCTTGGAAAGTGGATGAAGAGCAAGGGTGGACAAAGCAAGCCTACGGAGCCGCGGTGCTGGTAGGCTGTGCAGGCGTCTGGCTTGCGGGAAGTTGGATAGAGTCCATGTAGTGGATTGTAGAGACTTTCACTTTTCAATATTCTAACGTTAATGATACCCAGTACGAAGTAGTCCGATTGTTCTGAGCTGACTCACGTCACACCATCACATGTTATACGAAGCTATTGGCGAAGCACTTGATTGCTACTTTTCTACTGCACGTAGACCTCGCCAAGATGCAAAACTCAAAAGGTATCGTATGCCGTTCTCCGTGAGCCATGCTATGCACCGAAACTCCTCTAACAAAAATCAAAATCCCACTTCATTGCGATTTGAAAACCCACATGGCATCTTATCTCGCTCCATGATCTGTGAACTCCATGCTGCCAGCGAACAATGCTCGCAAAACTGTCATAATTCGGTGCTCTGACTCCGTCCTTGAAATACGCACGCTCCGACTCTTCTAGATTGGGTTGTAATCCCCAGCGCTAGATCCACCATAAGCCATCTCTTTGAAGCCAGCAGGGACAGTCCAACCATGCACGGCGCAAGCACGCATATACGCCTCGACCGCTTCGCCAACACCATAGTCCACTGGGGCACCTGCTTGTAGACGGGCGGGCTTGGGATCCAGGCTAGAAATAGCCATGCGGACCTGGAGAAGAACAGATTCGATTGAGGAGACCGCGCTCCAGCCATCGTTGGTAAGAAGCTGCATGCACATGGCACCACCTGCGGTGACGTGACCACCTCCACCTTGTTGGAAGCCGAGGAAGCGAGGTCGGATGACTCGGACAAATGGCGGGCTCATGGGGTAGTCCTTACCGAAACGCAGCTCCAAAACGATGCTCCTGACGTCCTTACTCTTCATGTCTTTTGCAAGTGGCAGAGTGGAATCGAATGAGTGCAGTTCCACTATCCACTGGTAGATGTTGTCCATCTTGTCTTCGTCGATGTGCCAGCCGAGTTCGTGCGGCGGCTCCTTGTTCTGGATGTCGATGATGTCTTTGAAGTCCTTCATCAAACGCCTGGTAGCAGCGGTTGTTGCCCATGCAGGCATCTGAAGCATCGGCAGTTTTGTGTAATCCAGGGTGCCAGGGACGTAGTCGGTGAGAGGCTTGCTAGATGATGACTTGCCAAAGATCTTCGACGAGAACGACGCTATCGAGGCCATCTTCGACTTGCCCTTGTCGCCCATAATAGAGTTTGGTGTGGGAAGAGGGTCAACTTCTTGGACCGACTTGTGTTCGTCATCAGCCTCGAAAATGATGCGGTCCTCGTCGAGAGTTGCAATACTGGCTCCGTCGTCATCGTCTTCAATTTCAATGGGATCGTACTGCGTCTTTCCAGAAGCTTTCTGCCGCTTGTGTCTCTGCGCATCTGTCAGCCAAGGTCCATTTGTAGGTAGGGTACCATCTACCCGGGTAGCCTTCGCCTTAGGACGTCGAGAGGCAGCAATAGCATGTAGCGGTATGACGAGATTACCCGTTACACCACGAGGCGTGCGGCTTGGGTCCTGCTCCACGCATAGAAGCGGCTTGTTGCCTGGCTCTGTGGTTGCTGCAGTGTCTTCGCGTGATTTAATGAAGAGATATCGTGTCTGGATCCAATCGAGCTGAGCAACCACTAGATGCGGAGTTTGGCTCACAAACTCTGCCGGAGCATTGACAATTTCATTGAGAGCCAAAGTCTGTTGGACCTTCAGCTCGCTCATTGTCCAGGAAATGCCACCGAATGCGGAGTAGCCTAAGCTAGTATGAACATCAGGAGCGTGGTAAACACCATGTCCATAGGCTCGACCGTGGGCAGTTTCCTTGAAGTGAAGTCCCTCCCGAATGATGGTGTGCCAGTTGTAAATAGGACTGCCATGCCATGCGAATAGAGTGGGATATTTGAGGCTAAGCCGCTGGGTTGTCTCTTGCACCGCATGGATAAATCGGCGCTCCTTGTCAGGAGCACCCATTGCAAACCGGAACTGCGCCCAACCTGCCATACCATATAGACGCTCCTCGGAACTACGACCATTTGATGCGTCTTCTTCGCTGTCGACCTGTAGAATGCAAGCCCGATTTGACGCGATCACCCAGCGCAGTATCCCAAGAACAGCGGGGGGTAGACGATCAACCCAAGTATTCAAGGTAGACTGTGACTTCCGCAGAAGATACTTCCTCATTTCTTGAACAGGTGGTAAGAGATCAAGCAGCGCCGCGATAGCCTGCGGCTTCTCTAGGGTACTCAAGTCATCGAAATTCTGGTTGTAGATATAAAAGCTTGCAGATCTGAACTCCGTATCTGAACCTGGTGGTGGAGCCGATACCTTCTGCTGTTGCGATGAAGCTGGGCGTGGTATAGCGTATGGATCGTTCGGAACCCCTCCTCCAATTACTGGGATGATAGGACTTGACACCTTTACAGCCGGGTAAAGTGACGCATCAATCACGCGACAATGTAGCGTCTTACTCGGGTTATCGTCTGTTCGAATCACGATCCACTGGCCGTTCGATACAGGACAGGTTTGCCTCGCATCATCGAATAGCATCTCAAGAGAGGCAGCTTTGAATCGCATACTCAAGGCGGCTGGTGGTGGTGTACTGGCTTGCGGAGGTACTGGTTGTGCAGTGTCGGCAGGGGATGCCCAGGTTCGTGGTAGTTGAACCTGGACATAATCCGTATCGTTGGACACTGGAGGTGGAACGGCCAGGCTGAGACCGGTAGGGAATTCCCTAAGCCTGCTTGCACGCGCACTAGCGTAACAGAAGCTGACGAGCAGGTCAACAACTTTCGGCTGTGATAAGATCTCATGCTCGATACTTGGGCCGAAGCCTAGCGACATATACTGATATAGACATAGCGGATTGTCACAGACATAAGGCTTGATCGCTTGTAGGTCGTCGGGCATCCTACTGAAGCAGATCAGACAGAACTCGGTACATCGAACAAAATGTCGTAGCACAAATTGCATCCCTACAAGCGGTAGGGAGTGCTCCTGGCCAACCGAAGAGGTAATGTGGTCATCAGTAACAATCTTTGGCCACGCATCACTAATCCGCTCGTCTTCGTAGTACTTGTCTTGCGATGCATCCTGATCCGTAAGTGATGCGTTCAGGATCTGGTCGTTGTAAAATGACTCGGAGCCTTGCCATGGCATGCCTCCGTAACGATACTTTAGGAGCATGTGGAAGCGCTGCTCTAACAGCTCGTTTAGAGGTTGTGAGATGAATGAGTTTCGAAAGCCTTTGGGAAGTCCTGACGAGATATTCTGGGAGTCGCCTTGCGAATCTTCCCGTTGCTTCTCTTCATCCTTGCTCAAGATTGTGAAAGCTGATATCGCTTCTTGCATTGTTGGCTTATATGTCGTACAAACGCCGACACGGATACCGAAGCTTCGTCGAGCTTGCTGCGCATCGTAAGACCTCAAGTCGTCCATGCTCTTGTATCCTGACGAATATTGGAAGACTGCGACGAGGTACTCTGTCGGCTCAATTTGCCATGCTTGCATAGCCTCTTCCGAGATGCCGAGTTTGGAGATGCGGATAGAAAGAGAGACAAAACAACCAAGGCCATCCATCAAGCCTCCAAGATGTCCAACCTTGAATCCTTCACTCTTGGCGATTAAGAGATCACTCCGGATTCGTTGTCGGAAGGCAGATGTAGCTTCCGTATGGCCACCACCCTGGAATGCGCTACTACCGTTTGCGAGCTGCGGTTTCGGCATCATGTCTTCGTCACCAGGAAAGTACTCGTCTTCTTCTTCTTCTTCTTCTTCTTCTTCGTCGTCATCCTCGTCGAAATCGTCAAACTCCTGTGAGTCGAGCATCTGCTGGTCGCCATCGCGGTCGGTTGATTCCAGTCTAGTAGAAACTAGCTCAAGAATCTGAGGAACGGTCTTCCCAAAGGCAGCATCGGCGATGTCGCTAAGGGCGGCAGCGACACTAGCAGAGGCATTGTCGGCACCGAAGATCATGCAAGTGTGGCTAGTGGGGTAGTCGGATACTTCTGTGTAGTTTGTCAGCTATGTTCGACCAAGGCAGCGTAGGCATGCTGGTTGACTCGATCGGACCGCTGGAGGTGCCTTGCTAGTCGTTCGAACGCCGACGAGAAAATGACATACCTGGAACCAAGGCTGAGATCTCCAATTGCTCGCCATCTGCAATGCACATGAATGTGAACTCGCCGTCGTCGCCACCAGCGCGTACATTTGAGATGCCCGCAATCGAGACGCCATCCGCGGCCTTTTGAAGGTCGGCCTGGAAGTGCCGCCTCGGCATGTTGGCGCGCTTTTGATAGCTTGTCAGGTACTGGGAGCCAACAAACTGGTGTTGTTACGGAATATTTGGCGTTGTTGCAGGTGCGTGTCGGATTGAGGCCGGTGGTTGAGCGAGCGGGCTGCGGCGCAGTGCAGATCGGTAGTAACGCGGAAAGCTTTAATGTTGTAAGTCTTGAGCAGCTGTGTATTACGTTGTAAATAGGTGAGACGTGTTGATAATCGTGCTTGACGCAATTTCCCTGTTTGTGCGAGACAGTATTCACGGAAAGGCTCAATCCAGGCAATCACGCCCAAGCCAGCGATGAAGTTGTGGAAGAGAAGAAATAGAAAAGCCAGAGCGATTGGCGGCCCTACCTGAGCTCAGATTGCTTCTACAGGTTCTTGGCAGACTAGATGGCTTGTGAGACGCTGCCTGGCGTCCGCGGATATCAGTCAACGAGAGAGGTGAGGGTGCAGGATGGCGCCTGTGTTGCCTGGAAAGTGGAGCTTGACTGAGCCACCCAAACGCAGGCTGCAGCTCGCAGACGAGCTCTTCCAAGGACGACTAGCTAGTCATTCAGCATTCACCTCTGATATCATCGACACAATGATTTCCTCTAATGAAGAATTGCAGAGTCAGAAGAAAGACGCACTCCAAGATATGGAAGATGCCGTCATAGCCCCTCCCCCACAATTTAGCTATGCGGGAGGGAAACTAAAGGTTCCGAGCGTTCGGCTATTCCCTGCAACATTCAGGAACGCCCGCGACATCTCCTAGTAATCCCGCGATCGCCATGGCCGTGTCTGAAGGGAAGACGACGCCCAAATCAACACATGTATCTGATCCCGCGCTTGCTCCTTTCCTCGAGCCGCGCTTCGATGCCGCCGAACACCTCAACGCCACGCTGCCTTCGCTATCGCTAGCTTCAAGGCCAAAATCGAGTAATGCCGTCTCGTTAGCCGACCTCTCTTCGCAGACACAGGACCTCCTCTCACAGCTCAATGCGCACACGACGCGATTATCGGCCATCTTGACACAGTTGACCGATGACATCCTACGGAGCGGTGGGCGGTTGGCGTACGAAGTGGAAGTGCTGCGTGGAGAGGCTTTCGGGCTTACTGAGACGTTGACAGATGGGCTGAAGGGCGATGTCCAGAAGTTCATACCAGGCGGGATCTCGATAAAGACAGAGTCAACCGGAGACGAGCTCAAGAGCCCTACTACATCGCAGACAGATGCACCGGATGCGCAACCGTCACAGCCAACGCTTGAAGAGCCCGATGAGACAACTCCAGAATACATCTCGGACCTCCGCACCCTCGCCACAGTCCGCTCGCGTCTCGAGACGGTTATCAAGGTCTTCGGCGAGGCCATGCACTGGTCGATACCACCGTCCGAGGTTTCCCTAGGTGCTTCGCTCATCAGCGTTTCCGCCCCCGAGCCTGGCACAGACAGCGCTTCGCGCGAACAGAAAGGCAAGGAATTTGCTGCCTCGCTACGAACCGAGATCGCCGACCTTATCACCGGCGACCCAGAAGGTGGCATGGAGAAGGCAGAGATAAGGATACAGGCTTTGAGAGACCTAGCGCAGGTCTGGAAGGGCACAGCAGAGGAGAAGGCGAGAGCCAAGTTCGTGGAAAGTCTGGTCAAGCTGGCAGAAGACAAGCAAAGAGAACTCGATAGAGAGAAGGAGAGGAACAAGGACCGGGGTCAGCAGAGGCCAGGCCGGAGTGGTAGTGTGCCAAAGCAGCAGCAACCTCAACAGCAAAGAGGCGGTGGGTTCTTAGAGAATCTTCAAAGGATCCGAGGCCTTGTGGAATGAAGAATGCATGCCCTCGCTCATTGTAGATCACTTCTTGAAATGTGCCATCACGTGAATACGCGTCAAATCGTGTTGATGTGAGAAGCGACTGCGTTTACCAGTACGTAGATGGATGGCTGGTGCAGTTTGTTGCGCTAGAAACCCCTTCTGACTCGAACCGCATGGTTATGGAACCTATCCACATGTGCAGGGCATTGTACACTCTATCAGCGCATCACATAGCTTGTACATCGAAGGTCCAGCTCAAGTCGTGCAAAACGTCTCTTTTCATTCAACGTAATCTCGTAGAGTACAGAACAACAAAGCCCAATGGCGCACAAACATCCTCCACAACAAACATGCCTCGCCTATCCCAGCCCTACTCCTAGGCTACGACGGATCCCCCACAGGAGTCAACCCTTGCGGGAACTACGACCGTGGGTTCACCTTAAGCTCAAGAAAGAAGGCAGAGGGCGGATGCGGCTACCAGAAAAGTACAACAAGAAACGCAAAAACAAAACATTGTCGAAATCCAACACGTTCAAACGCCTGTCCATATGCCGGGGTATCATAAACGACCGAACTCCGAAGTACTCCAAATCTCACTAAACGCGTAGGAGAATCAAATTGAGGGGATAGCCTCCAAGACGGCCATCGCACGTTGTCCCTCTGCTTCAAACGCCATGATTTGTCTCTCGCAGGCCATGCGCAGTTTCTCCTCGCCTCGCTTCGCGTTGTAGAGAACCCATTGTTCGATAGTCATAGACTTCTCATGATCTGTCAGACCTGCAATGACTGCGTCGTAGGTCTGTTCAGGTGTGGAGCCAGCGGTCTCGATATTGTCCAGTCCGGCATCGATGAGAATGTCCTGCATTAGACCCTGGGCCTCTCCCTGAGAAGCAAACAGCATGTCTACGTCGGCAGGCTCCCAGCCATGAGTGTTGCCCATATCGTCAGCTTCGCTGTGGGGAGGTGGTGTCCTCTTAGGAGTGCCAACCATGAGATCAGCGGGAAGGCTTGACATGTCGAAATCTGAGTTGATGTTGTCATTCGGCTGAGTCGGTGTCTTCTTAGGCGTTCCAACTGGCAGGTCGCTTGGGAAACTCTCGATGCTCGAAGATCGAATGCGCTTCGGTGCTGGTTGTACAACCTCGGAGAATTGTGTGTCATCCATAGTATCGCTCATGCGCTTCTTGCCACGCGCAGGTTGCGGGGCCACCTCAGAGAGTTCTGTGTCTTCCATAGCATCACTTGTGCGCTTCTTGCTGCGTGTGGCCTTCTTGCTGGTAGTGGACGCGGTGGATGAGCGTGCTGACGGACGCTTAGCTTTCGAGGCGCGCTTGCCTTTCTTTGCGACAGGAACGGGTGGGTTGTAGATATCGGAGAGGGTATAGAAGAGACACTCGGGTGAGCGTTTACGGTGCTCTTGGTTCGGGTCATCGCCAATGTCCCAGGCGTCTAACGCCAGAGAGCAATATGGACATGTGACGCCGTCTGGAGTTTCGTCGGAAGGGTCATAAAACCATCCAGCGGCGACCATCTGGTCTACTGAGGGGTAGCCGGCGCTAGTGTCCAAAGGCCACATATTGCCAAACGTGTCGCGACGCGCCGCCACCATCGCGTCAGATGTTGGGTCCTCTTCAGTCCTGCCTGGATCACCGGCACGCAGGCGGATACAAGCGATGACTGCAAAGCCGCAGCTAGGTGAGTGTGTAGCGTGCTCATAAGCGGGAATGTCTGACTCCTCCCAGCCGTCGAGTTGGCACTCGCAGCTGAAGCATTGTACATTGTCTGGGCTGGCGGTAGTTGGCCTCCAGACAAAACCAGCAAATGCAAGATCTTGTGCCGAGGGTGATGAGAGTGGCCATGCGGCTGCTTTTGACTTTGTACCTGCCTTTTTTGACCTGCTGCTTGTCCGTCGCGTCTTGGTTGTCGTTGCTGCTCCTCCAAAGGTCGCGAGACGCGCCTGGAGTGATGCCAGCGCGGCGTCCATGGTGTTTGACTGTCGTGAAGATCTTTTATGATGTTCTTATGTGCTTTTTCCTTATGTTCCAAGAGCAGCGGCTGAGTTACCACGCAAATAAAGTGTTGCTGATGTGGAGTGGTGTGGGATGGGTGGGTTGAGAGGAAGTCGCGTCTTTACGCGGTAAGAGGGACCGGCGCAAACATCTGATCGCCAAGGCTCGTAACGGAAGCAACCGCGCTTACGTCATCCACCCTCTCACTTTGCGCAACCTCAGGCATCGACATCTATACAAGATGTATTTACGCCAGCCAATATTCCGGATAGCGTGGTGCAGAAGGCCTCTGGCTCAGGTCAATCGCCGTTTCATCTCATCCGAAAAGACTGTACCCGCCGACAAGCCGCATGCATTCCAATCGCTGCCTCCAGAGTGGGAGGATGAACCCCCTTCGCTGGAGGACTTTACACAGCTACCACACAAGGACTTTGGGAAGAACCAGCTGATACAAACGAATGAAGAATTCAAGCGATCATTACGAGGCATTCTCCGGCAATTTCCACCCGTCACCTATGCGTTTGCCTATGGCTCCGGTGTCTTCCCTCAGTCAGCTGCGACAGCTTCGCGCACGTCGCAATCCCCTCATCCGAACGCGCCCGAGGCGATACTCAAGTGGCAGAAGGGCGGCGGAAAGATGATAGACTTTATCTTGACACCTCGGTTCTCGCAGCACTTCCACTCGCTCAATCTGCGCGAACACCGAGACCACTATTCTTTCCTGGGGTCACTCGGTTCAGGGGTCGTCAGCCATGTGCAGGACAAATATGGTGCTGGTGCCTACTTTAATCCGTATGTGATAGTAAACGGAACTATGATCAAGTACGCTGTCGTCAACTACGAAACGCTCCTTCGCGATCTCACCGATTGGGACACCCTCTACTTCGCCGGCCGCTTACACAAGCCCGTCAAGATCCTCCACGAAGAGCCCAACCTCCGTGTCGCAAACCAACGTAACCTCCTCTCTGCCGTACGATGTGCGCTTCTTCTTCTTCCCGAGAAGTTCACTGAGAAGGAACTATATTCCACAATCACTGGCTTGAGCTATCAGGGCGATCCGCGTATGCAATATGGCAGCGAGAACCCCAAGAAGATTGACAACATCGTCACGCACCAAATACGAAACTTCAGATACCTGTACCACGACCTCATAATGTCACTACCAAATATCTTGTACGCTGACGACTCCGCGGTACGCACGGCTGGATGGATAGAAGACCAGGGCCTCGATCAGAAGATGTCACAAGACATGGATCCTGAAAGGCGCGCCACTATGATTAGGCGATTGCCCAAGAAGTTTCGTGAAAAGGTCTACTTCCAATACCGCGGCAAGTTTGGCATCTCAGGCCGCGATTATCAGGAAATGTTGGAAGCAAGCAAAGACGAGTCTTCTGGAGGTATAGTCAAGAAGCAGGTTGCTGGTGACTTCGACAAGCGGATTGCCAGAGAGAAGGACGTTCCACAAATGGTCACCAAGGCGATCAACCAAACGGTCAAGTGGCCTTCGACTGTGCAGACTCTGAAGGGACCTCTCACTGCGGGCTTCTCCAAGTCGTTGCGCTACCTGCAAGAGAAGAGGGAGAAAGCAAAGATGAAATGAAGCGGAGGCTGTTAGGATGTTGACGTTCGCTATTCAAGACATGATTTCCTTTGTACTATCATCAAAAGCGTAGAGCAAGCGAGTCAAAAACAGTATGTCTCGAACTGTAATCGCGTATAGCCGCCGTTGTGCATCTTACGGGTCAGGCTTTGTATAAGCGGAAAAGCGAACTTAGACTTTGTATACAATTTAAATCATCAACACACTTGGTCTGCCTAAATATCGAAAAGTTTGTTGTCGCCCGCCAAAATTATTACACGCTCCTGAGAATACACTGATTATTCTGCCATGCTCTCAGCTTGTTGAGGCACTGCTGCATGTTGTCTCCCCACCGTTCTCCACAATCTCCACTTACTGCTAACCAACTTTACCAAGGCCCACATCCACACCGTAATTTTGGACCTGGACGTCTTCAGATCGGTTTCATTTGTTTTGCCGTCTTCTTTTGACCCTCCGCACATAATATATTTAATTTGGCGATTAGTCATCAAATCACCAGTCTGATAACCGGCTCAATGGTGTAAGCATTCCCAACCATCAAGTCAAAGACCACGACTAACATCCAATCAGCTAGTCGCATGATTCCTGCTTTGGGTTCTCAAGCTTAAGTGCAGGAGGTCCCGGGTTGTAAGTTTAGAGTTCGAGTCAGGCCTCCATCAACCACTAACATGTGTTAGCAAATCCCGGTTGAGCCCTGATATATCTTCCTTTTTTGCTGGATTTTTGGGCTCGATTCAGATCTATAGTAGACAAAGAGCGTCAGGTCTATTTCCTTTTTGTAATCATGCACCGTATACAAGGGAAAAACCGAACAGGTATAGATATATTAAGCTTTACATGAAACTTTCAAATGAGTATATATACAGCTGCATATAGTGAAGCCAAGTGTTTGGAAACACACTTCTACTGCGATACAATACAGTGTAACTTAACAGCGTTGTGCCTGCGTCTTATCACCAGCACGTCAATCAAATCAACAACAAGCTTTACTTTGCAGCCTACATTATCCTATAATAAGAAAACTTATAACGACTAACAGTATTATAGTCTCCTAGGTTTTTAATCTATATCTATATAGCTCTTAATATACTCTTTTGTAGTAGGAAGGAGTACTCTTAAAAGATAGGTTTATTTTTTCTCTTTGATACAGAGCATGCGTCGTATGAGTGAAGTCTTGGTAGGTGATTGATAACATTGAAATCACATCGCCGAGGTATCTTGGTATCCTACAAAATCCAAAAACCCTGACCCAAAACAAAAGAACTGGTATCATCGCATTATATCCAATGTCAACAACCCCAAACGCCAAACACAATCGGTGTACTGAGCCAACACTCATCGACCGCGCCGCGGCCACTCAACCTCCAAACCCCCACTACGATCAATCTCCCTACCCTCTCTCTCATCTCTTCTTACACTCTCGCCCATAACGACAGTAGCAAGCCGCCTCAATACCTCCTGACCAGTGATTAGATCGCCAAGGTTACCAGGCGCGCAATCACCCATCTGGAGCCTCTTTCCAGTGACCTCAAAATACTCCTCTTCATCCTGCAGACTCAGAAGCTGCATGAACACGCTGCACATGACAACCAGCTCCTCGGTCATGACCATGCTGTAACCCCAGGCGTGGAACGTGGCGCCGACGTAAGGTAGGTTCCCGTTCCTAGAGATGAACTGTCGGAGGAGGTAGCCGTTGGTATTTGAAAGTGGCGTAGGGGGAACAATGGATGGACAGAAGAGCGCAGGGTGCTTGAGGTGCGTTGTGTAGAGTTTGTCGAGCGCCTTGTAGTGTGTCCTTGTCCAAGGCTCGATCTTTGGAAGTGGTGTTAGGCGCGAGATGATCGGATGTGGTGCGGGAGGAGGTGGTCGTGTAATGGTAGACTTTACGCGATCAAGAAGAGTCGGTTGTTCACGAGCGGCTACTTCAGGGCTGGCTTGCGACTGAACGCTGGAAGAAGTCTCTATTGAGTCGTCGACAACTTGCGGTCCGCTATAACGCGCCGATGATGGTGCGGGAGACTCGTTCGAACGCTGCGAAACCTTGGAGAGCGGCGAGGGCTTACGTGCTGACAACAAGCTCTGCTGGAACCGCTGCTGCATCTTCGGCGGACTTGATGCAAGCCTGCTCGGCTCCTCGGTGATCTCCGTGATTTCGTTCAGGGTCCGCTCTTGCGGCTCATAGGCGTCAAGGTACTCATTTGCTTCTTCGCGGACACGAACTATAGTAGAAGCTGTGTTACCCTCCATCTCCACGCGAAACTGTCGTTGATCGGATGCTGCAGAGATCTTGCTATCACCATCGACAATAGTGTGGAATGGTGAGCTTTGCGCAAGTGGTAGCGTCGACTCTTCAAACTGGATCGAACTTGTTGAGATATCGGCACTTTGAAGCTCTCTCCTCAAAGGACTGCTCTTTTTTGGTGAGCTCATTAAAGCTGGAAAACGAGGTGGTGTGTCAATGAACGGGTTCGTCTTTGTTGGCGGAGATGGCTTCTTTGTTGCCATCGGCGGCGAAGACTCTGGAACGTAGCTTTCACCTTGGTCAAGAAGCTCTTCCAAACTGACTTTCTCCTTCTCTTGTCGTCTCGGCCTCCGTTGCTCGAATCGCGATGGTTGCTTCTGATTGAAGACGTTCGGCATGTTTGACTGGAAGAATGTACCAGTGTCATCACTAGCCTCGCTCGCTGGACTCGACTCATCTCCATCCTGCATTGGCTTGTCTTCGGACAATGGCGTCACAACATCACTGCCTTGCTCTTCTTCTTCATCCTCTGGTTGGTCTAGAACTTCGGGCTCCGGCTGTGCAGGACTGGGCTCCTTCTGTGGTTCTACTTCACCGCCGCGGCGGAGTTCGTTCGCCCTCTTTCGACGCCACTCTCTTAGGAGCTGGCCACGAGCCGGCTTAGTAGGGATGTTCTCTGTGAAGATGTCATGCAAAGATTCCTCCTTCTCTGCAGGCACTTCCTCTGGCTCAGCCGAAATCAACGAGCGACTGGCCTCCTCTTGCCAGATGTCGGCGAAGTCGTCCCATTGCGCAGGTTTCTTGGTCTGTCTTGCGGGCTGATCCTGCTGGGCTTCTTCGGTCACATTGTTTCTTGGTGATAAGCCAGGACGTTTCGCGGGAGGTGTGTCGACTCGCCAGCTCATCTCGCCCTCGCTTCTTGCTGGGCTTAACGGTGC
>Ga0058698_10000876_pt1 | contig 14973 bp, 17 predicted proteins | sample AgamicAsSfe_FD_67288 | JGI IMG/M metagenome (GOLD analysis project Ga0058698, IMG submission 67288) | Agave microbial communities from Guanajuato, Mexico - As.Sf.e | ecosystem: Host-associated > Plants > Phyllosphere > Phylloplane/Leaf | place: Guanajuato, Mexico | collected 2012-05-30
TGTTACTCTAAGCAACCGTTCAATCCAGCACACTCCAGCTTCACAATTTCAGAAAACATGCTCAAAAACGACGTTTGAAATGTAAAAGAACCATGCCCCACCATCAGCTCGCTGCCAAGCAGGCCCTCGATGGTAGACTGTCCTAGATGGTCTTGGTAGTGCTTGAGCATGTTATGCAGCGTGGTACTTAAGCATGCCTCGATCGCCGTGACATGCATCTCATCTTTTACTTTAATTTCTCACTCTTCCCGTCACTACTGATTGCTACTGCTATACTTCGTCCTACATCTCGTACTACGCACGCACAGGAGAGGTTCAAGTGAACAGCAAGTGAAAGACCTCTTGATTACACACTACCACCACCCACTTCACTTACCATGCACTTCTCCGCCCTCCTCGCCTCTCTGGCCCTGACGCCTCTCGTCTCGGCACACTTCCAGCTTCTCTACCCCGCCGCCCGCGGCTACGACGAGGACACTCTCGCCACGTACGCTCCCTCTTCCTCTTCCACAATCCGTATTCAGCTAACCTTCTCCCTCTCCAGCTACCCATGCGGCGGCCAAAACACCGTCCAGAACTCCAACCGCACTCTCTTCTCCACATCATCCTCCCCCATCCAGCTCAACATGGAGCATCCGGAGGCGAAAGTCGAAGTGCTGATTGCGTTCGGCAACAACCCGACTGGGAACGACTTCACAAGGGTGCTGGTACCGACTGTTCAGGAAGTGGGACCGCAAAGCTTCTGTCTAGGAGATGTTGTTATTGGGAATAGCACATTGTCGCAGGCGGGTATGAATGCGACGATCTTGGTTATGACAAATGGTGACCCAAGTGGTGGACTCTACAACGTGAGTGGGGTGGTGCTGTGGACGATGAGTGACAAGACAATGGAGGCTAACGTGCGATATAGTGCGCCGACGTTACATTCACCGCTGCTGCCTTGAGCACGGCCATGTACAACGCCAACTGCATCAACTCAACAGGCGTTACTGTGCAGACTGTCGCAAACTCTGCTATGATCAATGCCAACGGAACGACTGTCGGAGCTACAACTTCTGCAGCATCTTCTGGCGCATCTTCTGCAACATCAGGTGCTGCATCGGCAACGAGTGCGGCTGCCGGTGCTGCTACTTCCGCTGCTAAGTCTGGATCTGCTGGTGGGAGGTCTTGTGGTGCTGCGGTGGCTGTGGGGTTTGCGGCGATCGTTGCTGCATGCTTGACATAGTTGGCTGATAGAAGGAGTTCGGGTGAAAGAGGGAATGCTTGCCATTATGTAACATAGACTCCTCGAGTATAGCCAGATTCAATGCTGTTTGCGCTCTATGCTGTTTCACCAGAGAGACTCTTTCGTTTCGCCAGGCAGTCTAATCTCCTCAATCTCTTCCATCGTCACATTCCTCCACACTTCCGCAGGTATCCAACCAATGTACGCACGGTCGCCGAATCCCCCCACCCAGTAGACCTCCTCGACCTTCAGGCGAGTAAATCTGCTCTCATGAATTCTATTTCCGGGTAGCCAGTAACGAGCATCTGGATGATATTGTGTAAAGCACTTCGCCACATCCTCCTCGATGACGTCCTCTGCAGAGAAGTCCTCCAGATAGCCTACCAGCGAAAAGCGAGGTAAAGCAGCGGCACTGTAATGTGACCACGCGGGCGGCTGCCATTGTACGGAAAGTGTAGCATTGCTGCCAGCAGCGATGTTCTTGAAAGACGTGGCAATGGTAAGCGCAAGGATTGTCGGATCACCTGTGCGAGGTTCGCAATCTGCAAAGTACTCCATCATGCCTATTGGTACGCCTTCCAGACCATTGGGTCGGTTCTCGAGTGGCAAGAGAGCATTCTCGGGTGAGTATATACTGTGATTGTGCGCGACGCCTGGAAAAACAGTGGATAGAGTGCCGGTCGAAGTGAGATGTTGTATGCGACGGGCTTGAACAGCAGATTCAGCGATACTTGGTATACGGAACTCTTCTTCAGCGACTGGTGAGTTGGAGAGAAGGTGCTGGCGAAGTGGTAGGAACGATGCCCAGCTTAGTACTGCAAGATACGATATTGATGTCAGTAACAGCATCATCTCGGCAGTGCTATGTGAAGCAGCTTGTTAGAGAGATCAGAGTATGAATTCGCAATAGATGTAGCTAATAAAAGTCTCAAAGAGTTCGCATGGGTGAAGTGAAGTCCGGACTAGTCACGTGCTTAGCAATCAGGGTCCGCACTTGGATGTGGGCGCAAAATCGCACCTCGCCGCCGACACCTTTCAGCGTTATTCGACAATCAACGACACAAAACATCGTCAAATCGTACGTGAGCCCGCATTCTACGCCTCACTATCCTCAACTCGTCGTCATCGCATGATAGAAGACATCAGTGGTCCGGGAAGAAACTAATCAGGCGTCTCTGTAGACAAGATCCCATTAAGTCAACATGGGTAAAGTTCACGGTTCCCTCGCTCGTGCCGGAAAGGTCAAGGCTCAGACACCAAAGGTATGCCGACTCTTTCGATGGAATAGGATGGGCAGATATATGAGGAAGAGAATGATAAGTCTGCGAAGTGGCATCTATGGGTGGCGATCGAGGCGAGGATGGTCGATCAAGGAAATGGAAGGAGATTGCGCACATCCGAGAAAGATTACAAGAACAATTTGCTGACAGATCATGGATGATAGGTCGAGCCTCAGGAGAAGAAGAAGAACCCCAAGGGTCGTGCCATGAAGCGTCTGAAGTACACTCGCCGCTTTGTGAACGTCACAATGACCGGTGGCAAGAGAAAGGTATGCATGCCCGTCATAACAGCGAGGAATCGCAACACTAACATGGCTCAAGATGAACCCCAACCCTGTCGGAAAGAGCGGTTAGAGTTCTGGAGTGGTAGAGATGCATTGAGGTTTCATGGGGTTCGGGATCATGAGGGGTATTGCAGTGGACGATGATGGTAGCTAGCAGTGCTATATGAAAGTCTCGATTGTATACCAATACCGGAGCAAAATGAGCTGATTGCAACACCTTTCTGAACACTTCCTACTCTCGATGAAGCGCACCGTGGATTGTGCCTGTAACTTGTGATCTTGCTGCTGCAAAGGCAGGCAGGATTCCTTGGTCGTTGTGATGTGTGTTTTCAATTTCGCTCCCATGTCACTTCCTCCATCATCATCATCGTAGTGCTCGATCTCATAGCTTGTTCTGCTTTGTTGATCATTAGATCTCGTGATACCAGTCTGGCGTCACATGTTGCTACCAAGCTGAAACCGCATCATGATAGCACTACAACAAACACCGCCAGACAAGCAGTCTTGAAACACTGCCCAATAGATAGTGACCGTCATCATGTTCAAAAGCTGGGTACGTATAAAATGTTACCACCCTATACATAAGGCACCAACCTAATTCGCGAGGCAGGCAAGATCACGCGACATCATCACCATCTTTCACAAACCGTCCTCAGCAAGCTCAACTCGAGTACTCAATCTTCTTAAACAGGCTTCTGCCGAAGCCAGTGAGACTGCGACGGTCGATCAGATGTCCGACCATAGTGCGCAAAATAAGATTCAAAGAGATGGCTTCGACTTGGATGTGGTAGAAGCTGCACCGACGAAGGACCAGCTCAAGAGCATATTCGAATACCTGGGAGCCCGAGGACCAGGCGATCTTGTCAAAGGTGCGAGCAGCGAGTCGGAAGTGATTAAGAAGGTTGGAGAGAGTGGCGACAATTTCATCAGACCAGTGGTATGTCGAACAGCACTCGTTTAACACGCAATCATATACTGACCCGGATGTAGATAGTTGACTGGAATAATGGCAAAGTCGGTAAGTTTGCCACGAAGCTTGCCGAGTAAGTCCACCACTAACGAGATTGCAGTTACAGGCGAGACCGAATCGGAAATCATTAAGATGCTCAATCAGGGCGGGAAGTGATTGCTGACAATGTGTAACTATAATAATGGTACTGAAAGTATGAAAAAGCACACTCTAAGCTCTGAAGACTGGCACCTGCAAGACTGCAATCTGCCACCTGTATAAAGCTTGCCTTGTGAGTATGGACAACGTGGAAATTAGTGGCATGTATCTTCCGAGACACGCTCGATGGGAGACATACATAGCTGGAGAGTGATCAGATTGGTCGTAATGGCACCGAGTTTGTCATCGCTGCACTCATATTGGGCTGTTTCAAGTTGGCGATTCCAAACATGGGGGCGGGTGGGAGTGGCAAACATTGCAAAGATCAAGGTGTTTGTCAAACATTCCCGATTGCCCCGCGCAAGCGATGCAGACAATCAGAATGAGTCGTCCAGCATCAGGCGCGAAGCGTGAAGTGCAGCAGACTTGAGGTGCTGGTTCCGGCAAACAGATCTGTTTCAGATTTCTCGATCTGAACCGTTGCCAGTTTCATCCTTGCCAGTACATCTCTCACATATCCCAACCTCTTTTTTCACCTTCCTGCACCACACACAATATTTTACAAACGTTCAGTCTGTCTTCTATTCAAGTCCTCCATCCATACCATCTGCTGATCAGTATCATCCTCCTTCATCTTCAACATCAGCCACCCTAGGCGCCAACGATCTCGCAGCGTCCACAAGAACGCGTCCACACTCTGCTTCAGCCAGTATGGCATCCCCAGATATGATCACAACCACGCACGATCATGAGACTCCTGGGAACAGAGAGAGTGCCGCTACTATCAAGTCTGATGCCTCATCTTCAACTATGTCGACATTCTCTTCACCAGAGAATACACGCCAAAAGACCACTGCCCAAAAGAAAACATCGAAGCTCATCACCAGAGAGAGTGCCCTGGCTCTTCAGCTTCCTCCCATCCAAGGTCCAGCTCTGTTCTCGATTTTCCTCAACGGCGAGCGTGAGCCTCGAGCGGCACCATTCCCAAGAGATGCCGTAGTTGCTCGCTCCGATTTGAATGCTGAGGCGAGAGCCTACTGCGAAAAGCTCCGTGTGGAGGCTCCGAAGATCTGTTTCAAGGTGTTCGCTCCGTTTGATATTCGCACGTTCTTCGATGAATACGACTTCGAGCGACTTGGCGGTGAGTTTCTCTATGAGACACTCATCCTACTCTGGAAAGAGAACGGCAAGCGAGTTGTGGACTTCTGCCAGAATTGGGCTATGAAGAACGAAGAAGCGTTCCACCAGTGGTTCGAGGGTACCGTCTCAGTCGGAAAGCTGTTTGCTACACAGGATCAGGAAGAATACGGCTATGAATTCTTGGACAACGCACTAATGTGCATGAAGGAATGCTACGATGCAGCCGCAAAACACTGTGTCACAGAGACTCTCAGTGGTAGTGCTTACCAGCACGATACCCAGTTCTTGACACAGCTACAGAGTGCCGGAGGTCCCTTTCAGATACAGAACACGAACGTTGCCAACGCGCACGCCGCGAATCAGATCCATGCCTACACTCAATATGCTACAAACCACGGATTCGTACCAAATCACGCTGATCATCACCGTGGCTATGAGAACGGTCAGTTGGTCACGAATCATTTCGTGAGCAAGATGCTGACCAGCTGCAGGTTTCGTGCAACAATCCTCACAAAATGGCAACAACAAGAAGTCGCCAAAGAAGAAAGGATCGAAGAGCAACACTCGAGCAAATGTGGGACCTGAGGAGTATCATCAGCCTGGTCCACATGGGCCGGCTTCCACTCAGCACATGGTCAATCACTTCACTGCACCCCCAAGCAAGGGGCCACTCTCTATGCCGCGTCTTCCATCCTTGCCCATGCGGTTCCAGCCTCATACAGGTGGCGCCCCAGGCTCCAGGCCTATGTATCCTCCTTCCCTGAGCGGTGCAGCGCATGGGTTCGAACCACAACGTGGGTACTATCAGACAATGCCACCACCTCCTGATCACGGTCATGCCTCTTATCCCGAGGTCGGGCCGCCTGCCGTAGATCGCAATGGCTCAATGCGAGGCCGCAGGGGCGGTGGTTATGCTGATCACCGTGGAGGCTCCAAGAATACTGGATCCTATCGTCGTTCCTCACTCGGACAGTCTGGCGATGGCAATGATGCTAGAGACGAAGTTGAGACGAGGCGATTCACTGCACATCCTGAGTCAGGACAAAAGGTGGACTCTGAAACGCTGCGCATGACAATGAGCCACCCTATGGTTGCAGGACCCTGGATCGAGATTGAGCAAGCATCGGAGAATGATGCCGAGATGCGAAGACCGTCGAACATCCCTGGTCGAAGGATTGAGAGCTGGCCTGGAGAGTGGCCCGAATACATCGTCGACAGGAGTGGTTCTGGCCATGAATCGGCACACACAGGACAGGTGGGCATGGTCGCCACGAGTGGACGTCCGTATGATGGACCCAGTAGCTCAGAGCATCGTCCACGGGATCCCCTTGAGGTGTGGGTGGGCAGCATACCTGAGGACTGTGCAGAGAAACATCTGTATGCTGTTTTGTCGCAACGTGCAGAGGTCAAACAAGTCACAGTTGTCAGAAGAGACGGGGCACAAACATTCGCTTTTGTCAGGTATAGTACTTCGACACTTGCCATGTAGAATATTGTCTGACTTTCTGACAGACTCGCAAGCGACGATGACGTGCGCAAGATTTTGCAGCCACCGAACATTGTGTATCAAGGGTTCGAACTCGTTATCAGGCCCTCAAAGGTATCTAGGCCATTTGAGTTCATGGCCACACGTCCGGCCTTACGAACGCCGCCTCAGCAAGCTTATAAGACCACTGCCACGAGGTCCAGGCAGACATCTTTTGTTTCTGCGGATACACCTCGAGTGGAAGTCAGCGCCCATCGCTATTCACCACAGGATGCACGAAGCAGTGCTGACTCAAGCCCGCGTTGTGACACTACTGTGCCTGTCTTGAAGTCATGGGCCAACATAGCGTCCAAAGCTGCAACGAATGACCTCAACCCTCTCGTGAAACTGCCTTCTGTGCCAGCCAAGGTAACGCAAAAGCACAAAGAAAACGTCACTCCGATGGAGCACTCAACAGCTGAAGCTGAAGATCTCAGCTCCAAGGTTGGCAGGCGCGATCGTCGCAAGGAGAAGATCCCAGTCATTCGAATGCCTCCAGCAGTCTCAATGACTCTGAGCGTCATTGGAGAAGCAGAAGAGCCAGTAACACCCAAGTTCAACACAGTGTCCATGGACGAGCCTGTCGAATCTGCTGCAGTTCCAGACAGTCTTACTTCCGCAAACCCTCAACAAGAGGACGAGAAGGCCTCAAAGCCTGGAGCTGTCACACTTGAGATCTCTGGCGACGCACTTTCGAAGCCTGGACCGTCAACGAACGAGGAGAATGTCACACTTGATACTATACCAGATAGCGCTTTCACGCTGCAGAGTCCGGAGGCCAACGTACGTGAACCCGAGGCGCCCAGAAACGAAGAGTGTGCTGCTCTGGACGTCAAAGCAGAAAATACTGATATTCTGGCAAAATGCACGCACGGCGATGCGGAAACAGTCACAGCCGTACCGATTGCCGCACCAACAACGGTGTCCACTGATGCGGACAATCTCGAGAAAAAGGATGATGTCGAGTTGCAGCAAGCAGGATCGATACCCAGTGATGAAGTCTTAGGTTTGAAGCAATCTGCACAGGCTACCAGCCATGAGGTTTTAGCTTTGGAGCATTCTGCACAGGCCACCATTGCTGCTCAGCCTGATGAAAGACTTAAGGCGCCTTCGCACCTAACATCGACCAAGCTGCCAGCCACCATAACAGACTTGCTCACATCCTCCAGTAGTGATACTTCTGTCGACGCCCTTGCCGTCGACGAACCGAGGTCAGCGGTAGCTGCAGCGTCACGCGACTCTGGATCAAAAGAGCGCGGTTCGGAGAGAGAATCTCTGATCGATATCGCCCATTTACGACAACGCCTCACCAAGGTTAGCGCAATCAAAGCTCAAGGAGCTGAAGTCACGGAACACCTTGCACAGGTAGAAAAGTGCAAAATGACAGTTGACAATCTAGAGACCAGAGAGAAGGAGCTCATGGACGACACAAAGAGTTCCAAAACAGTGAACAGGAAGAAAAATCAGAAAATCAAGAAGCTCAAAGAAGACTACGAACACGTCCTGGATGAAATCGAGTTCATCAGGAAGTACGACAAGGAACCCGAGCAAAAGGAAAGCAAAGAAGACTTCAAGAAAGAAAGCAAGGATCAAGAGGTTTCTTCGTCGTATCCTCCAGTGAAGGCAGCGGAAGCGACTTTTGTGTTTGCGTTACAGCCTGCCATTGAAGCAGCTGAATATACTTCTCGGACTTCATCGTATCCCGCCGTGAACGCCGCAGAAGCCACACTTCGATTGCATCCTGCGACTGAACCCGTCGATCGTGATGGAGCTGACACGAGAGTCGGGGGTTTGCCACTCGTGCTTGACGATGTACAAGGGTCGAGATTCGACGATACTGCTGGACGTATGCAGCACGTCTGGAACCACATTGGCGAAGGCAACAGAGGCAACAGAGGCAAAAGCAGAAATCGCATCGCCTCAGGCATCCCAGACTTTGATGTCCTCGCACAGCACGACCAGCAATCCATGCTCGATCACTTTCCGCACCGTGGTGCCCGAGTTTGGGTGGACTCCCCTTTGGCCACGATCCAGCCGAGTCCAATCGAACCTACAGGCTTGGGCATCAGCAGCGGCGTCGAGTGGCCTCGCATCAATGCCACCGACGCAACCTCGACTGAAGGCACAGTCTCGCCGGTTTCATCCGCGCGGGGTCCGGCCACAGCACAAAAATTTGACACTGCAGACACTGAACATGCCGCCGAGCTTTGCGAACGCCTTAAAAAGCTCGGACCCTCCAGTTCCGTCAACACGCCTCGCCATATGACTGCAGCAATCGCATCTCCGCCCAAGTCGCCTGGTCCACACTCTTACGCTCGTGCGGCCTCTTCCACCAACCTGGCAAACGTGCTTGCTGCCGCTGAGTCAAGCTTGTCAAGTGCTGGTGCCGGCTCGAAGCGAAAGGTGCCCAACGCGGTAGCAGCTGAATCAAATGAACAGAGTGGGCTGGACAAGGGCAAGCAACGGGCCGAAGACGACTGGAAGGCGCCGGAAGAATGGGGACCTGGTGGATTCAGGAAGCAGGGCGGTGGTGATCGAGTCGCTGGGGAGGGTGGGGAGGCTCATCGTCCGAAGAGCAAGAAGAAGGGCAAGGCCAAGACGAAAGCTGAGAGGTTGGAGATCGGGGAGCAGAGTAAGGGTGGGTGATGCCAAAAGAGAGTTTTTCGACGGTGGTATTGATGTTGCGTCAATGTGCTGCGAGTGGGATCTGGTTGTTCCATGGAGCGTATGCGCTGGTGATGGAGAGTGCTGGGACATGCACTGGGGATGCTCACGCTGGACATCATCGTCTTAAGTTGAATGGATCTGTACACATAATACACAAGCAAGGTTTCGACAGCTTCCAACTCAATATGATACGATGATGATTAAGTTCATTAGGTGCATAGAATGCTGTTTCTTGCAGATACAAAAGTGCATCATCGTCGCAGACTGTCCAGTCGTGCTTGTAAATCGTCGTCTTCTGCGTCTCCACCACCCCCAACGGCTTGTGCAACTCTACCCTCCGCAACAGTATTCTTACTGATTCCAGACGGCGTCTCTCCAAGCTATTCGACATTAGCAGCTGTTCCTACCATGACGCAAGATTACTCACCGATTGTCCTAAATCCACGCCAATCTCATCCAGCACCTGATTCACCACTTCGTCGCTCTCTTCCTCCTCATCCATGCCCATCATATCGTCCGTAGCGTCCTCGAAGATCTCTTGCCGCTGATCCATGATGTCGTTTTCTCTTTCAAAGTCCATCGCAATCTTCTGTAATGCTGGCAAGTTCATCGACCGATTCATACCTCCCAATAACTGTGTGGCGCCCTTCATCGTTTGCATCATCTGCTCATTACTTCGTACAGTCTAGGAACATTCCTATCAGCACCATCGAATGCACTTTTTTGAACTTGTGACCACGAACCTGTATCCGCAGCGAAATTGCCTGCAATTGTGTGCGCATCTGGTAGAACTTCTGGATATACCGCCGCGTCCGCACGAGATCCTTTGCTTGTATTCGCAATGGTCCCATGTTGCCTGCCTTTGCACTTTTCTTGATGTCTGCCACGAGCTTCTTTTCCTGTTGCTCAAGCTTCGTCCGCTCGCGGTCGAGCTCCCGTTGTGTCTTCTCGAGAGCCCTCTGATGCTTGCGCAGACGCTCGGCGGGCGTCATGCGCTTGCCGAAAGCCCATTCTACAATCTAAAGAGCCTTCTATCAGCAGTGGGAGGAGTGAGAAGAAGATAATGGACCTCACATTCATGACTGGATTCTGAAGGGCGTTGTGTGACTATGCTGATATGGTAAAGGTATGCGAAAGTGTTGCTGTCGCCTACGTAACATGCATACCTCGTGCTTGCTTGCGGGGGAGACGTTGGAATGACTACTGAATCCCGGGCCGAGATGAAGGCGTACCCAATCTCGAATCTTGTGACTTTCAAGCATCACATAATCTCGACACCTAAGAAACAACTCACCAAATCACAGCCTTGCGCACAGTCTCTATGCTGGTCTGATCAACATATCAAGCGCAAGTGCTTAATCTCTTGCAAATCTCCATACTTCCGTCCACTCCGCCGACACCATGTCTCAAGACTACTTCCAGGATGGCCAGCCGGGCAAAGCGCCACAAACTCCTAACAGATCAGACTCCCGACCACAACATCATAGGCCGAGCTACATGCAAGTTGGGAATGGTTCGAGATCAGACGCCGCCGACAGACTACAGGCGATGCTGGACAACGACTCGGGTTACGGCAGTTATGCTGGAAGCGCTTTCAATCCCTCTTTGATGGAGGACAGCCCTCTTGCATCGCCTGCCAGAATGGCACAGGGAATGAACTCACCTTGTAGGTCTGGAGGATTGACAAGGATAAATGGCATACTGACCCTTTCAACAGCCGAAAGTGAGCGAAGAGCAATGGCAAGTCACGTCTACCAATTACACTACAACCACAACAGAACAGCGCTTGGTCGCGCCATCGCTCGGACTGTGGAATCTCTGCGCAAGCTGCAAGAAGTCAACAACGAGTGGCCAGCACAATATCCTTCCCTACAGCCCCCAGCACCAGTACATGCACAACCGAGCCACGACCCGCGACCTGGTCTACATCATACACAAACCACTGCTGGCAGTAATACCAGCCCACTGCGAAATGTACTGAAAAGACCATCTCCTATGCGTAGGGCGGAAACGACTGCGGATGCAGCGCCAGCTGAGTCGAGCTCAGCCGCGGCAGCAAGACCAGTTGCGGAGCCACGACTGGTGACGCCACAGCTTGCACGAGACTTCTCGGTGCTGAAGCTTGACCTGAAGATGAACGGCCTGCCGCAGACAGAGATCATACACTCACTAGGAAAAGACTCAAAAGCCCTAGCGAAACTACTTGATGGTCAAATCCGAAAAAGCATGCGGCATCTGTCCCTTCTTCGAGAACGCATTGAAGACACATCGAGTAAAGTTCTTGTCACTGGAGATCTGAATGCAGGCAAATCAACCTTTTGCAATGCACTACTACGGCGGAAGATCTTACCAGAGGATGAACAACCATGTACTAGCATTTTCTGCGAAGTTCTTGATGTGCGAGAGAATGGTGGGCTTGAGGAGGTTCATGCAATACCAGTGAATGTTGAGTACAAGCGAGATGACGAGCGGACGTATTTGGTCTTTCCTCTGGAGAAACTCGACAGCATCGTTTCCGACAACGAGCGATTCTCATCATGCAAGATCTATGTTAAGGATGTTCGAAGCGTAGACGAATCACTATTGAACAACGGAGTTCTAGACATTGCCTTAATAGATGCACCCGGTTTGAACAACGATTCATTGAAGACAACGGCAGTATTCGCAAGACAGGAGGAAATCGACGTTGTGGTCTTTGTGGTCTCGGCGCAAAATCATTTCACCTTGTCGGCAAAGGAATTCATCTATGATGCCGCGAGAGAGAAGGCATACATGTTCATGGTTGTAAATGGTTACGACAACATCAAGAACACGCAAAGATGTCAAGAAGGTATCCTCAAGCAAGTTGCCCACCTGAGCCCTGCCACTTTTAAGGAATCAAGAGATCTTGTCCACTTCGTATCGAGTAATGTGGTGCCAGTGGCACCTCTCGGAACAGGTGGTGGTGGCGGCGGATCCGGGTCTGGCTTTGACCCATCGGACGATCCTGCTGGTGATGAGGATGATGACAGCGATGAGCCGACTGGCAAGCACGGTGAATCTGGTGACAAAGGCAAAGGTAAGGCCAAGGATAAGCAACGCATGCGAGACTTCGAGCAGCTGGAAGCATCACTTCGCCGCTTTGTACTCGAGAAACGTGCCAGGTCAAAGCTTGCGCCGGCGAAGACATATCTAACGAATGTACTGGGTGACCTAAACCAGCTTGCCACATTCAATCGTGATGTTGCCCAGGCTGAGTTCGAACGTGTCACCAAGGAACTTGAAGCACTCGAGCCTGAAGTTGAGAAATCCAAGAAAGCACGTAATGAGGCTAGTGATACTGCGGAGCGCTCGATTGAGGAGACTGCTACGATCGTCTATGACTACTCTCGCGAGACACTCAACACGAAGATCGAGCACGTATCCGAGCAAGACCTTGGCCTACATTACCCGGGTGTGTGGGAAGCATATCAGTATGCTGAGGACGTCATCAATGCCATGATGGATCAGATCACAGGCACAGTCAACTCATGCGAAAATTTCGCACGCGATCGAACAGGACATGGTGTGAATAGCATCAAGAACCTGGGTCTGCTGCATCTCGGTGATGCATATGCCGACCTTACATTTAACCCAGAAAGGATGCTGCGTCGTAAGCGTGATGCCCTTGCTCGGCAGGTCGATATTGACGTCGACATGTGGGACTTCTTCGACCTCACTAGTCTCTGGGAACGACAAGAAAAGGTCGCCGGTACGAGCATGGCGGTGACTGTTGCCGGCGTGGTTGGCGGCCGCCTTCTTGGTGGTTCCAGCTGGATCGATGGTGCCATGGGCGTTGCCCGCGTGGCAGGCACGAAGAACTTGGGTCGACTGATCATCCCAGGTCTGCTCGCTGCAGTCGCGCTTGGAATATCTTACGTTGTGGCCTCAATCCCTCAATCACTTCCGAAAAGATTATCAGCAAAGCTCTCCTCCCAGCTCGCTGCAATTGATTACACCCACGTCAATGCTCAGCGCATCAGCTCCGAGGTGCGCAAAGCTCTTAAAATACCTGCTGATAACCTTCGCATCGGCCTGCAGATGAACTTTGAGCAACTACAGAACAAGAGAGAGGAGAAGAACAAGATTCGATATGAGAGTGAGACAGCAAGGAAGTATTTTGGCAATCTGATTAGGGATAACAACGATGTCAAAGCTAGTGTTGACAGGGTAGATCTGGAAGGGCCTGCGCCTGGTCTTGCTGGCCAGTACAATATGTGAGAAGAAGATGAGTGATGATTAATGACCTCTATGGGCGCATGGTGTCGGGGCCAATGGCTGGGAAACGGATGACCTATGTGGGAGATTACAAACTCTTGGTAGACCTGGATAATCTCTACAATCTCTACCTTCAATAATGCCTTTGATCCAAATGTTATCCAATTGAGTGTGATTTCCTGCTGATTTTCTGGCAATTATGTCGGTCCGTGAACGTAGGTAAATAAAGTCACGATCTCATAACACATCTGAAACATCTGGAACAGCAACAGCGCCTTGGTGTTCCAAAAGATATTGACCTTGCAAGATGGCGTCGAAGCGCATGACCGCCAATCCAATACGTCCAGCAAGGCATCGTCCAGGAAAAGCTGTAGCCGAGGTTGCTTCATCCTCAGAAGAGGAAGAATCTGGTGCCGAGGAGGAGACAGAAGATCAAGCACTCCAAGCAGAACAACCACCACGACGCGCACCACCTCCAATAGCATCCTCATTCCCATCTGCAGAGGCCAGGAAGATCGCCAGCAACCTCAAAGATGTCGATCTGAACGAGCGACGCAAAGAAGCTGAACTACGGGAACGGGCAAGGCTGGATCAGGAAAGGCAGCAGCAGGTCAAGCAAGAGAAAGATGCTGGATTTGTGACGGATTCGGAAGAGGAGGAAGATGACGACGATGAGGGCGGTGTGGGCATACAGGACAGTCTGATACTAGGAAGTCTACCTACAAAAGCTACGCGAAAAGCTCCTGCCACAGCAAAGGGAGCTCCAGCCTCCGAGTCAGAAGAAGAAGAACACGACGACGACTCCTCCTCCGAAGGAGAGTACTCATCCTCCGAAGACGAAGCACCCAAACTCCTCCGGCCCGTCTTCGTGCGCAAAGACCAACGTGCCGCCCCTGCACCCCTCGACAACACGCCCTCTCTCGTCTCCTCGGACATCCGCCGGCGCGAAGCTGCCGATGCCCTCGTTGCCGAGAAGTCCGAACGCGACGCTCTCGCCCGTGCTGCGGGCAAGAAAGCCTGGGATGACGACACAGCGGACCCCGAAGGCCTTGTCGACGACACAGATGGGCTTGAGCCCGAGCTCGAGCGGCAGCAATGGGTCGCTCGAGAGCTTGCACGTCTGAAGCGTGCGCGCGCCGCGCTTGAGGAGAGGGAAGCGGAGCTTGCGGAGGTGGAGCGACGACGGAACCTATCTGCTGCGGAACGCGCGTTTGAAGACGAGGAGTTTCTGGCGGCGCAGAAGGCGGAGCAGGATGGGCGCGGGAAAGCTGGATTTATGGCACGTTATCATCATCGCGGGGCGTTTGCGGGGGCTGCTGGGGAGGAGGGCGATGAGCGGACGCAGGAGTTGCTGTCCAGAGATCTTATGGGTGCGCAATATGAGGGGCAGGAAGGACTGAGGGAGACGATGCCCGAGTACTTGCAGGTGCGAGATCGGACGCAGATTGGGAGGAAAGGGCGGACGAAGCACAAGGACTTAAGAAGTGAAGATACGGGCAAGTGGGGGG
>Ga0058698_10000877_pt1 | contig 14951 bp, 19 predicted proteins | sample AgamicAsSfe_FD_67288 | JGI IMG/M metagenome (GOLD analysis project Ga0058698, IMG submission 67288) | Agave microbial communities from Guanajuato, Mexico - As.Sf.e | ecosystem: Host-associated > Plants > Phyllosphere > Phylloplane/Leaf | place: Guanajuato, Mexico | collected 2012-05-30
AGGATACGGAAATTCTGCATAATTCAGTATACATGATTCAAGATGTGGGCATCAAACTTACTGTGTTGTTCCCTTTGCCCTTCTCGTTTGCTGGGTTGAACTGACTTCCAACCAGCGCCAGGCCAACAAAAACTATGAATTGGATCGTCTTGCACACCCGCTCATAGAGCGAGTCGCGCGCAAATCGAACATCGTGGAGTGTGATTTGAAACCAACACGACCATAATATGCCAAAGAAACCGATGTATGCCAGTAAATAGTCTATGTCGGTGATAGAGTGATAGGCCGTAAAGGTTGCCAGATTAGCAACGAAGAACAAGTCGAAGAAAAGTTCCACGCTATTCGCTTCATGTCGTTGAGAGAAGACCAGATTTTCGTGATCGGCACCAACTAGCGGGGATTCGATAAACGGTGTTGTCTTGTGCAGCCGTTTAAGATGCTTTTCCGCATCGACATCTCGCTTGTGGCCGTGGAAACTCCAGCCCATATTGCCAATCTCCTGTGTAGTCAATAACGATGAAACGACTACAACGGGCGAGAAAAGGAGTTAAGAGGTTTAAACAATGATAGACAGGAGCATACCAAGACCAACAACACGAACTCGATTCGGCCCTGCCGAGATTCTTATGCAAATCCCATTTCGCATGCTACACGCGACACGAGATAGCCCCGCGAGCTATGGCGCATATTCTATCTTAGGCCTGTGAGCCCAGGCCAGCACCCACGGAATCTCCACCAGGCCGCTAGCAACAGTGCCAATAGCACTGCATCGTGGCTTGTTACACGGTCTTGCTGGCTGGTCACCCAGAAGGGCTAGAAGATGCTAAGCTGGAGGAAGCTTTGAGAACCAAGCTGCTGCGGATCAGGCTCAGTAGTACGCCAACACAGCAATGCTGACAGCGCTATTGTGTATCGGGAAAGCACAGAGGATGAGATTCACGACGGCAGCATGCCTAAACCCAATCATCCCATGCACGTGAGGCTTGGCAGGCTTCCGTGTCGAATTACACGGCGTGGAGGTTGGAGTCAGCTCAGCCCTGAGATCCGTAGACGGGCCGCTAGCGGGACAAGCGTCTTGTTTGTTTGTGGCGGAGGGCCATCGCCAGCTAGCCTCATCCTAGCACGAAGACATTGTCGCAGCATTGAATTGGAACGTCCTGGCGTGCATGGTAGACGTGCTGCAGTAACATTCACAGCTCAGCATTGCCCGCCGGCAGGCGGTCAGCTCGGCGTTCAGCATCGCCTATTGAGGCACCAACCTGGATCACAATCACTTCTCCATGACTATGGACCCTCACCCGGTCGGCGTTGCGTAGATATCACTCCCTTCTCGCTGCCGATCTTGCTCTCTCATCACCAAATGTGCTCGCAATTTCGAGTCATGTCATACATGATATTACCCGGTGGTCTGGAAGCGCATGCTCATGCTCCTCGCATCTCTTCTCTGACAGCGCGCCTAAAGTGATTACATGAAGGCCAGCTATTTGTGGACGGGAGGAGCCGCGAGCAAGATTACCGCAGCTGTTTCGTGAGTATCACAATGCCAAGTTCCCATCAGGGTCAGACAATCTCTCGGGTCATCATTTTCCCTTGCTGCGGGAGGGCTTCTCATTTGTCTGCTGTGGAAACCGAGACTGTCAGGAGGAGCCTTTTCCCCCTGTATTGTATCCTAGCCATAACAGACCTTGAAAGACATCTACAATGATAAGATTCAAACATCTTCCAACGAAGCAATAGTGTATACCATGAAGGTAGGTTTCGGTGTTTAGGGTGGAGCTAAGGAAACAAGCTCCTTGGTAGTGAGCGATCAGAGAACGTTTCATATCGAAGTGATGATTGGCTGACGCCTCAGCCAGATGAATATATTCTAGACCCACCACATGAACGCCGCGCTGATAGTCAAGATCTAGGAGTCTAAGTCGTGCAAATATGCTGCAATATATTCCGAGTTTCGCGCACCTCCTACTTCCGTATCAGTCCTGTACGCTCGTTCACGCCCTCACCAATCTCCTCTTCTTCATCTTCCTCTTCCTCTTCGTCGTCGCTGAATCCTTCAGCTTCCAGTCCCTCGCCGCGGATTCCAAAGCTCAAAAGGAATCCAATAAGTGCGATACCAGCGAAGATACCAAAAGGCAAAGCTTCACCTTTGGGTTTCAACTTAGTAGCAGCCGTGAAAAGCGAGCCTGATAGGAATGGACCAGCCGCACGACCAGCGGCAGAGAGCGTCTGAGCGAGGCCATTGAGCGTACCAAGCACATTGTGATTGGGTGCAGAGTTGGTGATCTGTACAAAGTCAGCATCTGTAGGTCACTACATAATCGACACGATAACCTACCATAAGGAGCGCAGCTGTCAGACCACCGACACCTGCAATCGTCTTGATTACCAACACAACGCCAAGCTCAAACCACAACCAACCAGCACCCGAGCCGATACCCTTGTAACCCTTGCTCTCTTTATAGCCTACCCATGGCATGAGACCGAAGGCTGCTATGAACAGTCCTAAGCTGATTCTGTATGCCATCTTGTTGCCGAGCTTGCCTCTGAGCCTGCCAAATACACCTATCTGGAATAGTATTGTTATAGCACCAGCAAATGACAAGGATAGTCCGACGGCTTCAGGCTTCAGGCCTCGTCCAGTAGGCGGCTGCTCTTCCGCGAAGATTGGATATAGAGAGTTGTACGAGATGTTTGCGAGCTGGAATATGAAATATGTTATGAGAAGCAGGACGGTATCCCGGTTCAGAATCTCTTTCCGCGTGAGTTCGTCGCCGCTGCTGTGTGGGAAGAGCGTAGGTGCAGACTCTCCAGAGGCATCAGAAGCATCGTCTTCATCTACATCATCTTGTGTATCGTCTTGTGAATTGTGGTTTTTGTGGTTGCCCAAGAGGCGTCGTACGTAGGTCGGTCGTGTCGAGCTTGTGAACTGCCACATCCATGAGAACAAATTACCCAATCTCTTTCCGAGAGGGGGTAAGTTCTTCGCTTCTTCCAAACTCTCTTCTAGAAAGAGCATGCACACTACCAGATCTATGGCGAGGACGAGGGCCGAGAAGAGGTTCGGAAGAAGGTACGGGTATGGGTTCGACTGGCTCTTGTTGAAGGGGTTTTGGTACAGGACCAAGAGTCCTCCCACGATGGGCCCTGTTATGCCACCGATACCGTAGATTACGGGCAGATAGGTAAAGGCGCGCGACTGGTTGCTTCGATCCGTAATTTCACCCAAGCATGTCGACACAACGCCATTGTTTCCGTTGACAAAGCCCATCAAGGCCTGAACGAGTATAGCCTGCCAGAGTTCTCTGCAGAAACCAAAAGCCAGGAAACAACACATGGTCAAGAAAGTACCCATGATGATGACTGGCTTCCGTCCGATCTTATCAGATAGCCAACCCCAAAAGAAATTTGTTGTGAACTGCGCCAAGGCAAACGAGGATGCGATGAGTCCGACGTATAGCCCTGTCTGTCCATCCTTGACTTCGGGGAACGACTTTGTCATCTCTGGTAGATATGGGCTTATCGAGTTGAGGGCTGTTTGCTCGGCGAGAGCTATGACAGCTAGTACGATCAGCTGCTTGGTCGGCAGGGGCGACTCGTGGTGGTTGTGGCTGCCATCTTCAGAACGGTTGCCATCTTGGCCGGACGGGGAGTCAGATGGTGGTCGACCGCGGGATTTGGGGGGAATGGTTGGGAAGGTAGTATAATCTACGTGTCGATATACACAGTTAGCATGTCTCCAGTGCACCTCGCATACCGAAGCTACATACGGAGCGTTGACCGGCGCGCATCGAGGGCTGGCCGACTGGAAGGCATTGTCGCCAAATGTGCTACCTCTGTGAGGCCGAGTTGTCACAGCAGGCTTTCACGTGCATCGATGCGCAGGTGATGGAATTCTTGGATGCAGGAGGCTGAAGGATGCGCTTTGCTGTGAAGATTTCAGGCTGGGATCACGCGCGGCTCAAGCTACGTACGTCATTATCGCAGGAACCCGCTTCGCTTGGCGCGGCATCTCGATGCTGTCTCACCATCGCGCACTCGACTAACAACTGCCTCATTCACGTACTCGAAAGACGCCCATTGCTCAATCCTCCCTGAGTATGTGTGGTCCCTGAACGTTGTGCTGTTTGCGACCATCCAATGGCCTACCCCATGGCTTTACAAACACAGATGTCATGGTCCTTTTCCATCTCGATGAACATCAAACTATGTTCGCATAATGCGAACAGGCTAGACAAAGCTTGGAAAACGCGAGCGCGACACGGATACATCGCATTGCCGACTATCTAGGTCCCAGTGGAGGCTGGTCAAGCCTGACGCGGAGGGCCGAGGGCAGTCAAAGCTCGACTGTCAAAAGAAAGCATTAGCGCAACAACCACTCACGGCTTCTGGTGCAGATCCATATCATCCATATCTAAAATAAGAATGCATGCTACAGTACGATAGCCGCTCCATAATCTGTCTACGCGCAAAACGACCAACCACAAGACATGACTACCCAGATCAGCAACCTGTGCTTACTGCGATATGCCTTAAGCATGCTTCCCCACAATTTTGTTTAATTGCCCCAAGGATTACCCCCTCAACCTCAATCTATTACGCCCCGTCCCGTCGCCAATGCTACACGAGAACACCAAAAACTGTCTGAGGACACAAAAGTCATCGGTAGAGGCAAGCTCTCTCGGGATCATCGTCAGTCGCTTAACCCCGGTGAATTTAAGCACTTAAAGTTTCCAGAAGTCGCTCAAACCTTCTCATACGCCAGACCCGCGCTGATGTCTTGTTCGTTCTCGACATCAGACGTGCAGGATTCCGCACAACCGACTAATCCACCCGTGCCTCATCGCTTCGGCTTCCGTTTGTTTCGAGTCACTTGACGGGTCTCGTGCGTCTCTGTCACTGCTATGCAAGCCTAATGAGCACATTAGGACCAATACAATCAAACGACTTAGATTACCGTGATGCCAAAATGCTGACTCTGGATTCCGTTGCGGAGATTTCAGGCATACAGTGTTCACCACTGTATAAAGTCGATAAGATCCTACACAGGAAGGGCACACAGTCAGTAGGTCCGCACGGAGACGTAGATACACAGTGACCTTTGTTTGAAGGCCCCTTGCGTCAGCTTCTAATTCGACTACCCCTCAACAACTGGTTATTTTAAGTTTCTCCCATCCTATCTTCTTTCTTTCACACTCTGAGTGTATATCGTTTCAAGCATGCGATACTCTATCCTGCTTCCAGCTCTGGCGGCCTTCGGCTCGACTTTTGCGAGACCGAAACAACCGGAATTCACCAATACCACCACCTTACCTACCCACTTCGGACTGGTCGTATTCCCGCACTATCAAGCTCTCGACATATTTGGTCCTATGGACCTCCTCAACACACTCTTTATGTACTACCAAAACTCCACTATCGTGCCGAAATTCTCAGTTCTCAGCAAAACTATGGATCCCGTCACGTCGGCCATGATGACTGGAGGCTTTGGTCAGGAGATTATGCCTACCACAACATTCTCGGATTACCTGGCGAGCCGCGAACAAAGTGCAGATAACCACATGGCCGTTGTGAAGAGCAAGCGTCAGAGCCATGATGGTATGCATTTGCCTCCTGCGACAGACAAGGGTGACATAGATGTTCTCATCGTCCCTGGCGGTGGTGGCACCCGCAGGAATATGACTGAAGAAATCAATTTCGTCAAACAAACTTATCCAAAGGTATCTAATATTTCCGTCCCCTTTCCATTCTCTTCAACTAACAATGCTACAGCTCAAATATATAGTCTCCGTCTGCACCGGCGCAACAATCCTATCCCGCGCGGGTATACTCGACGGCCGCAGAGCAACAACAAACAAGGCGGCCTGGGAATGGGCTGTAAAACAGGGTCCCAATGTAACTTGGGTTCCCACTGCACGTTGGGTCGAAGACGGCAACATTATCTCGACCAGCGGTGTCTCGGCAGGCATTGATGGAATGTATGCGTTTGTAAGTAAGGTTTATGGCGAAGAAGTAGCTCATTTCCTTAGCTTGGGTTTGGAGTATAACCGTGAGACGGATGCGCATCATGATCCTTTTGGTAAGATATGGGATGTTCCGGGTGCCAGTTAGATTCGCTTATCTATTGGAAGGATGGACTTACAGTGACATGGGGTTTGGTGACGTATGGGTAGATCCAATGAGGTAATTCAGTCGCACTGCATCTGCACCTGTGTTGATCTGCAGAGCCTGCTTACTTTCAGCTTACTCTGCAATCACACTACAAATCTCCTTTCCCTTCTTCGCCTGGTCCCTCGCATAAACTCGATACTTATCTCTCCATGTCCTCCTCGGAAATTCCATATCGCTCATACCTGCCTTCCCGCGGTGTAGCGAACCACGATACAGCATTTCTACCATTGGATCCTGGTTTGAGGGAGATACGATGCGTCATCTTACTGCCCGGATCTGGGAACGACCCTATCGCCTGCAAGCTCGTATATACCAACATGAAAGAAACTGAAACTCGCATACCTTACATTGCGCTATCTTATTGTTGGGGGAATGTTGAAGATACTGTTGAGATCGTACTTCATGGCTCCTCGAAGGATTCACCCAGCGCATATCAGGAGCCAATCAGTGCGCCATTTCGGATCACACGAAACCTCTATGTCGCGCTCATGGCCTTGCGAAATGACAGAAAGCAGTATCTGTAGGTTGATGCCTTGTGCATTAATCAACAAGATCCGCAGGAGAAGACGCATCAAGTTCAGTTGATGGGAAAGATCTACTCCTTGGCTGAATCGGTGTTGGTGTGGCTAGGACCAGACGATAAATACAGTCGATTTCTTATGAGATTATGGACAGCACACTTACGTCCTCTCATAAACACTCTGGATGACGGGGCAATGAAGAACCTTTATGACGATCTTTTCAAGAGCGCACACCCGTTGTGGAACGACGTGGCACAAGACGAAATTCTCATCCGATTCGAGCTCGGTCTCAATGATGAAAAGGTGGACCAGGCCTCGCCTGACCGATACAAGAGGGCACTATGGGTCAGCTTCAACAGTGTCTTGAATCGACCATGGTGGAGCCGAATATGGATTGTGCAAGAGGTTTTCCTGGCCCCAAGGAGTGAGGGAGGTGGCCGCAAGGTCCAGTTCAGGCTTGGTGATAGTCCACTGGATTGGCAAGACACATTGCATACTAAGACAATACTACCCGGTTACGGTCCTCTCTCTGTTAGCAAAGTCTGTCGCTCGTGGTACGCACTTATCGACATGGACGGAAAGTTCTCGGATCCAGACATTGACACTCTGATTGAACATACGTCTCATTTTTGCGCTTCCGATCCCCGGGATAAACTTTTCGCTTTACTCCAACTGGCCTCAGATACTAGAGCATGCATGCACGACCCTTTAATCATGCCTGACTACACCAAGTCTCTGGAAGTTGTCATAGATGACTTGGTACGATGGAAACCGAGTTTAAGTAAAGACGTCCTTCAATCTTGGGTTGAAGGAACATGAAAGGACGGTTTTCGTAACCGGCTTCCTCGGTCAAATGGAAAGCAGTGAACAACATGTATCTCTATTTTATGCTGGTAAGGTCTTATTACTCCCAAGTTCGGAGACAGGGGTTGCGGTGTACATATCAACGTCAAGACCAAGACAGTATAGTGCCCATAAGTCAAAAGATCATGATGAGTTACATCTTATGTTTAGACACTTCTTCCTACATGCAGTTGGTCAGATAATGGCTGTCGTTAGTCACAGCCGTAGCTGCGGTGCCTCAGATGGCGGTAAACACAAGATGTTAGTGCGCCAATAGCCTTACAGATACGAATCTACACCGGTAGCGGAACACAAGCTGTGGACTTTACCTTTTGAAGGTGCCGATACGTGCGATACCCTCAGATGAGGACGAATTGTAATATATCAACGACAAGATCGGGTCAATTAGTGTCCTAATGTCAGTAAATCGCACATCTAAGGGGTAGCATACCATCATCACTGCCGATCGAGGACGTTCTATCTCAAAGATTTGCATTAATGACAAAGTTTCTAATGTACAGCTTCAGGAGCTTACTGACCTTTCATGTCCGCGACACATCTTGGGGAACCTTGCATTAGCTGCTGATAGCCGTTCGCGATGTTGGCGACGAATATACCCTTGAGGAATTGAGCACCCGGAATCTACTGCAGACGAACACCAGCAGTACCCTTCTTCTTCGCCTGGTCATCGAAAGCATTGCCCAATCCACCACCTCCACTCCGGCTAGCTTCGAGCGAACTTTCAGCCATCCTCTTGTTTTCAGCAGCAATTTTATCAAGTTGCTTCTTCGTCTTCGTGTTTCCACTGCCTTTGCCGTGGAACTGGTGACTGAGCTGCTTGAACGCTTCTTTCTGGTTCATATGTCGGCCGTGTTCATCGACATATTTCAGCTCGATATTGGGTGTGTACTCCTTGTTAAAGAGCTCAGCAAGACGGCGGCTCTCAACCATGTCGGCGCTTGTGTTGTTCTTGCGTGCCCACTCTTCACGTTCACGGGGGGTCATGTTGTTCCAGCGGGCGGAGCCTCGTTCGCGTTCACGAGCAATCTTACGTTGGCGTTCTGCATCGGCTTCGGCCTTGAGCTTATCGGCAAGGAACTTCTGGCGGTCACGGTACATGGCGTTCTTGTCTCCGGCGTCGGTCTGTGTGACCAGGCCTCGTTGCTTGAGCAGGGCAAGTGTGGCACCCAGGCCTTGATCGACAGTTTTCTCAGCCTCAAGACCTGTCTCAGTAATCTCAGTGGACCGAGCGCGAGAAACGCTGCGGTTGCGGGCCTCTTCTGCTTCGGCTGCTTCGGCGTATGATTGTCCCATGTCAATATCGCCGTCCTCATCAGCAACTGGAACATCGCCCATAGACTTAGTGCCCTCCGAAATGTGGCTTGACTTCCTACGCTTCCGGCGGGCCTCCTCTTCGTCGGCGTCTCCAGCGGCACCCAGGTTTTGTACGAACTCGGTCGTTTCGTCGATGACAAGGGCACCGTCGCCGTCTTCAGTAGACTCCATAACGTCTGGCTGAGGTGTAGATGCTTCCTCGCGCATTTGCCGTGCAAGGTCTTCCGGTCGCATCTTCTTGCGCTTCTTGAGGGCTTTCTGCCGCTGTGCTGCGAGATTTGCTTGAAGGTCATCGTCATCCACAAAAGACTCATCAAAGACCTTCTTTTTCTTCTGCTGTGGTGCTGAGACTTCACCGCCATCAAGATCCATGTCGTCGCCAGCTGCAGGTTCTTCCGTGGCCATAGCTGCTAGTTCGTCTTCGTCTTCGACGCGTTCTCTCTTGGACTTCTTGCTCTTCTTCTTCTTAGGCTTCTTCATCTTGACTTCTGAAATATCCATGTAGTCGTTGGTAGGCGCATCTTCTTTGAGTATGTCTAGACTGATAGCAACCTTCTTTGGCTTTGAGGCACCCGCAACCTCTGCTTGTACGTCTTCAACAGTTCGGCCCTTGCCGTCCAGTGTGAAAGCCTTGCCCTTCTTGCCCTCGATCTCCTCGTCGTATTGTGCCAGTATCGACTTTTGACCTGATTCATCCATGTCGTTGGGATCGTATGCGCGCTTCCGCTTTTTCGAATCGAGTCGCTCTTGTAGTCGCTCCTTTTCTCTCAGCGAAACCGCTTCTAGCTCGTCATCTTCTTCTCCATCGACTGCGGTGTCTTTGAGGACAAGAATCTGGTCCTCATCGTCGAACTGATCGACCTCGTGTCCGACTTTGACACCCGCAAGGTCTTTATCGGTGTACTGCATGGCCTCGAGTGCCTGGCGCTCGCGCTCTTCAAGCTCCTTACGCATCTGTTCTTCCTTGGCGATCTTCTTCTGGCGCTTCTTGCTGCTCTTCAACCATGCCAAGTCGTCGTCGACATCAGCTTCATCTGCCAGCCCCTTGCCCTCGAGCTTCGCAAAGCGCGCCGCCTTTTCGCGCTCCTTCTTGATGGCGGCGGCGCGCTCCTCGCGTCTTATCTTAGCCAGTCTCTCCTCTTCTAGCTTTTTCCAATTATCCGAAGCGGCAGCCTCACGCGTCTCGATAGTGCTCGCAGGCTCTTCGTCCGAATCGTCGCCATTTTGCGCTGCCTTGAAATCGAGACCTGATGACGATGCGGGCGCTGCGGGGGTACTTCCACCGGGAAGAGCGGAGAGACCCATAGACAGACGAATCTTGTTCGCCTCATCGATGGATAGATCCGCCATGATTGATGCGGTTGTGGTGTCGATGTCGCAACGTGAAGACGATGTGAGTTCGAATAAGAGCTGGTGGCGCCGGTAGTCCCTGGGTTTCAGTGCGCCTTTGAGCAGCCCAAAGAAGCAGTCGTCGCGAAGAGTGAAAGCACGTCTAGCCTTTCCCAAAAGGTGAAGTTCAGTGTTCGGTGCCTACTCGTGCACGACCTGCGGGCAACATCGCACCTCCGTCCATCTTTCCGCCAAGCCACTAGGTTACTAGCGTGCCGAAAATCAGCCGAGCGACATAAAAAAAGTTCGTCGCCCTCACCCATCTCTCTCACCACAACGACCTGTGTCAGCGTCTCCCGTCCACGTCCTTCGGGGGGTGTGATGGTTGAGATTCTGACAGTTCGTCCACCATGGAACTCTTTTTCTTATGTAGAGCGTTTCGGACGACAGGTGGCGGAGAACAACTTTGGCAGCTTCCGGCAGCCTGAGCTCACCCTTCACGGGGTTTGAGCTCGGTGTATGGTTGTCTGTCAGGCAGACTGATTCCGTTTCCCTTTTGCTAGGCCGTCGGCCATTGATGCTTGGGACTAACCCAGTCGGCTACATGCCTTTTCGTGCAAACGATAGTTTTTGCAATTGCGCGGCTTCACTGCGCTGGTAGATGCATGCCCTTTGATGCTTGACCACCTCGCATACGAGTCGCTGTGAAAGCGCGACGAACGCGTTCACGCGTTTGCAAGTAGCTGCATCGCTCGCGAAGTCATGTGCATGCGCTTAGTCTGCAAGAGAGTATTAGACGCAAATACGGGTCTGACTGTCATCGCGAATTAAAAACTATTGGTTCGAGTTGTAGACGAGCACAGAGACATGATCGCTAGAAGTAGTCTCGTGTTGACGTCGTATGCATGTCATTCAATGTACATATGTTACAGAATCTCAGCTTCGAAGCCGCTGCATGATAGTCCAAGTGCAAGTGAAAGTCCATATAGTCTTTCCACATGTTTCTCATACCCGGACCACGCTTAGTTTGTAGCCGGTACCTCTCCCCTCGCCAACTTGAGCAGCTCAGCCTCTCTCCGCTCCTTCAATAACCTCTCCCTAACCTGCACTCTGTCCGCCTCAGACCGCTCCTTAAACTCTTCGATTTCTTTCATCTCAGCCAGTTCTTGTTCAGTTGGCTCGAGCTGCTGCGCGCCCGTCTTCTGTACTAGTGCCTCCAAGATCTCGCTTTCTGACTGATCTCTGATGTCAATTGTATATGTGGGCTTCGAGGTATCAGGCACGAGAGTATTGCGTGGGTTCGGTGTGCCGGACGGTGGTGAGGAGTCTGACTGCTGGGCTGTGGGCGAATTTGTGGAGCCAGTCGCGGGTTGGGTTTTGCTTGTGTAAACGTGAAGGAGTGAGGGGCCGTCGGGATCGTTGTGTCGTGCTATTTCGATCGGGATAGATGGGTTACGGTATTTCATCCGGGGCAGCATATTGCGCCAGAATTTCCTGTTCGTAGTGAGCACACTCTATCATCGAGTACTGTCGCCAGCCTGCCAAAGTGGTCTCGACATAAACACAGCTTTTCTCTCTTCCTTCACAGCCACTACAGAAGAAAAATATAAGCGTACCTTGCCCCTCTATGTCCTCCGTAGAGCTTTGTGTTGAACTCCATACTGATCTTCGACACCTCTTTTGGCAGTATAAGTGCGCCTGGCCCACATCGTATCCATAATAACTGTTATCGGTACAGTCAGCGTCGTGTATTCTTCACGAACTTGAGAGCATATCCGGTGCGATCGCCTTCTCCAGCGAAACTTTCGGAGATGCCTGTGGGTGGCCGGTTGCACGTACCTTCTGTAATAGTTGTTAGCTATGCGCGGAAAGCAGACAATGCTTTCGGAAACCAACTACTTGCCTCGTGTAGTTTGCGCATGCGCTTCAGTATGTGCACCATGATTGCTATGATGTGATGTGGAATTGGGGTTGCGGAGTTCAAGAGATTCTTAGCGCATGGCCCGGTAGCGCGGTCGCATCTTGGCAGCTGCTGGCCGACCATGAGGTCTTTCGACCCTTCACTCTGGAAACAGTCAAGGTGGAATATGATATGACTGAACGCATTGCATTGATTGAACGCCATCAAAGGTATCTGAGCTACATTATTCTGTCTTACACACATGTAAATCTCCAATCTCACTCTCTGGAGACGTCTACATTCCACTCCAGGACAAATCCAATTACAGGATCGTATATATCGCATCGCTCTGGTGTGAGCGATACAGAATCGTGGACGACACTCCCCTTCTTCCTCTTAAATGTTCTAGTCAGCACGAGGCCGCAGTATGCTAATCTACCGAGCGGGTTGTGCGTTCGCGGCGCGTGCCTCCGCGGGAGTTGGTCCCGCCATACGCTTGCTCCTACAATATGATCAGTATGTGGATTCTGTCTATGGAGTGGTTTGACTTACATGAAAGACCTGCTGAGGAAAGAGATGATGATCATAGGCATCCATGAGGGCATCTTAGAGAATCCCCAGGTAACGTATCCGTACGGAATGGCAAGGTTGTACTGCTGGAGCGCACCGTTGAAGGGGTGGAAGGGGCCCTCGTAAGGGGTGACCTTCTCAATGTCGTTGTCGACGATCAGCTTCTTGAAGGTCTCGGTGGTGGTGCTTGTGCGGTTCAAAGGCTGGTAGCGAACGGTAGGAACGGGCGCAGACTGGTCGGCCATGGGCTTAGGAACCTGGAAGTAGTAGAGCGCTGGTGCGCCAACGGACCATGCGTTGCAGAGAATGGGCTCGGCTTCGCAGTCAAGGTACGCGAACTTGGGCGCATTGGTCTTTGCGGCCATGATGGGGAGAGAAGCCTAAGTCAGTGTCAGTGTATGCCATCCACATGTTCGCCTGCTACACGTACGTTCCATGCCTTGGTTGCGTTTCCACACAGACCGAAGCAAGTGGTGTTGCCACCAGTGGTGAAGATAAGCCAATCCTGGGTGGTAGGAGGGCTGGCAGTAGGATCAACCGTCAGGACCTCCTTCCAGTTCTCTAGGGTGATCGGGTACTGGATTGCTGCGGCGGCATTGGATGCTGCCTTGCTTGTTGCTGTGTCAACGGGCGCCGATGGCATGGAGGGGATGGATGCGGAGACGGCAGCAGTCGCCTTATTGAAGAAGCCCTTCACCTTGTCAAGGAGAGGGACCTGCTCCTCGGCGACAGCAAGCGCCGGGAGAGCGAGAAGAATGCCTGATGAGAAGCGCATTGTGGTTGTGTGTGGGGAAAGGTGTGGTGTTGAACTGCGAAAGCTGCGGGCGGTATGCTTGCGCTCTTCTGCCTGATGATGCCACAGGGTCCAATTGGGGCGACGTTGAAGTAATGTGGGGGATGCAGCTCAACGTCAGAGGCAACCACTAACAATCGTGAATGAGTGGCAGAAGTGTAAACTGAACCCTCGGCGAAGAATGCAAGGAAGCTCCCAAGTCGAGACAGCTAATAATACGAGGAATAGGGATGAAGACTAACAACCGGGTGTCCTTTGCACGAGCTTGGCGGTCCAGAGCTCTGCCGCGAAATTGGGAAGCCTGGACCAACCGTTCGTAAACACCATTCACTCTGGCAGGCCCGATGTACACGCGTTCACTTCTCTGCCAACCAACGCGTCGTAAAGTAGACGCGCGCGAGCCTAGGTGCACTTGCACAGATGCACGACACGTCTCGCGTTCGAAGAGCAAAATTCAACTATTTACAGACATTGCCTGTGCTATTTGATATCAGCACTGGGGCATTTCATCTTGTTTCATCTCATTTCGCTTTCATCATCGTCAATCCTCAGTCAGATCATCAAAGCTCCAAACTGGCTGCGCAATATGTGCCGCCAAAGTGAAAATAAGATCCTCGTCGCTTTCCGATTCGGAAAGCCGCTGAACAAGTTCATCTACTACCGCGTTAGTACGAGCCTACCACGCGTGAGGATACATCAACGTACTCTCGTCTCGCAATTTTTCAGAAACGTTGGCAATCATCGACGTTCTAGAGCCTGCAGTTAGTGAAATGTCCTCAGAACCTCTCCGAGGTCCCCTTGTAGAGGTGTCAGTACCTGAGCCCGATCTCCTCGCCTGGAGAGCTTTCGCCAGGTCGTTTTGGAACGCTCTGTTGGGTACTGGTTGTATATCGTCTTCATCTTCCATAGAGATGCGAGTGCTCCATACACTGTTTCCCCGAAATGGCGATTGGTTGTTCGCTTCCCTGGCTTGAGCTCGCTCATGTTCCTCTACGTCGTGACTGTGTGCCGTCTCTTCATACACTACTCTGCCGGCTGTCGGGTTGTTATTACGATGCCTTTTTTCTGAATCCGCTACTTTGCGCAACTTGAACCCGCCCCCTCCAATCTCACCGAACAGAGCAGCCATCCCAGTATTGTTGGGTGGTCGCACTGCAGGTAGTGGAGACGCTAGAGGAGGGGGAGGAGGAGGAGGAGGAGGTGCTGGTGGTGATGGCAGTGGTGGAGTGGGAGGTACTGATTGCTGAGGAGTCGGCATCTGGATACTCTGCAAGAATGCCGACGTGGATCGAGGGGAAGGCGATGCAGCTCGTGGTGTATGGGACATGATTGGTGACGACGAAACTGAGGGGTCCTCTGACCCGACTGCAGAAGGAAGCGTATCCGAATATGGGGGTATGACAGGTGATGAAGGTGTGTCTGGGTATGGCATTTCATTGTAAGTTTCTGGTTGATCATCCTCTTCATATTCTGTCTCGTCACCCTCTTCGTA
>Ga0058698_10000878_pt1 | contig 14927 bp, 10 predicted proteins | sample AgamicAsSfe_FD_67288 | JGI IMG/M metagenome (GOLD analysis project Ga0058698, IMG submission 67288) | Agave microbial communities from Guanajuato, Mexico - As.Sf.e | ecosystem: Host-associated > Plants > Phyllosphere > Phylloplane/Leaf | place: Guanajuato, Mexico | collected 2012-05-30
TCTAAGTAGGGAAATACGAGTACGAGGATGTCGAGGGGGAGGTCGGTGATGGAGCTGATCTTGTCAGCCATGTTGGTTGGAAGGAGGCCTCTAAGCTCCTTGTTCGGCGTCGATATTGTAGTAGCGAGGCTTGTAGCGCGACGTCGATATTCGGGGTAGAGGGGTTGGAGCCTGCTCCAAATAGTGCTGATGACGGGTACGTGCAAACAAGATGTTTGTAGAACGCGAGCGTGGAGGGTACACGCCCAATGACGCAAGGAGCGCGGGGATTAATGCGGGACATTTCCGTTTTCGCGCTAACTCAAAGCAGCGACCAAACTTCTGACTCAATTCACGAGTCTCTATCAATTTTCCGCCTGCCCAGCAACACGTTTCGATCCACGCGTTGCACTGCTCCACCTAACTATTTCGGTCCACTGATATCGGACGACTTCAAAAAATACTCGATTGGGGACCATATTCGCGTCACAACACTTCATATTGCCCCACCACGTTGGAGCGTCTGACACCTGACTGGCCACATTCCACTTACAAAAGTCGACGACAATAAAAACATCACATCGCCATGTCTGAAACACCTGCTGCAGAGCCAGCGCCGGCACCTGCTGCGGCAGTAGCACCATCCCAAGAAAGCGTACCTGCAACAACAAATGGCGAAGCCGCTCCTGCCACAGACGCGCCTAAAAAGCTCTCGCCAGCGGAGTTGAAAAAGCAAAAGCAAGCCGAGAAGCAAGCAAAACGAGCCCAAGCCAAAGCCGCGGGTGGCACACCGAATCAACAACAAGGACCATCCAAGGATAGCCAAAAACAGCAGAAGGATCCAAAGCAAACATCAAAAGACGCCCAATCAAGACCAGGGCCAGTACGGCGACGACCATCGCAAGCCAACGCACCAGTTCTGAAGGAACCGGAAAAAAGAGCGAAGAAGGACAAGGAACCAAAACAGACTGGCCTCTTCTTCGGTCATCTCTACAGCCAACCAAAGCAGCAATCCCTTGTCGGTGCGTCAAAAGATGTACACCCTTCAGTCCTCGCGCTTGGCCTACAGTATAGCAGCTATGCCATCTGTGGTAGTACGGCGCGTATGGTGGCCATGTTGCTGGTTTTCAAGACAGTCATCGAGGCCTATCAAACACCTCCAGGAAATAGTTTAGCCCGGCATCTGACCAGCCACCACCTTGGTCCTCAGATCGAGTTCCTAAAGAGCTGTAGACCGCTTAGCATCAGTATGGGAAATGCTATCCGATGGCTCAAGGATAGTAAGTTGACATCTCACATTAAACTAACGCAATAGGCACGGCTCGAAATGCTCAGTATGAGCATCAGAACTTGTCAACTAGTTATTCATAAAATACTGACCCCTTCCAGTCATTATCAAAATAGACCCTGCAACGCCAGAGAATGAGGCGAAGCGAGATCTGATCGAGGAGATTGACATATTCATCCGGGAACGTGTCACAGCCGCTGACAGGCTCATCCGCGACCTAGCCGCTACCAAGATCCAAGCTGGCGATGTCATTCTGGTTTATGCCGCATCTTCGATAGTCGAACAGACTATCATTCATGCTCACCAATCCGGCAAACCTTTTACAGTTATTGTGGTTGACTCAAAGCCATTGTTTGAAGGCAAGAAGCTGGCACGGAAGCTCGCAAACCACGGTATCACCGTGCGGTACTATCTCATCACAGGAGCCTCACACGCAGTTAAGGACGCAACAAAGGTCTTCCTAGGTGCGCACGCGATGATGTCAAACGGTCGCCTCTACTCGCGCGTTGGCACAGCTCTCGTATCTATGCTCGCATACTCCCACTCACTACCCGTCATCGTACTCTGCCAGTCCGTCAAGTTCACCGAGAAGGTGGCGCTAGACTCCATTGTCGGCAACGAAGTCGCACCTGCCGAGGAAATTCTATCTGAGGCCGAGCGTCGCGATCTTCTTCCCCTCAAGTCACGTCTTCCAACATCCAAGAACGACGAAAAGTCGTCATCGGAAGAGGCACCCGCCGATACCACAGACGTGTTGAAGTGGATCGACGACGCGAAGAACCTTCATCACCTCCAAGTTCTCTACGATGTCACGCCTGCGCAGTACATCAACATGGTCATCACCGAATACGGAAGCTTGCCGCCTAGCTCGGTTCCCGTGGTTCACCGCTTGAGTACGAACATATGATCCTGTCCAGCGCTTTCTTTTTTGTGTTCAAAGTACTTCCTTAAGCAAGTGCTAACATTGATGGTTCAGGAACTGAAGAGCAGGAGACGATGCCTACTAAGAGGGGTGTTCGTCAAGCTTCCGGGTGGTAGAGAGGTGTTGACAAGAGGACTGCAAGGTCAAATAGATCAATGGCAGTCACGGTATTGGTCTCCTTGTCAGTGTTACGAGTAGACTAAGATATGATAGGTACGGTTTCATGAGAGAATCAACATCTTACTCCCACCTCTTTCCATTCATTCAGCAGTCATTCTACACGACTAAAAGCTACTCTAAATGCATCTAACACAGCGTATTAACTTGCGACAAGTCCGAGATGTATCAAGATCAAACAGCCATCGCCGCGATCTCGGATTCAAGATCCGCCATCTGCCTTCTCAACTCAGCAAGTCGCTCCTGCTTGTCCGCCGTCTTACCATATTGACTAGTGGCAACCGCACCGCAACCCTTCTTCCCCTCCTCTCTCATCATCGGAAACGCCAGCACCTCCTTGATCGTATAGTTATTCGTCAGAAACATCATAATACGATCCAGCCCTGGACCACACCCAGCCGTCGGCGGCATCCCATACTCCAACGCCTTGACAAACTCCTCATCAATTCCGTGGGCTTCGTCATCCCCTTGAGCCTTCTGCCTCGCTTGCTCCAGGAAACGATCGCGCTGTTCGAAAGGATCATTGAGTTCGCTGTAGAGATTGCAAATCTCAAAGCCACATACAAAGGCTTCTGCGCGTTCTGTGAGACCAGGAATCGAGCGATGCGTCTTCGCGAGAGGCGACATGAGCTTAGGGTGATTCATGATGAATGTGGGGTTCGTGATGCGCGATTCAATGTATACGCCAACCAGCTTGTCGAGTAAGCGGGCGTTTGTGTGTGGGGGCGAACAGATGATGTTATGATCACTCAGGATACTGAGTAAGAATTGCCGGCTGTCTTCCGTATGAAGTTGAGATGGTGGAGGGAACTGAACCTTGCAGGCGTCTTCAAGCGCTGTCATCATGTCAATGCGCTCCCATGGCCCCTCCCAGTTGATCACCTTCGCTTTTCCAGTCTGGCTTGTGAACGTAGTGACATAAGAACCAGTCACATCCTTCACCAGTCCAGAGATCATTTCTTGCGTCACTTGCATCATTACCTCATAATCTGCATCCGCCTGGTAAAATTCGCAGCTTGTAAACTCGGGGTTATGCGTTAGATCCATATCTTCGTTGCGAAAGACCCGTCCGATCTCGAATACACGGTCGATGCCGCCGACAACGAGAGGCTTGAGATGCAGCTCTGTAGCCGTACGCAGATACATGTCCTGCTTGAGATCATTGTGGTGCGTGATGAAAGGCTTGGCTGCTGCGCCGCCGGCTTGTTGGCAAAGGATGGGTGTCACGACTGAGATGTAGCCGCGGTTGCGGAGGAAGGTGGTGATGTATGACTCCATGGCATCCCAAGTACGCAGCATATCGCGGCTGCGGCGGTTGGTGATGAAGTCAAGCGGTCGGTCACGATGGCGTGTCTCAGCGTCTGTGAGCGTCTTAGGTAGCATGTGCAGGCTTGGTGCTAGGAGAATGACGCTTTGCGCGAAGAGCGAGAGTTCGCCTACAGGTCGATTGCGTGGCGCTGTTCGGCATGGACGGCCAGTTATGCCAATCTGGTCTCCTCTGGCCAGGTGCTCGTGTTGCTGCTTGTAGGCTTCGAGGTCTTCTGATGAGGTGACCTGACATACGACTTGTATCTCTTCCTCTCCAACCTGAACCTCGTAGAAACGCAGACGCTCTCCTGCGCTACGGATCGTAACGATACGACCGCGCATTGTATACTCAACGTCTCTCAGCTGTTCGCCAGTCGCGATGGACCTATGCCGCTCACGGAACGCTCTAAGGTCCGTGAGATTGGGGATGAACGAAGAATAGAGGCCATTTTTGTGAGCCGCCCTACGCAGATTCTGGACCAAGATAGAGCGGTTCTCGTAGTACTTGTGGGGTGGGAGCGTTTCTTCTTGGCCACGTCTTGCTCGCTGCTTACTTGCAGTTGTGATAGTGCCGTTGGTAGCCATAATGATTGAATGAATATTTCTGAACGCGTTTTATCTGCAAACTGACGAGTATTGCACAGTGGATCGTAAGAAAAAGATGCTTCCGAGTTATGTTGTACTTCCAGATAAATATTGGAGTTCTTAAGTAAGGCGAACCTCAACTCCAGTCATCGCTTGTGAGTCAACCACTGCATCCTTCGTTAACATTTACGTTATAGGGTAGCACCGAACATGCAAGTACATCCTTCTAATATGTCTCCCTGCAGTTAGGCCTCCTTGGCTACACGTACTGTTAGCTTAATAACAAGAAAAAGCACCAATTAACTATGGAGGTCGTTCACCGAGATATCCCGGGAATGTGCTCCTAACCAAGCACAACAACTTGATGCGCTAATTCTGTCATATTTTATAAACCTCCACTTCTACGAATTGTCTTTCATGGATCGCAATGCTCCCATGACATCGATAGGCTGGGTTTTGCCAGTAACCTTTTGAAGCTCAGGGTCATCCACACGCATGAACACGTTGTGCTTCTTCTCGTCACCAATTGTGAACTTTCCTTGTGTCTCCTTGTTTTCTTGTGTGAACGTGTCAAGTTTCTTGATAGCGTCATTGTTCAGTACACTCTTTGCAAACTTGACGTTGCCCTTTGTGTATTCGTGTCCAGGGTAGACCTTCGTGTCGTCAGGAAGCGCCGCTAGAGTCTCGTTCAAAGCCTTGTGCATCTGCTCTGGAGTGCCTTCGAAGAATCGTCCGCAGCCACCGATGAATAGTGTATCTCCAGTGAATACTGCGCGATCGTTTCCATCTTCGAAGTAGAAGCATATGCTGTCTTGCGTATGGCAGGGTGTGTGGAGGGCTTTGACATTGATAGACCCGATCTTGAAGGTGCTGTCGTGGCTTGGTGTTTCGGACACTTTATCGCAGTCGCGACCACCGATTACAGGTAGGCCGAACGCTTTGATCTGGCAGAGCCGTTAGCTAGTGGCACTCGAAGACTCATGTGGTGGGTCTTCACTTACGACATCTACATTACCTCCCGCATGATCACGGTGGCTGTCAGGTGTGTTAGCAGAGTCGAGTCGTCAGGAGTAATCACCCTACTGATGTGTGTTAATGATCTTGGTTAGCTTGAGGCCGCCAGTGGTTGTTTGCTCTCGCAAAACAGGTAGAACTCTATAGCCCAGTCAGTTGTGTGCTTACTTCCTTGGCCTTCTAACATACTCCGGAGGATTGGCAGGGTCAATGATAACAGCTTCCTTAGTCTTGTCATCGGACACCAAGTAGGCATAGTTGTTGCCCGAACCCTCCCCTGACCAGTAGGTTAGATCGCATCCGACGTTCAAAATTCTCCATCAGGGTGCTCGTACACATGGGAATTGATTGGATATGCATGGCGCGTGCTGGTATGGACGATGGCTGCTTGGCGTTAATTGCTGTTTTCGATGACTCGATCAGAACTGTAGGCAATTACCTTGAAAGCGGGTCGAGCAAGTGATACTAGTGGGTATCTTCTAATGGCTGCAGTGAATAGGCTCATAAGGAAGGTGCAGAACAGAAATTGGCGGAGGCTTGGGAATGTCATGAAGCTTCGAGATGACTGAGGTGATGACGTTACTGCTTGTTATCGATAAGGTATGCCACTAGTCACGTGACCGGTGGCCCACTTCCGCAACGCGTCAAGCTGCATCTGTCAAACGCGTTCGCTTCAACTATGGAGTCCACTCAGAACACAACACACTCTAAACATTGGCGTATGCCCAGGATACAAGCACAGAAGCACGTGTCGAAGTGAGAACGGATCAAATTTAACATATAACACAAGACTACGGATACAGTCGACGAACGCCTAAAGGCTAACCCAGCCACGCCATTTCGATGCTCATATGCAATCATAAAAGTCGTCAAACATTACAGCAACCTCCCTACAACAACGACTTCAGTCTCTTCTGCAACTCCGGCTTTTCGGACGATCCTTCACCCCTCAGACGCTGTTCTTGAGGATCGTGCAATGGGTCTCGAGTTACTGTGGCCCTGATCTTCTTGCCGAAATACTCAATCTCCACAGACTTTCCTTCGCTTACATTGCTCGGAAGCCATGCATATGCGACAGGCTTGCGTACCGTGTAACCAAAAGCGGCGCTGGTAACATAACCAGCTCTTTCGCCTTCCACGAAGACTGGCTCTTTACCCAGAACCATGGATCGTCCGTCATCGACAGTCAGGCATCTAAGTCGCTTAGATGCTGCCTTCCTAGAAAGCTGCTCTAGTGCCGCTTTACCAACGTAATCCGCCTTCTTGCCCATCTGGATCGCGTACGTCACGCCAGCCTCCCATGGGTTGTGCTCAGAAGTCATGTCTGAACCTGAGGCTCGGATACCCTTCTCGATTCGTAGTCCATTGAAGGCGGCGCGACCTGCAGCAACTAGACCGTGGGGCTTGCCCGACTGGAACAATAAGTCCCAGAGGCGCAGGCCATATTCAGGTGTGGTTTGAACCTCCCAACCGAATTCGCCGACAAAGGACTTTCGGAACATCGTGACGGGAATTCCAGCTATGCTCGTCTTCTTAACACCCATATACGGCAAGCCTTTGTTGCTGTAATCATCCGAGCTGATTGTGCGGATAACGTCCCCAGCGCGAGGACCCCAAAGACCAAGACAGCATGTACTGCCAGTGACGTCTCGTACCTGAGCCCACTGACTAGGTGTGTGCTTTTGTTGACGACGTGCTTCGCGTGCGAGGTAGGCAAGATCGGTCGCAGTGTTGGCGCCTACTTGGAACAGGTCTTCCTCGATCCTGGACACAAAAATATCGCTTAGTACGCCGCCGTGGCCATTGACAAGGAGAGTATGGGTGATAGCGCCAGGCTGCTTGGAAACATCACTGGTCGTCAATCTCTGAAGCAGGTGGACAGCACCAGGACCGGAGACCTCGAATCGATGGAAAGTAGTCATATCGTACAATGCTACTGCGTTTCGTGTCTTCCAAGCCTCGGCCGCAGCGATTGGCGAGTAGAACTTGGATGACCAAGCATCGCGATCGACCGGCTTCCATTCATCCGGCAAGGTGCTGACCAGATCCGCATTCGCTTCATACCAGTGTGGACGCTCCCAGCCTCCTACTTCTAGGAAGAAAGCGCCTTGCTCCTGTTGACGAGTATAGAACGGGCTGACGCGAAGGTTTCGAGGGTTCTCTTTCGGTGCGAGGGGGTGGATGATGTCGTAGATCTCGACGAAGTTCTGTTGTGATGTCTCGCTGACGTATTCTGGGCTGAGCTGTACTTCCTCGAATCGTGTTAACTCGCACTCCGCAATGTCGACAGTCGAACGACCCTCCGTAAGGGTCTCTGCGACAGCTCGAGCTACACCGGCCGAATGTGTTACCCACACAGCTTCGGCGACCCAGAAGTTATCGAGGTTGGGTGCTTGTCCGACAACGGATCCACCATCTGGTGTGAAAGAGAAGATGCCGTTGAAGCCGTCAGCGATCTCAGTCTCGCGGAGAATGGGAAGCAGTTCTTTGGTAGCTTTCCAGGCCGGCTCAAAGTCTTCTGGTGTGAAATCTAGGCGAGAAGGCATATGCTTCTCATCAACGTGTTTCGGTGTTACACCCAGATCTGAGGCCTTGACAGGCATCGGCCGGTGACCATAGTAACCAATTCCATACTGCTCCCCATGCTCTCGGTAGTATAGATCTTGGTCTTGGTGTCGCAATATGGGCAACTCGGCGTTCATGGCGTTGATCTTCTTGTTGACTTCGCGGTTCTGGAGGCCTGGTACAGCCGTAGTCTTCGCATACTGGTGCCCTAGAGGAAGAAGAGGGACCTTGAGTCCAATCATGGCTCCTATCTCCACACCCCAGAAACCAGCACACGAAACAACTATATCCGCCGGTACAGAACCATTGTTCGTTGTCACACCGGTGACTTGACCGTTCGCTTGTTCGATTCCGGTAACGACGGTATGCTCGAGGTATTTGACACCCGCGTTGCGTGTGTTTTCGATAAGTAGCTGTGTCGCGCGAGCTGCTAGTGCCAAGCCATCGCTTGGAATGTGAAGACCACCTAGCACCATATCCTTGTTAAGGAGAGGGTACTTCTTGAGACATTCTTCGGGGCTGATCAAGTGCGCTTCGATGCCCCATGATTGTGCGTATCCGTGTTTGCGCTTGAGTTCCTCCAATCGTTCTGGGATTGTCGCGATCTCCAAGCCACCCAACTGGTTGAAACAGTTCTGTCCGTCTTTCTCGAGCGCTGAGAACTTCTCGACGGTGTATTTGGCGAGTAAAGTCATCGTTTTGGAAGGGTTCGTCTGGAATACCAGGCCAGGCGCATGTGACGTTGAACCACCAGGCATGCTCAATGGGCCCTGCTCAATCACCGTGATGTTGTTCCATCCTCGTGAGACCAGCTCATCAGCGAGGTTGGTGCCGACGACACCGGCGCCAATAATCACAACACGCTGGGAGGTCGCCATTGCAAAAGAGTTGAAGAGTATAGGTTTGGATAATTGGTTCCCAAAGAATGTAGGAGGAACTCCTCTTAAGGCTGTTTGCGCTCGCGATAACGGACCATTTCACTGTGCTCTGCCATCATAGAAGCCGAAACTAAGCGCAGCGCAAACTTCAATTGGCAAAATAATTCCCATGGCGAATCCAACCGCAGAGTCATGCACGAAATCAGTCCACCGCCCCGCATGGGATACTTACGACATTGGTGGGGAAGATGCCAGTCGTGGATGTAGGGTCCTGATGTCCATTTTGGGGTTAGTAACGATCGAAGAGGCAAACCGTCTCGGGACTACATAGCCTGCCGCAACCCCGCCTCGCGTGTGCGCAACACCATCCCATCCTTCTCACGATAATTGCACCTACGAGCATTCCATCATGTTCGACATCAGAGTCTGAGTCAGGTAAGTACGCGTAGCATGGAGAGCTTAGTATGCTTTTCCCGTCAGCTGGACTTCAATGGTTGTCCTGCCGCGAATACCATCATACCTCACCCGCTGCAATTTCATCATTATGACAAAGACGAGCACCTGCTTTGAAAGTGAGGGTGATTTACCGCCATCAGCCTTGCGACAGCCTATCGCTAGCCAAAAATCCGGTATGCGAAGTATCCCACCATTGCGACAAAAGCCATGCGCCAACAAATCTCCCGGATCCGGCCTCAATCCTACAGGGCTTTTCGAGAGCACCAAGCCCATGGATCAGCATTTGCACCGCACGATGTGCAAGACGACAGGGAAAAATGGATCATAACGCCAACCCATTGCTGTCGTCCCTATCGCCCACACCCAACTTCTAAGACAGTCTCAGGACAGCTTTCGCAAAAGGCTTACCTGAAAGGTCTCTTTCTGAGCACGTTCTTCAGCATATCGATGCTGCGAGACAAATGGCAGCTTATATCGTCATGTCGCCCTAATACCTCAAGCGCCAGAGCGAGCCCAACGTGACACTGCGCTGCGCTGCCATCACAATTCGGGAAAATTTACGACAGCCATTGCCGAAAGTATCCAAACCCTCCCGACCATCACTCGTATGGCTAGGAGGGGTAGAGACATGCGAGATGTTGTAGTAATCTCCCGCTTACGACGGCGCTGGCATCAAGACCAGTGACGCTTTCCTGCCGTACACGTTGCGCAGCTCGTGTCGCTTCACTTCGCACTCGTCGGCGCCGCGTCGATAGTACGTGGGCTCCGATATTCGCACGACAATCTTAGACAGAGTATCACGAGCTGCATTCCATCAGTCGCTATCAGCTGCGACACCGAGTCTAAGCCCGACAGCTCATCTAGATAACATCGCTATCTCGATGATAACAGCTGCGATCAACATCGTCAAGAAAATCTTCGATAAGAGCACGATAGCCTTTGGATAATACGACCGCAATAGTTCCGCAAGAACTTGCTGGTGGGAGTCTGAAGGTGCCTTGGGCTGGCGTCCCTTGTCCGTATTTGGAAATCAGATCCATTCAAGTCCGTGCCAACAAGAGGGGCAACGACGAGAACGGTCTATACGTTCGGTCACCATTATCTTTGCCTGCAGTCAATGCACAGTCAATCAAACTACTCTGGGGTAATACGACGCCATCCACTTACATGACGCCGTTGAGCTCTAGCCCTGCTTTCTAGAATGTTGGTTTGATCACGATGGTAGCTCGTGCGTTAACGGAGGGACGTGAAAAATAGGTCAGAATGTGTGGCGCCTGACGGTCACCTGCAGCCGAATTACGTTCCCACATCCCACTGGCTATCGCTCCCTGGGTGCGAATGGAAGCCATAACCCCATGGGGACTTAGTCGTTTGTGTTACTTGATAAGAGTGAGGAGGCAGAGTATTGGAAGACAGTATAATAATGCTTGCGACGTCCTCACACTGAGCTCCATCTTCTCGAGTATACTTGCACAGCACCCAAGTGACCACCTTCGACTACTCTTCGCACCTCACTACTTCACACAGAGTACAACTATACATTCTTCCAACACACATCTTTAACAATGGTCGGGTCACTCCTGAGTTATTTTGGGTTCGGCGGCTCAGCCGGCGCCCAGGCGCCACCAGAGAACCAAGCTGTACGGGCCTTACCCGCCAACTGGTATACCTCTGAGGAGATGTACCAGCTTGAGCGACGCGCTATCTTCACCAGAAGATGGCTCATTCTTACGCACAAGTCAAGACTCGCAAACCCCGGCGACTTCCTCCGCTACAACGTCGCCAACTACGACATTGTTGTTTCCAAGGACCGATCTGGCGAGATTAACACATTCCACAACGTATGCAGACACCGCGCATACCCCGTCGTCGAGAAAGACGGTGGCAACGCAAAGATCTTCTCCTGCAAGTACCACGGCTGGTCGTACGGTTTGAACGGCAAGCTCGCGAAGGCACCAGGCTACCAGGAGCTTCAGAACTTCGAGAAGGCCAAGAACGGTCTTTTCCCTATTCACACCCGCATTGACCGCAATGGCTTCATCTGGATCAACATGGATGCGAAGAAAGAGCCTGAGGTGTCCTGGGAGTCACAGTTCGACCACGTCGACGAACAGACAAGATTCGACCAATTTGACTTCAACGACTACGAGTTCGACCACACATGGAACCTTGATGGTCCATTCAACTGGAAGATTCTCGCAGACAACTTCAACGAATGCTACCACTGCAAGAGCACACATCCCGATCTCACAACAGGTCTGATCGACCTCGAGAGCTACGATGTCTACTGCTCAGCCGACCACATCCAGCACGACCCCAAGACGCCCCAAGACCGCAAGGATCTTGGCCAGGAGATCTGCTCCACATACTGCTTCCCCAACGCTTCCTTCACTGTCACAAAACACTTCCTCTTCATGCAGAAGTTCATGCCTAAGTCGCCCACTGAGTCCGTTATGTACTACGAGGTCTGGAAGAACAAGCACTCCAGCCAGGAGGACTTCCTTCTCATCAGTGACACCTACAAGCGAGTCATGGGCGAGGACAAAGTCCTGTGCGAGCGCGCCCAGAAGAACATCGAGGCAGGCATCTTCGTCAACGGCGAGCTTCACCCACACATGGAGAAGGGACCTCTCTTCTTCCAGAAGAGATGCCGCGAGATTGTCATGGAGCACGGTATGAAGGAGAAGAAGGCTGGTCAGAAGATCTGGCCTGCCAAGCAGCAACTCGAGCCTACAGGTACCTCAGCCATCAGCAAAGAGATGGAAGACTTCTGCGAGGGCCTTGCCTGTGGCAACGATAACGAGAAGAGCGATCTCGCTTGGTAGTCGGCAACGCAAAAATTACGACTGATGATGCATGGTTTTGGTGTTTGGAGCGTTATGGGTACTGGAGGCTTTGAACTCGTACTTTGGGATTTGTTGTTTGACAGCATTCTTTGTAATGACTCTTAGCGATGTTCGCGCGATAGCGCAGGTTTCATTCCTGATTCTCTAGATAGAATGCACTTTCTTGCCTTTACATGTCGTCCTTGCTTGCTTCTGGTGACGCGCGATAGTGGGTATGACTTTGACCCTGTCTCGTTCTTCTCTCCGCATGACGTATCATTATCTTCATCCTTCTACTTCCCCACATGAGCTTAAACACGCGTCGCAGTACCAGATCTGCATCGCCGTTAACGGACGGTTGATATCGCACGGTGTTTTGGCCCTAATCGGGAAAGAATGTGCATTGGCCAATCGGATGCAGTGGCTATCTGAGATAGCCGCTGGTCTTGAGAGCGATACGACAACAGTGATCATCCAGATACGAGCCGCTGATAGTGTGCGAGAAGGTTAAATATCGATACCGTAACGCTCTTTTGAAAGCTAGATAAAAGCATCGAAATCTTGCTCTGAAAGCTGTATTCGGGTGTTGATATAGGACCAACCTTGGGAATATCGAGCTGTCCACACTTATAATTAGATCTTTCCAACGCAGTGCACTTGATTGTTATGAAACCTAACCCAAGACCGCAATTACATACATGGTAAAGTTGAAAATGCCATGTATACAATACTGTGGCGGACAGATATCGCGGATAGGATTCATAAGTCACGTGTTCTATGACGTCAGTTGAGCACCATATACGCCCCGTTGACACGCAGGGCGTGTTGGAGCAGTTTTACATAAAAGCAACTTGGCGCAACGTAAAGCAAACTAGGGAGTGAAGGCTTGACGTCGAAATATCGCATCACCGACGTTATACACCATGTCAGAAACGAAGCACATCGTCTTCGATATAGTCGGCACGCTTGTGTCGCACGAGCACTTCTACGCCGTCATCGACCAACGCCTTGGGTCTAAACTCCAGCCCCACAATATCTCCGCACGTCTCCTTGGTTACGCATGGCTCGAAACGGCAGAGCGTGAATATACATACCTCTCGCTTTCGGGCTCTTACGTCCCATTTGCCAAGGTTTTCGAATCCATCTTTTTCCGCGTCTTGCACTTCGCTGGAGTAGCAGAACCGCGTAGTGTGGCGAGCGAAGAAGATGTGAAGTACTTTATGCAAGAGTACAAGAAATGTGAGGTTCGGCCTGGTGCAAAGGAATGTGTGGACAAAATAAAGGAGGCTGGTTGGACAGTCTGGGCATTCACTAGCGGCGATCGCGAAAGAGTGCTGGGATACTTTGAGAAGGGCAACATCAACATCGACGGTGATCATGTCGTTACATGTGACGAGATTGGTGTAGGAAAGCCAGAAGTTCAGGCATACGAAAGGCTGAGAGGAAAGATTGGTGTTGAGAATACAGCTGGGGAGCTTTGGTTTGCCGCTGCACATGGCTGGGACGTCAGCGCTGCGGGGAGGGCTGGGTTCAAGACGGCATATTGCTTGGTGTTGGAAAAAGAGGCTTTAGAGGATGTGTTTGGAAAGATGGACATCGTTGCTGAAACGCTGCCAGCGCTTGCAGAGAAAGTGACTTCTCAATGAGAGGCAATTAGAGAAGATATCATATTTCGAATATGGTGACAACCCAGTTTCTACTGCCATTCATACTGACCAGTAGCCACAAACGAAGTTACTGCACTGCAGTTATTGCTTTCTGTTTGATATTGCGTACGGGGATAGTACATAAGAAGGAGAGAAGTTGCAATCCTGCTCAGCGGCGAACAAACCGAAAAGATTATCGCCCAAGCATTTCCTTGGTCTTAAGACATCAACTGAGCGTGCAAAGCTCGTACATTACTCCTCCGGAAGAGACTGAGGGCTATCAACGTGAATACCAAAACGACGATCGCATACATGAACATGCAAACGACCAGAAAATAGAATGGCGCTTTTCTAATCTTCGTGACCGTCATATCATAGCGCCAACGCTTTTCGATGAACGGAGCCGGATCGTAGACACCAGCCACAAGCGCCAGAAAGGTTTGGCTGAAAGCAAGCTCCATCGCGTCCAGGATCGTCGAATGAGATAGCAATACCGACATGGCAGCTTTCTCAAAGAGTTCGTAGCTACCAAAGCCAGCTTGCAGTGGTGCTTTGATCATGGCTGCGATGCTGGGAGCGGTCAATGTCGTGTTGAAGACGAGGATGCTACCATTGACAAGTGAGTACGTAACGTCGTAGACCGTAGAATTGCACGACATCGCGAATCCCACACGCCCGTCTCCGATCTCAACAACAATGCCTTGGGGTACCTGCGGGTCTCCATAGAGAATGAGGTCATTCAGATCGATACTGTCTACAACAGCTGTGACGTTGTAGCTGAATGGGTTCAATTGGGATGCGATGGAAACGTTCAGCGAAGGGTCATTGTGAAAGTCGAAGAACGTTGTGTTCCAGCCCTTGAGACGCTCTAGCCCATTTGCTGGTATCTCATTCAAGTCGCCATAGAAGCCGTTGGAGCAGTGATATGGTATCGAGGAAGCATCACTTGTGGTGTTGTAAATTCCACAGTCCGTAGTGATTGCAGTGCACTCGGTTACAACGGAAATCGTTTCGGCGACATAATCAATACCAACTCTTTCTACATCCTGATTTGTCAGATCTAGTTTACTGACTTTTGGGCTATCGCTGTATTCCTCGGCTGACCATGGATTGAAGTAAAGAACGTGCTGTTCATTCGTGACATCGTCGATATGCGTGACAAGCTGGGTGTATATGAATGCGCCCGCATCCGAGGCCACATTTAGGGTGTTGAAATCCTCGTTGTTGTATTCTCCTGTTTGATTCAACAGTCCTGTCGCAAGCACTCGATATGCTGATGGAGCG
>Ga0058698_10000880_pt1 | contig 14903 bp, 13 predicted proteins | sample AgamicAsSfe_FD_67288 | JGI IMG/M metagenome (GOLD analysis project Ga0058698, IMG submission 67288) | Agave microbial communities from Guanajuato, Mexico - As.Sf.e | ecosystem: Host-associated > Plants > Phyllosphere > Phylloplane/Leaf | place: Guanajuato, Mexico | collected 2012-05-30
TCGGGTAGACCTGCAGAGCGATCAGTATCATCGACATCGTGTTGGGTTGCACCTTGTAGTCTCTTACCTGTTGCTCGAACTTCTGGATATCAATCTCGTAGTAATCAATTGCTGGGCCATTGTCAAATGGGATTCGCCTTGAAAGAGGTCAGCACAAGAGATCTTGAACAACGGGTTTGATACTACACTTACTTCTTCGGCACCTTGATCGGAGGAATAGGTAAAGGGTATTGGTAGAGAGCCGTATAGGGAGGTGAGTCCCAATCCTTGGCGGAGGCGATCTGAATGGCCACCGCCGCGATGGCACAGAATGTGGAGCCGATCGAAGGCATGGCAAGCTATCGACTGTTGTGATGAGCGAGTGTGGTTGAGAGGATTGCTGGATGAGTTGGAATGAGCAAGTTTGAGATTGACCGAGAATCTGCAGATATATATATCCCGTCCTCGCCAGTCCATACTGATGGTTACAACTGCCAACAAGCAGCGTTCTGCCATGTGGCATGGCGTCCAGACCACACCAGTTCAGGCCAGAGCAGTGCATACGGTAGGTCTACAGCATGCCACAAAACCTAGAAGTGCTTGAATCTGTATGCTTTCCATGGAGGCGTAAATTCTTGACATGGTAGCGATGCAGTTGAGTAGCTGGGCCCGCGGGGTGTTGCAAAGCTTCCATAGACTTGGCAGTCGTCAGGCTGAATGGAACGGCAGGCTACTGAAAGGCCAGGTTCTTCTGCAGCGACAACGTGGTAAAACTGGCGAAGGTTTGAACGTACCCTTGACATTGGCAATAGCCTCGAAGCAGTAAACGCCATCGATGCGGCTGACTTGGATCTCTTGGGGTTCGAAGCTTGGCGTGCTTGCAGCCGTTCTCAGTGGCCAGACCCGACGATGACACAGCTGACCCGGTCGATAGCACGTCTTCAGAGACGCTGCACTCTTGCGCTCCATTAATTATCTCTGCGGCCAGCAGCAATCTCATGATGCGCTACTATCATTGAAAACCGGACCTTGTTTTCTCATTCGCTATCGAGGCGAAGAAAGCTGACATATTCGTCCATTCCATATCCAACATGGTAGCTGCATCGGAGAATAGGATCATTCAGCACGTGCGGCGCCTCCACGTGGTCAGGCTTCTTCCGAAACCACCTGAGACCAGCCGTGTATGAGCAAACGAAGTTCTGAGTCGTTCGAGTATCCCGGGTAACAATTGTCAGTCTGCAGGCTCCAGCCTGGTGTGCCAAGTGTTTTGGCTGAGAAACCGACAGTCTGGGTCGTGCGAAAAGCAGCCATGAGACGATATAAGCAATCTGCAAGAGGGGCGCGCTCTTGGCATTATAGACAAACACCTCCTCGAAGGGCAAAGACACGGGTCGCATTCGCTACACAAAAACTTTATGTGGCCCGCCCGATGTAGCAGACACTCTCCAGATCTCGGTTATCTCGGTAGAGAGCTAGGCAAGCCAGAATGGCCGCATTGGAATCAGGCTCCAGCGAAGAGCATGGGTGCGAGCATGGATGCGGTATATGGGTGGCGATCATCTGTAGAATCTGGAGCATGCATGGACTGCGCTTAAAGTTGTGGCGTTGCCCAGGCGCCGATCCGCCATCACTTGAGGCTCTGTGGGCTTGAAATGGTGATGTGTAAATCTGGGGAACTCCGGACGACTCACAGCTATTTTGGCTGCTGTGTTGTTGCTTCTGTCGCAGGGCATCCCCAGACACGTGTTGACCTGTTACCTGTCCCATGGTTCACTGAGCCTCCCAAGGATTCCGGTGAGATGGCACGTGGGACGAAAGCCTGAGTACCTCTCAATGGAGTCAGCTTGCTAGCAGTTTGCAATACAGCTATTAGCTAGGCATGGCCTCTACATTGACGCACGGAAGAAAATTCTTTCGAACGTGCGTATCGGAAAGAATCAGGGTGTCGGGTTCTAAAACGACTACGGCTTGTTTCGATTGCTTGCCATTTCTGCCTCGCTAGAAGCAGAGCCGCATATGTCACACTTCCATGTGGTTTTAGGCTTGCGGCAAGCCATCCAAAAGTCTAGATTGCAAGCGTCGACTTGTACTTTCTCTACGTCTCCCAGTTGCTTGAGGTAGCCCCAGGACTTTACCCGTAGCAAGCTATTCGAACATCCAGACTACAAGCCTTGGGCTTGAACTCCACGATGACTTACAGTTGCTTGGAGTGACTCTAGAGGGCTGACCCACTGGAGTGGCGCCAAACTACAAGCCTTGGGCTTGAAATTCGCTTAGCCTGGCTGTTGCTTGAAGCAATCCGGGAGACGGCACAGAAAACGTGGCAAGTGTTTAGCTTGGCTACGCCTCGTTGTTGTACGGAGGTACCCAATGAACGCTATGTTCTTCGCTAGATGGCAAGGATTGACCTCGTGGCCTTGAATGTGTGGACCACAGTCGTTATCGCTGACGCCGTGAGCCGTGCTATGTCGTTGGCGATGCTTGTATGACCAGGGCTGCTCCGGCCAAGAAGCAAGGTAGCCTTGACATCAACGGATGATCGTGAAGGGACAAGCCGAATGGCTGTTGGGTGCGCTCGACCATAAGCGTATGGAATTAAATCGTGATGTTGCGAGTGCTGGTGTAGCTAGTAACCAGCAGTTGCTCGTGGTCTTAGGCAAGGTGAGGACGATTTCCGCAATTGTAAGCAAAGCCTTCAGGGCAAATGGGACCGTTCCTAGGTCGTCCTCTGCTTCTTGAAGAAGCCGTCCAACTTCTTCTGGCTCTCATCGTGCGCAGATCTACCTATTCCGCCACGCTGCCGTTTCAACCCAATGAGATGCTGCTTGTCATCAATAGCTAGTATTTTCGTAGAGTAGCCATGGAGCATCCTTGGTACGCTAGCATCAGATGACACTTCTTGGCCAGTCTCTGGAGATTTGCTTCTGGTCGTAGAAGGTGCCGCGGAAGCTTCAGCGAGCAGCCGATCGGACTCCGAAATGGTAGACGTTTGTTCGGACGGCTCGCTCTTGGAGACAGGCTTGGCCTCAAAGCCGTTTGGAATATTGTCTCGACGGATTGAAAGATACAAGTAACCAGTGTTGCTCCATCCTCCAAGATGTTCCAGTATTATGTCGCCTCTTGCTGCCATGACTTCTGGGGCAATTGTGAGACTCTTGCGTGGCAATCTTAGCAACAAACGCCGCCAAAGATTTGATAGCAGAATACCATGTGAGACTATCGCCACTGTATGTTCGTTGGTGGCAGAGTCAGAGTCGAACAGAGGTAGCAGATGGTGGTCCAGGAAATGATCGGCCCGCTTTGCCATCGATTCCTTGCTTTCGACATCAACGAAGCCTTCATCGTCTTTGTGTTTGTCGCGATGCGCTTCGCGTCCGGTCTTTTTTGAGTCTGCAGACCGAGCTTGGAATGATTTGCCTTCATAATAGCCGAAGTCCTGCTATCGATTAGTGTATGTCCACCGGGGTTACCGACACTGCACACCTGTTCGATCAACTCTGGAACTTTGACTATTTCCAAAGCAGAAGATGCGGTATCTGGGTATGCAGCCACTTGGGCTTTGCGAATAGCTTCAGCGGTCTTTGACGTGCGCGTCAACGGGGATGCGAAAATATGTGTGAGGACAACTTCTGCTTTCGCTAAGTGGTCTCCAAGCTTGTTCGCTTGGTCGTGGCCATGATTTGTGAGTACCTAAGCCCGTTCAGCCAAAATGTTCAGAATGCTTGAGAAGGATGTAGGTCAGTACCGAATCACGAACGCCTGCATAGAGCCCAGCGACATTGTCGACCTGCGATCGCGTTAGGGACCAGTCATCATATCTATCTTGACGTCTGCAGACATACCGTCTCAGCATGGCGAATGAGCAAGAGCTTCATAGAGTATCATTCTTCTGCGGCTACATGTACCCGGTGGTGGAAGAGCGTTGATGTGGCGAAACTAGAGGCTTTCACCTCCACCGAGACGTTGGCGTTTGCCGTCACACACAACTTCGTGCACTGTCCTTCGGACTAAGCAGTTGTCAAGAGATTGTATCGCAGTTCACAGAAGTGATATTGTACGTGTGGCTGTTGGTATTGGTTGATTGAATCTTCCCTGGAGCATTGACTTTTGAGTACCTATTCGATACTGGCTTAATCGACATCACGTGATTGTAATGAAAAGGGTAAGGGTTGGGGCAGACACACCACTCGAACAAATGCTATCGAAGAGTTTGCGTAAACGAAAATGATACAAATGATACAAGGATCGTCTGCAAACGTTTAGACCTAGATATTAAACGGTGCTGCTACAATTGAGACGCTGTTCAGGCGGAGAAAACTCATGATATGTTCAAATGTCGTATCACACTTCATTCCATTCACCAAGGGTATATATCGAGCCAATTTCTTTGCCACTGTAAAGTGAATTTCCATGCCACATCCCAATATACTACTGGAACTCAGCCTGTACGCTGCCATATTTCACACCATCTACAATCAGTTCAAAGACCAAATTTGCGCTCTGGATCTTCATGTGCAACTCGAAATCCAAGTTTGAGAATTCCTGGCCCTTGCTAGTCGTCAAGGTGGTGAACAGGCTCTGGGGCACGGCGGACAAATCTGTCTTGAGCTTGCAGACGCTCACGAGGTTCTTGTTGTAGGCATCTGGCGCAGTGTCGTCCTCGCAAGCAATTAGATCGTCTTCGACCACGAGCGACTGACCAGGGCGGAAGTTGCGGGTGTAGTGGAATGAGATCGGTTCATCGGAGGAGATTGGAGCACCCTGGTATCAGTGTTAGCTGTTGTCACTTGTCTAGTCATTTGGATGTCGGTTGTGGAGAGTACATACCTTTGCAATGTGCCACTGCATTCGATCACTGACCATCCATCTTTCCCAGAGCGGACTCCAATATCTGTCAGATGCTGGATGTTTCTTCTCGTCGAAGACGGTTGCGTAGCTGGTGCCGTAAGCAAGTCTACTTCTGCGCTTCTCGACGACACTGCCTTCCACTCCGCGCAAAGCTGCACCTCTAACCACGGCAGTCCAAGCATGCAGTGGCTGTAGGATCTCAATACCCGGCTGGTCCATGTTACCATTCTCGTGCGTTGGTCGTTGAGTGTATGGCGGTGGAGGCGCGGTGTTGAAGTGTTGTTTCAATTTCGTGTAGAGATGATTGGACTGGCCGAAGCCGCCTACCAGGATGATTCCAGTGACATTGCCGTGCTTGGCTTTGACGGCGTCGACTTGCCCTTGCACCAGTTCGATCACCTGGTTGATCACAGGCTCAAATATCTTCTTCACTTGAGCGGCATCCATGACAAGGAACCCGCTGTCGATACCTGCAGCCTCGTCGTCTGGTAAGCCCGGCATGGGAATGTTGATATCGCCAGTCTCATCCTCATTGAAGGTCCTTTTCACGAACTCTTCAAAGTAACGCAGACCCATTGTCCAGGTCTTTGGCTTTTTCCTCTTCATCTCGTTGAATTGCTTGAAGCCGAGACGCTCTTTCACATACTCCTCAAAGCGGAAGTCGATGAAGGCTGAGCCACATAGACCGCCAGTACCGACAGCGCTCTCTTCCAAGAGTAGTGGGTACAGACTTGTCACCTTGTATGCGATAAGGTCGACAGTGCCACCGCCAGCATCGCATACGACGAAATTGCTTCCGACGGTAAGCCCTTTGGGTGGTGTCATCTTGAGGGCATATACAGCCGCCGCTTCAGGCTCGCTGATCATCATCAACTCGTGCTTTTTACCCATTCCTGCCCTCTCTGCTGCCTGGAGGGTAGCATTCTTTGCAGCGTCGCTCCTGTAAGAGTGTCAGTCGTTTTATTTCTCTCTCGTACTGGTTCAGATCGAAGCTGGAAACTCACCACACCGCAGGTACTGTGATCACAAAAGAACATGGCGTTGTCGACATGAATGCTTCGCCATAACGCCTTGTCAGAGTCTCCAATGTATCTATGAGATAATGCGTCAGTTCCGCGTACTCCGAAGCCCGGTCAGAATGATGGCTTACGCTTGTAGAGTTCAGAAAGGAAATCCGAGACAGCGTCCTTCACGGTTCGATCGCATCGCCTCAGATGTGTAGCTGTCTCCAGAGGACTGACCTACGAGGTTGTCAGCGGTCATGCCAGATCCAAGAATACATCGCTAGTGTCGTATTACGAAATGTGGCAATTTCTGGTTGCGATCGAGGAAGAGCTTCATGCACTTAATCCGAAGCTCCTCTGGCTTGTGCATGAAGCCCCAACGAATTGTCGTGGTTGCTCCTGATATTGGGTTCTGCTCGGGAGTGACATCTGCGATTGGCTTGGTATTGGCAGCCAGCTGGTAAGATATCTCCGTCGGGACCTTGTCGCTAGTGATTCCGTTGCCACCTTTGAAGCGAAGTTAGCGACTGAGCATAACCCGGATGGTAAGGTGGGCGATACCCGGCCATGTGCGTATGATGTCAACCTCATCAGGCGTAGCGCTATACACCGTGGCTACTCCAGAGAAAGTCGTGCCAAAGTCCACCGCAATCACAATCTTGTCCTCTGCCGCCTGCTGCGTAGCTGCTGCAGCAGCAGAGCGTGCGCTGTCTCTTTTGGTCATTATTGGGATGTTCGACCCGGAGGAACCTGGCAGATTTCTGGTCATTTTTTGATTGAGCAACCTATGGGAGTCGAGTAGACAAACGAGTTGCACCTCAGGCGCGGTGGTGTAGCGTGCAATGGCTCGAGGCTAGGGCAGCCAGGGCGACATGCAGCATACTAAGCAGCAAAACAAACGGTTGGTATGGTGCTCCAATGGCTGGTTTCGCAGGTAGGGCCACTGTGTCAGGCCAGGTCTCAGATCTGTGATAGTCGCTGCTATTCTGTCCGCCGACTGCCTGGCGACCGTTTCGCGCGGTCTGAAAGAGACGGGACGAACGCGGATTTTCCACTATTATTGCTGCCGTCCGGCATTCGGACAGCGCAACTTGGGGCCCTTGGGCATTGATTGCCGCCTATTATTGCACAGGCACAACTCTGTGCCGTACCTGATCTGCATGTGTGGGGGCTTGCAGGGTTGCTGGAGGATCTCGGCACGAGCCCAGCACTGGTCGGTGTATGCGTTGTCGGGGCTCCGAGCATGTGTTGCCATTGTTGAGATTGGTTCGTGATTTGGTGTACTCAGTCTAAGCGATCATCGCTAGGCCGCAATCACTCCAAGTACGTAGACTTGACGATACGCCTTTGATATGTGTATCGAATGTGACCATGTTTCTGTTGAGCTTGATGGATCGGGACGATTTCAAATCTCAAAGCAACTTCCTTGTTCGGTATCAGTGGAGCCGCCGCTACAGCTCAGCACAAGCCGAGTACGAGATAGCTCGCTGCTTGTCGACGACCGAGACGACACTCGATCGTGCAGGGAAGCGCAGACTCCATGGCCAAACATGTTGTTGCCAATTGTAGAAACGGTTCCAAGTATGAGTGGAGACTCTTGAAACACTCCTTCCTCCGTTTGAAAGGCCGGCCCCCTGGAGCATATGAGGTACTTACGATTTTAACCTCTGGCAGGAAGCATAATATAATTGGGCACAGCGCCTCAAGCGTACTATATGCATATGCATACGAGAACGCCATCGGAGGCCCTGCCCGCTTGCTTATACCTTGAGGCATGTTCCTATTCAGGTCCATCAGAACCCCTGTCAATCCCACGCCGCAGGGCCGGAATACACACGACGACCAGACACCACAGCTCGACGACATACCTGCAGATATGTCTGAACGCCCGCGCCTCCGGACTTCAGAGAGTACAGGCAGCCTGCCGCATGTTGCAGACCTGATGGTCAAACCGGGGCGCAAAGCATCAGGCCTCCGCTCTGCTTTCGAGCGTACGAACAACAAGCGACTGCCCTCCAGCAACCCGCCGAGCGGTCGTCCGCATAGTCCAACCAAACGACACGATTCAATCCCTGAATCTAAAGTGCTGAGCTACGAGGCGGAGATTGCCAGGCTGAGAGAAAAGGTTGATAGAGAGAGAAGCGCACGCAAAGAGGCCGTAGCGTTAGCTACGCGGCTGGAGCAAGAGATAGCGACACTTAGTAACGATTTGGATCAGAAGGATTCGTTCTGGCGCGAGGAGCTGCGTGCGAAAGTCCACGAGGCTAGGCAGGAGAGCATCAGACCTCCAAGAGACATGCACAGCTCGCGCAGTCAGGCGAGGCTGGGCGATAACGGTTTACAGCGACAACTTACGGAGTTGAAACGCAGTATCTCCAGATCTACGCGCGTGGAATCGGTTGTCACAAGCGATGCGACATTCGTGCAGGAGATGGGCTCGCTGGCCCATGAGATACAGAATTGGACGGTGAACAGCTATAGAAGAGCTAGGATTAGTGCTTCTGCTGGAGAACTTACGGCTAGGCTAGCACCTCTGGTCAACGATCGACAACTCGAGCGTCTGGAGCCTCTATGGGCCGGCTGGAGACCGGAGAACAAGATTGCTGTGCTGCAGTCGACGGTCGCAGCGATCCTCATGGATATCTTTGATGATCAGCTGCTGTTCGGCATGCCTCCACACGAGGATTGGGCAGCATCTTTGCGCAGGACTTCGCACCATATGTCGACAGTGCTCGAAGCTCAACAATACAATAAATGGCGCGCATGTAGTCTCGAAACTGTTCGCCAGACTGCCGTGATGAACAAAGCCTTGGACTCTGCAGCAAGCACAATGGCGGAATATGTCACTACAACATTGGATACTCTGTCTGTGCAGGCGAGCAGTGCAGCTAAGTTGGCTTCATTACAACCTATCGTCAAGCGGGCCATTACATTAGCTCACCTTTTCCGAATCCAGCGAGCTCGTTTCACCTTCGACTTCCCAGCTCCTTCAACGTCGTTTGTTTCCAGCACTATGGAGAACGTGGCCTTCGACCGCGATGCTGAAGAAGGACACCCTATCGACTGCGCCACATTCCCTATGGTACTCAAACTGGGCGATGAGCATGGTGCCAACATAGAATGGCAGAACGTGCTTTTGAAAGCCAACGTCGTCTGTGGTGAGACCTGATCTCAAGCTGTCGCAAGCCAGACTATCGGAGTCCTCAAAGAGTATGTTGCCTGTGAAGGACCCTAGAATGAATGCTGCCAGCCCTGCTAGGGGAGGGTGACTCTGCAAGCCACGCGTCCAGACCGCCACCGCGTTCATCTACCGTCTGCGCCCGGTTGCGGTCGTGAGGACGACGGCTATGTACGACTTGTCCACCAATCAGCCGATGCTCCCAGGTTGGTTCACGAGCGCATAGAGCTTCCCGCCTTTCGAGAAGGGTCGCTGGGCTGGGGAGTAGACAGGGTGTACGAAGAGCAAAATCCTTGACTTTCACATCGCCACCCGCGTCGTGGTCGGCGTCACTGGTTGACAAGTTGATATGGTGGAGCCGCAACCCCCTGACAGAGTCTTCGAGCTCGTCGAATGACCTGGTGAAAACACGAGGCGTTATCAAGCCACCCTCGCCATTGCCTGCCGAAATGTCGTATTCCGTCTGCAGGGTTGTGGGGTTGTCGCCAGCATGGGCAACCTCGGGCCCCTCGAAGAACTCTTCCAGGCTTTCCAGTATGTCAGTGTTCGACTCGGACTTGGATAGTGCCACTCTGTTTCCGCTGTCGGGTTTCTTCGTCGCTGGCGGCTGTTTAGCTGCGCCAGACTTGTCGTCGCGTTGCACACCATCCGCCATCCAGGAGCCAAAAGTGAACTCGGTGTCAAGCTCGGTGACAATCTTGTTCGCTTCCTCGATATTCTCTTCAATCGAAATCATACAAGAGCGAATATGATCAAACCAGGGATGCAGTTGCCAGCTATGGTGCTCGGGTTGAACTCGGTGCAGCTGTAGAAGAGGGCAGTACACTTCATCGTCGAATTCAGCTAGGAAGTGGCGATAGAGCTTGACGTTGTCGTTGCTGTGCGCATGTAGTCTGCTGCACGCCGAGTTAGCCACTGTAGCGTGCTTTGGACATGAGATATTGCTTACCGGAGCCTCCTGCGCCAAATCTGGAGATTGTGCCGGCGGATGTCTTCTTGCGACACAGCCAGGTCAGGCAGCTCCTGCATGGCTTGCTGCGCAGATTTGAGATGCGCGCCGATTCGTTCACCGAAGGAGTGAAAGGTATCAGCGACACGTTTCGACAGAAGCCTCACCCTGCGCATCACTATCTCCTCGGGGCCGAGAGAAGGAGGGAATAGAAGCAGTGAGATCTCGTCGAACATCCGGAGCACCTCGTGGAGCTCGTTGTAGCCGCTGGTGTCGAGTCCGCCACGAGCGAGGTGCTCATCGAGGAAGCGCAGCGCAACAGGGCGCTCCGGGTCTGTGAGAGCAGCTCTGGCCTCTGCCAGCTGTTGAGTGAGAAGTGACATGACAGTGTCTCTGTAGTATAGGCCGTAGTATGGTATTCTTTTGCGAAGAGCGAGGTAATACAAAAAGAATTGAATGTGTGGACGATGGTGTGGTTCTGGTTTGGATGTGGTAGCTGCGTTCAAGTTCTGGTGAACGGTCTGAGGAAGGAGCGACTCACGACGCTTTCCTCAATTACACTTACAATACCTGACCTCACTTCTCGAAAATACTGAAGAGACAGAAAACACAGTTGGAAGACAATCACAAAGCAAAATTGAGATGCAACTGGTATCTGTTTACGTGAGTATGGTACATGCATTGGGCTCTATACGACTAATCCCAGGCGTCAGCAGACTGATGGGGACCCACTTTCTGTCCTTTCACGCTGCTCGAATGTTCATCGTCTATAGGTTCGTAAGGTAGTCCTCAATCTCCTGAGGGCTCAGCTTGCGGAAACGGGGGCCTTGGGCGCCCTCAACACCCTCATAGCCGAGAAGGTCGTCCGCAGGAGGTCCAACAATGCCTGTAGAAAATGTTAGTCAGCTTCGCGTGTAATCAAAAAGATCTCCGTTGTTGTGAACGTACCAATCTCGACAGTGTCGCCGTTCATCTCGCCCTCGATTGTCTCCTTGAGCGTCAGAAGCGCAATGTGGACCGCATCTTCGAGCTCAAGGCCCTCGGTGTACCTCTTCTCCAAGAACGTCTTTGCGCTCGCAGCGCTTTTGCCGATTGCAGTCGCCTTCCAAGGGAAGTAGCTGCCGCTGGGATCGACCTGGTAGAGACTGGGGCCACCCTTCATGATACCGCCAGTCTTCCTTGTCTTCTTCAGCTTCTCGCCGCTCACGCCAACCTCCTGTTCTCCCTCCACTTCCGCCTCAGCCTGCTCGGGCAAAACACCGTCGTCCCAGCCTGCAACGAGCAAGCTGACACCGTACGGTCGCACGCCTCCACTCTGTGTCGCCTCCTGCATCACGCGCGCAACGTCTTGCACCAATATGCGAGTCGGGGGGTATTCGTTGTAGATGCGCTTGTAGTTCGTGTGGGAGACCTTGCGCGCCTTGTCGACAAGCACGCGGTAATCGGGGCCCATGCCGGAGTAGACCATGCCGATGTTGGGCGTGATGAGGGAGACTTTTGAGGACGACGACGCATCGATGAGCGGTGTGGAGGACTTCTTTTCGGTGGCGAGGACGATGCCGTTGGCGGCCTTGATGCCGAGGGAGGTCACACCCTGGTTGACGGCGTTGAGGGCATATTCTGGGGAGCATGTTAGGTTGTGGAATGGGTTATGAGACTCGAGCATTCATACCAATCTGCACCAGCTTGCCGCTATGAGTTCATTAGCTTAGTTCATGCCAGGTTCACTGCTATCCAAACATACCTGGGCGAGAAGGTGGTGAGCGAGAAGGAGTATCTGTCGGCCATGTTGGGCCTGCTGCTGCCGAGCTTTTGGTCCTGATATCAAGCGTGCTGTGTTGTATTCGAGGAATCTTCGGGAACAAGAGAAGGTTGGCTGAACAGGCGGTGCTTGGAGTGTTTGATGATGTGGTCGTTGTACGTAGCTCCGGCGAAGCTCATCACTGGAAGCCGACAGGCAGCGCTGAACGCGAGCGCGTCTTGGCATCAATGACGCTTTGCTCCAGCGAAGCTACAGGTGAGGTATACAGATACAGATACAGGTATCACTTTCCACAACGAGACAAAACCAATAGAACATCTCGGTGAAATTGAGTGTCTATCTCAGAGAGCAAGTATGCTGGACGCACTCATTTCAAATACTATCGCTTCAAAGCAGCAACTGGTACTGATCTACGGAATTGCACGTTACTGCACTCACTTATCTGTATTGACACGCAGAGACTACATACTTCCGGTATATCGGTGGCAAGTCTTCTCAGCGACTGACCTAGATATCACAATGGAGCCTCGCCATCTATACTCAAACTCTGTAGTGGCCACGCAACAGCAGCGTGAGCATTACAGGGTTTGAGTGCAGGTCGCGAGCGAGCCTACGTAGTATTCTGACCCGCAAAACCCAGTGATTTTTTCCATGATCCCCTCGGCAGTCGAATGATCCCCTCGGCAGTCAAAAATGCCAGAGGACCAACTCAAGCACCATCGGGCTCCTCGAAACCGCTCAGAAAACACTCGTCCCCCGAGCCCTGATCCGCATCCTTTCCAGCAGACCCATCATCCGACACACCAACTTCAAAGTACCGTTTCTGCTCAGCTTCATTCTTCGCCCTCTGCCCTTTATGTGTCGGGCCATCGCCTGCGCACCATTGCAGCTCGCATGGCTTAGGATGGACGAACCGTGGTGGAGCTACGACTTTCTCCGACGGGTCCAGCAGAGCATGCCTAAGCTGGCAGCCTTTCCTGTCAAGCGACCGCTTGCACGAGCCGTGGTACCAGAAGAAACAGGTCTGTGTCGCCTCGGGGTTTGAGTTAGAATCTTGTGACTCTGAATTTGGTTGAGCTGGCTGAGTTGGTGGCTGGTCTGGGATGTCGTCGTAGAGGTCTTCGTAAGAAATGTGTGGTCTTTTGTTTGCAGCACTTTTGGGGCGGTCTGGGTGGAAGAGGTGGCTCTGCTTGCGCTTCTTTGTTTTCGTGATGGCTGCAGGGGTGGGCAGGACCGTAACAGCCGCGATATTGGTCTGTTTGGGAGAAGTTTGCGTCTGCTTCTCCTTCTGCTTCTGTTTCTTTTTCTTCTTCCGCTTGGTTGGTGCGCTTGCAGGCTCCTGCTGCGCGGGTTGGTGAGCTGCTGGTCCAGTGAGGGACGCCAGAGGCGAACGCTCGGGGGTGCTCTGGCCAGAAGGCGCCGTTGTGCAGCGAGAGAGACGTGGATCTCTGCTCGCAGTGTCCGTTTGTGCATTGGAGTATGCTGGAGGCACAATCAGAGATCGTAAGAGATCCATGGTGCTATCGGCGTGTGTGATGAGTTCTTGAACTTGGATCTTGGTTGGCTGATACTTCGGATGGTGAGCAAGATCTTGTTGGTGGGAGGGAATTAGTTTTGAAGGAAAGCGTTTTGTAGATAGGGTAATGTGAAATCAAACACGGTGTGACATTGCTTGCAGCACGTGATGTGTGATGATGAGTGGCAGTCAGTGAACAAAGCCATCTGATCTGAGGTGACAATTGACCAAGCAACTTAACCAGGCTGAAATGAAATTCCCGCTTGCTTCAACTCGTGCAATCACTCGCATGCGTATGAAAGACCTCACCTTTTCGCCAACTTCTCCAGAACCCCTAATCGCAGCTGGCCGCTTGTGAATCATTGTAGCTGTACAACCGCTGCACTGCCCAAACGCACTCAAGGAGACAGCAGCCGTGGCAATCCAACAACATCTCCAACCTGAGCTTTGGCATCAAATGAGAGGCTACTTGGACTCAGCGACGTCTTTTTGATCAACACCGCGTACAAAATGTGGGCCACAAGAACACCAAGGCCGTGCTCTGCGATTTTGGTGGACGGATGTCGGTGTCTCGAGGTGCATTCCTGCTTCATCTCAGCAAACTTGTTTCGCTATACAAGCTATAAAGACGTCTTCCACAAGAGCTCACAATGCTCTGAAATACTCAGACACGCCTGTAAGGACTTCTTTGCAAACCCAGCTAAGCCATTGCCAGAGCACAAGGCCATAATGATACAAAGTCCTGCGGCATCGGTGTCGCCACTCGCTACCTGACTCACACAGAGCGGGTGTTGCTATTGTCAGGCAATGTGGCGCGCATCAGAAGAGTCGAGATGTTTTTCTTGGTCGTTTAAGGGACACGGTAGGCGAATATCGCCGAGGATGTGGTCGCGACGGATCTCAAGGCGGCAATTCGTTCGGCCGCTTAGACAGCCACAACAAGCTCTTGGCAAGCCTTCCTCCTTGCTAACAAAAATGCGGTATGTCTTCTGCTTTCATCAATGTGAGAATGTTTGGAGGTTGACGTTTCTCAAGTAACTATGATGCTCGTGCCTGTAGGTAGATGGAGGTACATCATACATGTAACACATCGCTGGTCGGGTCCACCTTCCACCTCCCAGGGTTTTCGATGGAAATTACATCATGTTACGCATTCTTCATCGGCAAACGCGCGACCTGTTCGACAAATACAGGCCTAAGCTTTGCAACGCTATACAGAAAACAAGATCAATAGCAGTGTGCTGTGTCATGCCTTTTTACGCCGTTCTACAACGGCGTGGCCACAATTAAGCCTACAGCGTGAATGCCGGTGTTGTGCCTGGCAAAATCTTGTCAGCACCAAGGCCTCCGGACCCATGGAAGGGAGCTGAAGTCAAACGCGCAAACGGATCAGGTGAGACAGAAACCCCTCTGTTACAGGAAGGTATCGTCGATTGCTAGACCTCGCCGTTTCTGCCCGTGTTGTCGGTCGAGATGAAGCTCTTCAACCAACGTCGCTGTCACGCTGATGTACACCATGACAAAGAACGCCTAGGGGGCGATAGCTTTCTACGGTTGATGCCGCTGACGAGTCGTTCCTTCAAAGCTCACAGACCGCCTTTCGCGCAATTCCCCCAGGTGGCGCTAAGGGTCAGAGGCTATCGATCTGTTCCATGGCACGGACGGGG